>Ga0302325_10018335_pt1 | contig 14752 bp, 13 predicted proteins | sample Palsa_T0_2_FD_201948 | JGI IMG/M metagenome (GOLD analysis project Ga0302325, IMG submission 201948) | Peat permafrost microbial communities from Stordalen Mire near Abisko, Sweden - Palsa_T0_2 | ecosystem: Environmental > Terrestrial > Soil > Palsa > Peat permafrost | place: Sweden: Abisko... | reverse complement strand
GTAAGGTAGGCCGCTGGTCTGATAGCTCGTTCCGGCGGTTCAGGTCCCGACCAGGCCTCGTGGTGGCGTTTCTCAGCACACCGGCCTGGGACCAGCAGTCCCCGGAGGAGCGGACTATCTCGCCAGCGGCCCCCTATCGAACCGTGCATGCGGTTCTCCCGCACACGGCTCTCCGACACCTTTCACCGTCAGGCATTCGCAGACCAGTAGCGCACCGTTCCGGTCAGCCGGTAGACACCCAGGTCGCTGGCCCACTCGTAAGTGAAGCGGGTGGCCCAGTTGCGTCCTGAGAGTCTGTGTTTGAAGCTGGCAAGACAGGCCAGCCGTTCATGGACATAGCTGTCGACGGCGGTGAACTTCCGCGCCGAGTTGCCGTAGCGGTAGTAGTTCCCCCAGCCCCGCAACACGGGGTTGAGTTCCGCCGCCACTGTGGCCATGTCCAGGCTGGCGTGTCTTCTGGTTGTTCGAGCCCGGATCTTGGCCCGGATACGGGCCATGGCCCGAGCCGAGGGCCACTTCTGCAAGTAGTAGCGGCCCGGCTGCTTCCACGATTGCACCATGCGATGGTGAAACCCCAAGAAGTCGAACCCGTCCTTTCCGTGTTGGATGCAGACGATCTTGGTCTTGTCGGGATGCAGCCGCAGCCCGATCTTGGCCAGTGTGCCTGCTGCCAGATCCCGAGCCTGTTCGGCCCGGGCCGGGGTGGGACAGACCACGACGAAATCGTCGCAGTAACGCACCAGCGTCCCCCACTGATATCCCTTGGCCACCCATACCTCATCGAGGAGGTGCAGGGCGATGTTGGCCATCAGCGGGGAAACAGGCGAGCCCTGTGGGGTTCCGGCCTCCACGTCGGAGACCACACCACCCTCGAGGATCCCCGCTCGCAGCCATGATCTCAGCAGTTTCAACATCGCCCGGTCAATCACCCGGCGCTCGACTTGCGCCATCAAGGCGTCGTGGTCGATCTCGTCGAAACAGGCTTTGATATCGGCGTCGAGCACCCATACCGCTCCTCGGTTGGCGGCCTGTCGGACCGCTTCGAGGGCGTGATGGGCGGACCGCTTGGGCCGAAACCCGAAGCTGGTCGGCAGGAAGTCGGCCTCGAATATCGGTTCGAGGACGATCTTGGCTGCCGCCATGACCACCCGATCGCGCACGGTGGGGATCGACAGGGGCCTCGACGGTTTGCCCGGCGGGTCCCCTGCTTTGGGGATATACACCCGCCGCAAAGCCTGAGGCCGGTACTTCCCGGCCCTCAGCTCGTCGGCGAGCGCATCGAGAAAAGCTCGTACCCCGGCCACCCCATCAGCCTCGATAGCGTCAATAGTCACGCCGTCGACGCCGGGGGCGCCTTGATTGGTGGCCACGTCGACCCACGCTCTCCACATCACATCGCTGCGGGCGAGCTTGTCGTAGAGGGCGTGAAAGCGGCGTGTCCGGTCCTGCTTGGCACTGCGGTAAAGCACTCGTTGAAGGGCACGAACGGGATCCAGGCCTTCGGCCTGTCTGACGGACCTAGCCGTGTTCTGGGCACTCATCAGCGTTCCTCCCTCCTCCTCGTGCAATGGTGAAGCAGGGGCCCTTCGCTCAAGGCGGGTTATGTTGTCCCGCCCGTCGTCACTACTACGACCCCCTCCGACTCCCTCCCGGCCACCATCCATTTCCCGTCTCCGGTTATAGGCAGGCTCGCTTCCGGTCCCCGCAGAGACCGGGCCGGGTAGGGCCTCTCCAGTTCCCACGACACCTCTCTGGCCGTTCCACGCCCTCTACGCCGGGGAGTTCATGAGCACCCGCTCCAGGAACCCAGGTGCCGTCCATGGCCTTCGCCAATTGCAAACAGGCTCGGCTCTCCCTTGACCGCCTCTCGGCGGGAACACTAACGACGCTACAGGCTTCGCTTAATGCTGCGGACCGACCAGTTGCTCCATCCCGCTTCGAACCCGGCCTCTCGGCCACGCCCGGGGACTTCACTACCGGGGACCCTGGCGTCTCCCCGGACCGGACTCACACCGGCTAGCTGTCGTGAGCTTCTCGCTCGGTTACCTCATGGGTTGTCTCCTTCCCAAGAACGCCCGAGCTGCTGGACGCACTTGCAATCGTGTTCTCAATACTTTCATCTTTGTATCATGTAAATCGGTCGTCGTGTTCCGATCTTTTTGTGACGGTAGCTACAGGTCTATGGTGGTCAATAAGAGTCAGGTTGCGATGTGGTGGTCTGTATCCCTGGTGAAGGTGTGACGGTGAAGGGCCAGGTCCTGTAGGCGCAATTCCTCTCACCCGTGTTCAGCGCTACGTCCGGAAGCGAACGGATCAGTTGGTGTCGTCGCTCGGCAATATATGTCCTGTCCTTGAAATGTGGACAGCAACTATGTCCTAGATTCTAGGACACAATGAAGCCGCCTATTTGCTGACGTAGACCGGGGTAAGTCCCCCCTGGAAGAGGACCGGCCGATGAGCTGTGCTCGTCGAGAGCCTTGTCCAGCTCGCCGTCACGAACGCCAGCACCGTCACCGACCGGCCAACCGGGGGCGCCCAGCGCCAATCAACCGAGGCTTTCCGGTAGCGGGGACTCCCACCCGGGGAGGGCCCGCGGATCGGGTCGAGCGTTCCCAGCCGACGACACTTCCGACGCCCCAACCCGCGACCAGCCAGTCACTGATCGTCTACTGGCAGCCACCCCCTGCTCGCCCCTGCTCCTTGACCGGCCCCCAAACCTCGACCCGGACGCGTTGAGCCGGACGCCCCGAGGGCTCCACCCGCACCGCTGCCGCGTCGGGCTGGCCCGGCGACAACCCAGAGGTGAGCCCCCTCCCAGGGGGATCACCCCGGACCGTTACCCCAAACCCCCGCCCCGGGTAGCACCGCGAGACCCCGACCTCACCCCACCCCCGGAAGCCAGAACAACCTTCTTTTGACTTTCCGGTCCCCTCGCCGGGAAGAAAAGACGGCCCTCTCCCTGCTGCCCGAGAAGATTTCCTGGCTTTTTTCCGACAAAGGCCCTCCTCGCTGCCCGGTAACAGGACGAAGACACTCGTCCACCGAAGGGAGAGACAGGTTGTTGCCCGCTGCCGATTGCTCCTGCATCCCCGCCGGCCGACAGCGTCGGGGCCTCGATGACGAGGAGCTTGCTGGCCGGCTCGCAAGAGTCGGGGTTGGCGGTGAACCGACGAGCCGCGACGGCGCCTGCCCGGTTGGCGGCCGCGGTCATGGGTGTGGCCAATCCTCCCAGGGGCGGTGTCCGGATCCCGAAAGTGACATTGACGGTCGCCTACTTGGTGAGGACAGCTATCAGGAGGACGCTGTGACAGCCCCGGAGGATCTATCAGAGTTGGTAACCGTCGAGATCGCGACTTCGTGGCCCCGACCATCGCGGACTAGTAGCCGAACCAGTTCACCGAGGGGGCCCACACTCCCCAGGCGAGCATCTCCGCAGCGGCGAATGACACGGCTTCGGAGCCCAGTGTGAGCCAACAAGAACCGCTGTGGAAGCGAGCATCGACGGGGGTCCTGGCCCTGGTCATAGACCCCGAGATCGACTCCCTGCTCGGCCGTCCCGTGACCAAGGCCCGGGCGCTGCAGGCCCTGGTCGCCCGGCAGGAGCTGGCCGAGAGAATGCGCCGACGCCGATGGCTCGCCATCGAACGGGCCCGAGCCGCGGGCGCCGGCTGGACCGAGATCGACACCGCGCTAGGAAATCGGCCCGGACAAGCCCAGCGCGAGTACCAGACCACTCTCGCTCGGCAGCAGTGCCTCGGGCTCGCCACCCCCGATCGCCACGACCCGGGCCTCTCCGAAGGGGCCACAGCGGTGACCCACACGACCGCACGCGCGCTCACCATCCCAGCCGGCAGCAGGACGTGGCGGCGACGCCTTGGCGCACAGGCCTGGAGCGCGCTCGAGGAGCTCGCCCTCTCTGCCCACCCTGACGAGCAGGGATGGTCTACCGCCATTGGCGTACGAGGCGTGGCAGTCCAACTCGGCATCACCAAGGACACCGCCGCCCGCGCCGTCAACGTTCTCATCCACGCCGGGCTGGTGCAGCGAACCCGCACCACCGGCCCCGACGGGCGCCGGCGCGCCGGATACCGCCTCAACCTGCCGCCCGGCGTCCAGCGAGTCGAGACATCCAGCAAGCCCTGTCCCGATTGGGGATACGGCGACCAACCACGGCGAATCGGCCGGGTCCGCTCCAACCCGCCAGCATGTGCCGGCGCCACCGGTGAACAGCCGACCCTGTTCGAACCGTCGGCGATACCCGTCCGACAGGTGACGGCGTGAGCATCAAGCCGAGGGAGCCTTCCTCGCAGAAGCGAAAGCGCTCTGCGCTTGGAACGACGGCGACGGAACGAAGCCTCCAGGCGCGAGCGGCCGCCTACCGCCTCCACAGCCTGTACGACAGCCGCCAGCTGACCGCCAACGCCAGGGCAGCCTTCGAGGAGCGCTTCTTCCGCCAGGTCGACCCAGACGGCGTCCTGTCCGAGACGGAGCGCCAGCGTCGGGCCGAATGCGCCCGCAAGGCCTACTATGCCGAACTGGCAGCCAAGTCAGCCCGAGCCCGGCGTACCCGCCGCGCCGACGAGGAGAAACGGAGTAGGTAGCTCCTACAGCTTGTCGCCCGGGGACAGCCGCCGATGCGTCTCGGCTGCCCGCTCTGCCACCGTCGAGGCCGCGTAACGCGACAGCATGGCCCGGGACTTCCAGCCTGTGAGGGCCATCAGCTCGCTCTCTGCGCCTGCCTGGGCCAGCCAGGAGTGGGCGAAGTGGTGGCGCAACTGGTGGGCGTGGATGCGGGCGATGCCGGCCTGGTCGCAGCGCCGCTCCAGGAGTTGGCGAAGTCCGCTGGTGGTAAGCCGACCCCTGGAGGAGATCCAGAGCCACTCCAGCCCGGCGTTCGGGTGAGCGCGTCGGGCCCGCAGATAGCGGTCGATGGCGACGGCCGTCTTGGTGCCGAGAGGCACCGCCCGCGGCCGGCGGCCCTTGCCGACGACGACCGCAACCGGGATGCGCGCCTTTAGGTCGACCTCGTCAACTCGCAGGTTGATGCCCTCCGAGGCCCGTAGGCCAGTGTCGATGAACAGCCGCAGCAGCGCGGCATCCCGCAGCTGCTCGAAGGTCTTCCCCGCGGTAGCGACCAAGAGTTTCTTCAGGTCGTCGTCCTTGGGTACGGGGACGGGCTTCTCCGGCACGATGGGCGCCGGCATGTTGGCCATAGGCGAGGCGGCGATCTCTCGCTCGACCACGGCCCACTTGAAGAACGCCTGGAGCGCACGGTGGCGGACCGAGACGGTCGACGGTTGGCGACCGGCGGCATAGAGATGGACCTCGAACATCTCGACGTGCTCCCGGGTGAGCCGGGCGACGTCAGTCGGCGCTCCCGCCTGCTTCAAGTAAGCGATGAGCTGGCGCACGCTGTCGCCGTAAACCTCGAGAGTGCGGGGCGCCTTGTTGGCCGCCCGCAGGCTCAGCTCGAAGCTGTCCTGTAGGTCCTCCAGATCGGTGCCGGTGAAGTGCTCAGCAGGCGCTGTCCTGGCCATGTCGGTCTCCTTCTCGCCGCCTAACGGCCCCAGTAGGAAGGGCGCTGCAGCCCAGCGCCGACTCGGGCAACCATACTCCGCGTTATCCGCTGTGTCAACGTTGTGCCCGGTGGCCGATTCCTCTGACAGCTATAAAAGTGCTGGTCAGAGGCTAAAAGTGGAGACGATGGGACTCGAACCCACGACCCCCTGCTTGCAAAGCAGGTGCTCTAGCCAGCTGAGCTACGTCCCCGGATCTTGTGCCCTGATCAGGTGCTTTACTGAACTTCCGAGCAGTCAGGGCCCGATACAGCGTTTCTACAGCAACCAGCGTAGGCGACCTCTCGACACCGGCCTGGCGCGCGGCCATCTGGCTCGCAATATTTTAGAACCGCACCCGCTCAGGGAAAGGCGTGCACAACCAGCCGATGGTTGGACGGACTTAGAGGACCTTCGCGGCCGACAATTCGGCGCCACGCCGCGGTTGACGGTGGCCGTGGCCTGATCCTCGCAGCTCTGGTCTCGACACGACCGAAACCCGCAGCCCGGCACATCCCGTGGAGAGCCGCCTCCGTTGGTGCAAACCAGTTCGTGTAATCGCCGTTCCGCTCCTTTCCGGCATAGAACTCCACCAGACTTGTATGCGGGTAGCCGGGTATCAAGACCGCCGCCGTCTCAATAACAGCGACTTTGCCGGTAACGCTACGGAGACGTTGCAGCGCCCCTAAGGGATTGATCATATGGTAAAGCACGCCAAAGTAAAAGACTATGTCAAATGTCCCGAGTGTATTGAGATCCATCGTCATGAAATCATCGACGACGGCCTCGACATGGCTATCGAGGTAGGCATGGGCCAGGTCGAATCCACGCTTGAGCGGAACTGTATCGACCTCCAAGAAGGCAGCGCCTACCATGTCGGGATCCGGTAATCGCCCTTCTCTTTCGCAGGCCTCATAATACGCCTGCAATTTGGCTGGATTGAGTCTCCACACGAAGTGATCCAGAGCGACTACACGCCTGGCTCCAGCCCGCTCCGCTTCGAAGGAATACTTCCCATCCCAAGCGCCGATGTCGAGCACCGATTGTCCCCGCACTTCCGGGATGGCTTTGGGCGCCGACAACAGTTCACTCGGAGGGTTCCCGCGAGTCACTAACCCATCACCGAGATCGATGGTATGAAACCATTCCCGGTCCCGAATCTCTTGCACCAACTCGGGATCATGCGTCATGGCGGCCGCCCAGCCCATGCTGGGCCGCCACGCTCAGAGGTACCGGCCATCGCCGTCGGGCTGGCGGTGGGCGGTAACCGGGTCGAGGTCGCCGCAGGAGCGGTACAGCTCGGCGAGGGTCAAGTCGCCGCTAGGTACCGGCGCCACCCTGCCGAGCCACGCTTCGGCTTCCGCCCGGGTAAAAGGGCGAAACTGCACGTCGGCTAGGCACCGACCAGGTCGCACGACAGCCGGGTGGAGGCCCCGAATCGGCTCGTTGGTGGTTATCAGTAGCAGCACCCGCAGGCCGTGGCCGAGGATCCCGTCGGTGAGGTTGAGCAACCGGCTCATTGATGCGCCGGCATCGATCCGGGCGTCGGCCCGGATCAGCTCGTCGGCGTCCTCGACCACGAGCACCTTCCAGCGGCTCGTGCTCAGCGCCCTCGGGTCCCAGAGGTCCTCGTCGGCCACCACGTGCATGAGGTATTCGGGGGAACCGAAGAACGCCTCGGGGTCGAGGACGAAGTGGAGGTCGGCCCATTCCCGCCACTCGTGGCCGAGGGAGCGGATGGCCGTGGTCTTGCCGGTCCCCGGCTCCCCGTACCACACGAGCAGGCGCCCGCCATGCTCCGGGGGCCCCGGCAGCTCGGTCAGGTGCGTCAGGGCCGTCCCGACCTCGCCGGGGTAGTTGGCGGCGATGGAATCCCACCGCGGCGTGTCGACCCATCGGCGGTGGCGGTTCGGGGACACGCCGATACCTACCGTCCACAGGGTCAGTCGGGCCTTACCATCGTTGGCCTGCGCCGGCGGGACGGCTTGCCGGACCGCGCCCATCACCTCGTCAGCCAGGCTGGCGGAACTGGCCGTGACCATCACCTGCACCTCGGGCCGGCGGGCCGCCAGGAGCAGGTGGACCGACCAGCCGTCGCCCAGGAGGAGACGCTGGCAGTCGCCGTTGTCGTTGGCCAGTTCACGGGCGAGGACCGCCCCTTCAGGAGCAAGAGCGTCAATGCTGTGGACATCAGCGAAGAAGGCTTGGCGGGCGTACGGTTGCGTGCCCTCCAGGAACCGCAGGGTGGCCAGATCGATGAGCCGAGCCGCCAGGCCGCGGTCGCTCAGCGGCCAGATGGCCTGGGGAACGTTGAGCCATTCCGGTGCCGGCGTCACGCCACTCGACCTAACGGCAACGGTGTCCACACTCCACCATCTCAGCACAGGTGATCGGAAAAAGGGGAGGCTTCGCCGGGTTTGTCACCTATCAGGACACTCAGCCGGGGGAGCCGAAGGCGATCGGTACGGTGATGGTCTGGACCGCGACCCAACGACCGGTAGTCAGTCGGTAGTCGTTAAACACGTGGCGCTCTGCACGCCCAGCGCTTCGATCCGCCCGCCGGCGGACGTACAGGACCGAACTTGGGAGCATCTTCGCATCTTGGTAGCTAGGACGACACCAAATGCCACTCCTAGCGACCAAGATGCACAAATGTTCAAAGAAGCCTGAATGAAATAGCACGTAAGATATGGACACAATCTCAAGCTGCAGATTCACAGGTCCCGGCGAGGAGCTTGACCACGACGGGCGCATCGCAAGGGTCCGGCAGCACCGCATCGGCTCCCTGCGTCGCCAGCTCCCCTAGCGCCCCGGCGTGCTCAGCTGGAGGAACCAAAGGCGATCGGCACGGTGATGGTCTGGACCGCGACCCATCGGCCGGTCATCAGCCGGTCGTCGGTGAAGGCGGCGCCCTCCACGCCCAGCGCTTCGGTACGCCCGCCGGCGATCACGAGAGCGGCGGTGCCGGTCGGGGGCGTGGGCAGGACGCTCCACACCGCGGCCCCGGGTTCGACGACGGCGGCCAGGAGGGGGCTGCCCGAGGCGCCGGTAGTGCCGCCGGCGCCAGTCTCGCCGGTAGTGCCGCCGGCGCCAGGCTCGCCGGTAGTGCGGCCGGCGCCAGGCTTGCCGGTGGCGCCAGTCTCGCCGCTAGTGCCGCCGGCGCCAGCGGCGGTGGCGCCGGTCCCGCCGCCGGTCTCGGTCTCACCGGTGACGATGGCGAATCCGCCTGCTGGAGTAAGCGACGCCGACAGCAGTCGGCCCGAGGTCAGGGCCGGACCGAGGGTCCACGGCCCGGACAGGGTCGGCTCCCAGGCCGCTCGGTACGTGGGGCGGGGACCAGGATTGGTCGCCAGGAGGACAGCCAGTCCGTGTCGGTAGGGCACGAGACGGAGCACGTCGAGCGCCCCCGCCGCGGTCCCAACGGGGAGCTGGGGACCGACGAGACGCAGCACGCCGCCGGCTACCGCGAACACGCCAGCCGTGGTGGTGTGCGTGCAATCTGCCCCGAGCAATGCTGCGTTGGGCAGAGCCGTCACCGCCGTGAGCCGTTGGACCCCGCAGGACCGGCCTACCGTCGACGCCTCGACCGCCGCGAGCGCTACGAGCGGCTGCCAGTTCCCCAGCTCCGGCGGGCTGGTGACGACCTGATCCCCGGTCAAGGCGACCGCCACACCGGTGCTCGAAACGGACAAGGCGTCGGGCACCGCGGCCAACCCGTCGGGCACCAGCCCGGTTTGGTAGGTCGCGCCGTCGTCAGTGCTCAGCGCCAGAGGAGAAAACTGCAACAGGTTGCTCGGCAGGAAGCCGACAACCAGCTGCGGACCCCCATTGGCGATGACCAACCCTCCGTTGTCGGCTACCCCGGGCGGCGTTCGCAGCGTCCACTGCCCACCGGGGGGTCGAAGGTAAAAGGTTTGCCAGAAGGTGTTGTCCGGCTGGCCGAGATCGCCCATGCCCAGCACAGCCCACGTACCCGCCGGCCCGGTCACGGAGGTGTCGAGGGGGGCAACCAGGGCCGGCGGCCGCACGGCAGTCGTGGTCGTTGACGATCCGCACCCGCTCAGGCCGGCGCTACCGACCGCGATGCCGGCCGCGATGGCAGCACGGGCCAGCCGGCCCGGTCGCCTCATGTCCGCATCGCGGCTCGCATCACTTGGTCGAGGAGGGTGGCGAGCGACGCCGAAGTAGCCGAGTCAGGACCGGGGTCAAAGGCCAGGCTGTCTCGCAACCTGCCGTCGGCGTCGATGACGAAGGCGTTGTTGCTGTGGGCGACCATGGCACCCGCGTCGAGGGTCTGCACCTGGACCCCGTACGCGTTCCACTCTCCTGTGAGCTGCGACAGCGATCCGGTCAAGAAATACCAATTGGGCGTGGTGTCGAGCCGTTCTTGACGGTCGAAGGCTTGCACGAACGACACGTCGCGGTAGATGGGGTTGGCGACGATGGCGATGAACGCGGTCTTGCGGGTGGCGGCAGCTCCGAGTCTGGTGTCGGCCTGTAGAAACTCCTGGGCGATCACCGGACAGTCCGTCGTGCAAACGGGATCGAGGAAGGTGAGGGCGATCGTCCGCCCCCGGAAGGAGCTCAAGCTGACGGGTGTGCCCCGCTGGTCGACGAGGCTGAACGCCGGAGCCGGGGAGTCGCTCGGCTGGGGCTGGCCGTTGACGCCTTCGGCGAGGATGGCATCGGTTCGGGTGTTGACGGTGGCGAAAGCCATGGGAACGGCGCCGACCAGCAGCACACCGAACGCGCCGAGGGCTGCTGCAACCCCGAGCGCCCGGGTGACGCCGGCGTGGGCGAGCCCGGGCGTCCCCGAGGGCGCCTGATGCGGGCGCGCCCCGGGAACGGGGGCTGCCACCGCGGCACCGTCTTCCATCTCCGCGGCGGCCAGGACCGGCTGGTGGACCAGACCCAAGTAGCCCGCCCCGATGATCAGCAGCATCGGGATCATGCTGCCGGGATCGGTGCCGACTCCTCCCAGGAAGCCCAGGTCCTGGACGACCACCCACACCGCCAGGCAGAACACGACCGCGACCACCACCCCGGCCCGTACCAGGTCGGGTCGACCGCTCAGGAAGGCGGCGCCGAGGAACGCCAGCACCGCGACCACGAACAGGTTGACCCCCCAACCATGGGCGGCGTCAAAGGAGGCAAAGGAGTGGAGCAGCGAAGCCAACGCCCCAGGCTGGGGTGTCTGCGCCATAGACTGCATCATCGAGGTCAGGCTCCCCGCTACCGCCTTGGGATTGGTTTGTCCCTGCCAGAAGCCTCGTCCCGGCCACGCCTGCAGTACGGCCATCCCCAGGAAGAAGAGCCCCATCACCGCCAGCACCACCCGTCCCACCTGGCGGCCGATCCAAGCCCGCTCGGGCAGCGCCACCAGCACGCCGGCCCCGCAATACAAGAGCACCGCCCCGGGCGCGCCGAACAGCCAGCTCGAGCCGGGACCGAAGATGCCGCCGAACGCCTCGCCGAACACCCACACCAGCACACCCCAAGCGACGCTGGCCACGCCAGCTAGCTGGGAGAGCTGACCCCGCGGACTCACCAAGAGCAGCACCCCGATCCCCACCTGGATCCACACCACCGCCGTCGCGGCGGGGACCGGGTGGCGGTTCCAGACCGACAAGCCGTCATTGACCAGGCGCACCACCCAGCCCGGTGAACCCACCGCCGCCGGCTGGACCACCAGGGTGGGCATCCCCAACACCATGCCCGACTGGACCTGGAGGACCCCATCGAGGATCCACAGCAACCCGAAACCGATCCGAAGCAACCGCCGGGCCGGATGCTCCAACGAGCCGGAGCGACGTCCACCCGCCAGGGCGAGCGAACGGCCGGCCCCCACCGTGGCTGCCCAGGCGGGGATGGCGACCGCCAGCAGGAGCGCCACCACGATGATCTGATGCCGCAACGCGGAGTGGAAGGCCGCCACGATCAGCGAGTTGTGGTTGGAGAGCGACCCACCCATGCCTTGCATGTCAACCGACCTCGAACCGCATCACCGAAGTAGTGCGCCGACGATGCCAGAAAGTTCCCGGCGCTCCGGCCGGGCCGGGAGTCAGCCGGCGACGAGCAGTTCGCTGATGGAGTTGCCGGCCCCGACGGTGAGGTCCGCGGCGCCCATGATCCCGCCCCAGGGGACCAGGATGTTGTGGCGGTGACCCCAGCAGCCGCTCTGGTTGGTGGGGGTGCAGTCGACGTTGTCGGATCCGGGGCCGTCGTCGTACATCCACACGAAGTCGATGGCCAGGGGGGTGGCGAACCCGTAGCCCCAGTTGGAGACCCAGTCGCTGCCAGCCGGTCCGGTGGGATCGTTTTCGGTTTCGGAAGCCTGGAGGGCCAGGACATCGAGGGCGGCGACCGGGCCGGCGAAGGCGGGCAGGCCCCGGGCTTGACGCTCGGCGTTGGTGACCGCCACCAACTGCTCAGCCGGGTTGAGCGCCGAGTAGTCGCTGGGAAGCTGCAGGGGTGCAAGTCCTTCCGCGGTGTGGGCCGCGTCGATCGCCTGCAGCGCCCACGAGTTGCAGCTGGCGGAGCTCACCGCGTAACACGCCTGGGCAAACGACGCCGACGGGGAGATGTTGGTGAGGGGGCCAACCGCGGGTGATGTCGTTTGGGCGGCTGGTTGGTTGAGGACGAGGGCGGCCCCGAAGGCCAGCACGGCGCCGGTGGTGGTGGCCAACCAGTAGCCGCCGGTGGTGGCGATCATGCCCACCGCGCTGCCGCCGTCGAGCCGCCCGGAGCCCGAGCCGTAGTACTGGGCGTCACCGAAGGTGAAGATCCCCCCGTCCGACGCGGCCAGCCAGTAGCCGAGCCCGCCGGCGGTGGGGGCCATGCCCACGATGGGCTTATCGAGATGCACGTTGCCGGTGGAGCCGTAGAAGCGGGCGGCCCCGAAGCTGAAGATCCCGCCATCGGAGGCCACCAGCCAGTAGCCGTGCCCGCCGCCGGCAGGGGCCATGCCCACGATGGGCTGATCGAGATGCACGTTGCCGGTCGATCCGTAGAAGCGGGCGTCCCCGAAACTGAAGATCCCCCCATCCGCCGCCACCATCCAGTAGCCCCGACCATCAGGGGTGGAGGCCATACCGACGATGGGCTGATCGAGATGCACGTTGCCGGTCGAGCCGTAGAAGCGGGCGTCCCCGAAACTGAAGATCCCGCCATCCGCCGCCACCATCCAGTAGCCGCGACCATCAGGGGTCGACGCGATCGACAACACCGGGGCGTTGAGCGCCACACCGGCCAACCCGCCCTCATAGGGCGCCGCCCCGTACGGCGTCACCGCCCCCGCCGCGGTCACCGACCAGAACCCCTTCCCGTCCGGCAACGGCGCCTCGGCCACCGCCCCACCCGACGCCGCCCGGACCACCGCAACCGCGGCAGGCGTCCCGGCTCCAACCGCAGCATGCGTCCTGGCCGAAGCCAGGGCCGCACCCGATCCGAATACGGCGGTGGCCAGCCAGCACACCACCAGGAAGACGACGAACCCAACCCGCAGTCCGCTTACACTCTGCACAGGCGTCGTGGTCGGTTTGTTGTTCGTCCGTTGATACATGCTGCTCGTATCGGCGGTCGCCTAGCAGGCCTTGAAACCCCTCGGAAAGAGCGGAAAACGCTTTTTTTGGCCGCAGCTTGAGAAGAAATGCACGCGGCTTTGTGAGGAAAAGGAGGTCAAGGAAAAGGCGGAACGAATACGAGTACAAGGTCCTTCTCGTATGCGCCCGGGGGTGGCATAACATCCCATCCGTGGCCGTCTGCTGGGACCCGCAGCAGTACCTCCAGTACGAGCACGAGCGGGAACGTCCGTGGGCCGAGTTGCTGGCGCGTGTCGTCCACCCCGGTCCGAGCGAGGTCGTCGATCTCGGCTGCGGCCCAGGAATCACCACGACCAGGCTGCTGGCGCGTTGGCCGGACGCCCACATCTTGGGGATCGACAGCTCCGCCGAGATGATCTCCCACGCCCGCCCGCTGGCCGTTCCGGGCCGGTTGGAGTTCCGCCAGGCCGATCTCCGCGAGTGGCGACCCGACAGCCCGGTCGACATCCTTTTGTCCAACGCCACCCTGCATTGGGTCCCGGGCCACCAATCGCTCCTGCCCCAGTTCGTGGCCTGCCTGGCACCTGGCGGTTGCTTTGCATTCCAGGTGCCCGCCAACTTCGCCGAACCCAGCCATACCCTCCTCTACGAGCTGGCTCGCTCGGATCGCTGGGCTGACCGCCTGGGCGCCGTCGTCCTCCCGTCGTCCTCTCCGCCTGCCGCCTACCTGTCCACCCTTATCGCTACAGGCGCCCGGGCCGATGTATGGGAGACGACCTACTTTCACGTCCTGGACGGGCCGGATGCCGTCCTGGAGTGGGTGCGTGGCACCGCTTTGCGACCGTTCGTCACCGCCTTGGAAGCGGTCGATGCCGGTGAGCAGGAGGCGGCCGAATTCGAACATGCCTACGCGGCGGCCTTGCGAGCCGCCTATCCGCGGGATGCCGAGGGCCGCACGGTCTTCCCGTTTCGACGGATCTTCGGAGTGGCAACGGTCACAGCAGAGGGGACACCCGACAAACGGGCTTGAGTATGGCCTGACGATCTGGCACGATCGATAGTGCGGGGGACATCCCGGGCAATTTGGGCAAATTGGGAATTTTTCGGGCCTTATAGGAGCGCGCCATGCTGGATGGAGAGCAGTTGGTTGCCGAACGAGATGTGGACCTGCGCGATCGGCAGCAGCTGAGCGTGCGGATCTCGCAGCATGCGGAGGAGGACTTCTGGCGGGTCCAGGTGAGCAACCCGGCCACCGCCCGCGGCACCCTGAGCACCACTGTTGGTGCCGGCGACAGCTTCCTCATGAAGCTGATCGAGGAGGCCGTAGACGGAAACCCGTCCGCCTGGCATCATCTGGCTCAGTGGGGTCACACCAACCTCACCCGGCCGGCCCCCGGATTTCGGGCCGCCGCCGTCTAGTGCTCTAGCGGAGGTGTGGCTAGCCTTCGCCCACCCGATGCCTTCCGTCACCGCCGATGCCATCGCCCTGGAGGCGGCTCATCTCGCCCACGACCGCGACCCAGCCGCTGCCGACAAGCTGATCGCCATCGCCAATGGCGACAGGGAAGCCCTCGAGGCCGCCCGCGACCAGGTGGCCGCCCACCTGCACGCCCAGGTCGACGATTGGGAGGCCACGGCCGCTTTGACCCTCCTCAA
>Ga0302325_10018334_pt1 | contig 14752 bp, 8 predicted proteins | sample Palsa_T0_2_FD_201948 | JGI IMG/M metagenome (GOLD analysis project Ga0302325, IMG submission 201948) | Peat permafrost microbial communities from Stordalen Mire near Abisko, Sweden - Palsa_T0_2 | ecosystem: Environmental > Terrestrial > Soil > Palsa > Peat permafrost | place: Sweden: Abisko... | reverse complement strand
TTCAATGCGCCCATCACCGGTAGCCCACGTTGGTCGCCGGATGGGCGGTGGATCGTTTTCGATTCCAACAAAGAGGGCCAATTCGAGGTGTACCGGGTGCCCGCCGAGGGCGGTGTTCCCGAGCGTCTCACACGCGATCCAGCTACCGATGGTGTTCCGAGTTACTCGCGCGACGGGCGGGCGATATACTTCATGTCGAACCGCAGTGGCAGCAACCAGGTTTGGAAGATGGATGCTAATGGCAGGAATACCCGACAAATCACCCGGCATGGCGGCTACCTCGCGTTCGAGTCGTATGACGGCCAATGGGTGTTCTATTCCCGCGAGGATGGCGACAGCCCGCTTTACCGCGTACCGGCAGATGGCGGGGCGGAAACGCAGGTGTTGCCGAGGGTCTACGAATTTGGATTCAGTGTCACGCCCAGGGGCGTGTTGTTCGCAGGAGGCGAGAACTCGGCCGGAATAGAGTTTCTGAATTTCGAGACGGGTAAGGTTTTCGCATTCTTTCGTCCGGATCGGCAAATGACCGTTGGGCTAAGCTTGTCGCCCGATCAGCGGCATCTTCTCTACCCGCAGCGGGAGTCCTCGGGGAGCGACCTGATGCTGGTGGAGAATTTTCCGGAAAATCCGTAACACTTTCTCCGATAGAAGACCCGGGTCCGCCGGGGCCGTTGTTGGGCATGTCTGTTCTGGGTTCACCCCTTCAGCGTCCCATCGGCGTCAAGCGGACAGATCACGTGCTAATTGAGTCGGACAATTCACATGCTAACAACAGATGCATTCTTGACCGATTGCGTTCTTAATCGAGCTTGCGGTATACTCACCGCGTGCGCTCCGTGGCGAGAGAATGGGCTGCACAAGCCGCCGGTGGGTCGAGTCATTGAATCATGACGCACTTGATTCAGAGCGCCTTGACGATGCTCCGCGCCGGGGAATGGATGCCGATGACTGCGGCCCGCGTCCTGATCGGCATCTTTTTCTGTATTTCCGGCGGGACCAAGCTGTTCGTGCCAGCCCAGTTCGGCGTGCTTGAGCAGACCATGGTCCAATCACACATCCCGTTCCCGCACGCCAATGCGCTCTTCGTCTCCATGGTGGAATTCGCGTGCGGGGCGGGCCTGGCACTAGGGCTGCTGACGCCGCTGTGCGCCGCAGTGCTCGTGGGAGACATGATCGTCGCGATCGCCACCAATCGAATCCACAGCATCCAGGTGAGCGGTGTCCTCGCCTGGCTCGACGACTTTCTGTACCTCCCCGAGGTGCTGTACACGTTGATTCTCGTTTGGCTGATCTTCTCTGGGCCGGGTCGATACAGCGTCGATGGCCTCATCGCCTGGCGAGCCGGGTTGTTCGGCGTCGAGCGCTAGTGTCCCGAGTTCTGCCAGGCATCCAGTTCTGATAATGGTTAGCGTAGACGTACCGGTGCGCATTGATCACGCAAATCTGATTGAGATACCTTACTTCCTCCGCGGGCAGTGTCCTCGAGCCTGGAAGTTAAAATTGGGCGGGTGCCCTGTTGTGCGGAAGGAGTTCCGCGATGCGATTAATCGGATGGGAGGCGACTCGCGGCAGCACGTCTTGGAACGAAGCGAAGGGCCCGACGCCGCCCGCTCGCAGGAAGCCACGAAGCTCCGCAGAACCGGGACGCGTGCGACTTGGCCTCGACGGGATTCTTGAGGCGGTAGCCTCTCAGTATGGCGATCATGACCGGATCGGCGATTGGAACAGCCGTGTTGGCTTATACGTGCCCGGAATCCTCAAACATAAAGGCGGCGGAGAAAATGTAAGCTTTTGAAAGATTTAGTGTCACGCGTGAATCCGGCTGGAAACGGCCCGTGCCGTAGCTCCTCCTCCGGCATATGCGCGGCTTTCTCGTGCCAGACCGTTGACTCATTGCCGATCTCATAGGGAGCGGGGGCACGTTGGGCGGAGGCCGGCACCGCTAAAACAGGCGTCACTGAATTGTCACATTGACTGTGTTGGCGGCCTGCCCGTCCGCGGTAATCACGATGTTCACGCTTCCTGTACCCGCCAACACCTGCGGCAGCGGGCCTATGTTCACCTGATCCTCTCCGACGAACTGCGACGTCGCGGCCGCCCCCAGTACCGGCACGGCCAAGCCGCCTACCGTCGCGGTGAAGTTCTTGGCGTTGCGGAAGCCCGTGCCGTAAAGCTCAAGATAAACCTGTTCCGTGGATGGTCCGAGACTGACCGGCAATGCAATCACGTTCCCGGATGCCAACTGGTAGACCGGCTGCAGCGCTTGCTGCGATCCGGAAACCACAGGCAGAACCCAGGCCGCAACCAACCCCGAGCCGTTTAACGTGAAGATCCCCGGCGAAACGCCGCCGATTGAGATGGTTGTGGACTGAACAGTCCCATTCTGATTCTGGATCGTCACCGTCGCAGTTCCCGGGGCGGTGCCTGCCGGAATCTCGAAATTGATCTGCCCCGGCGAGACGAAGTACAGGGGAGCCGGACGCGTTACGCCGGCTGAGTCTGTGACCGTCAATGAGTTGCCATCAAGCGATGTCGGCAGCGGCAGGGTCAGCGCCGAGGCTGTTCCGGTGGCCAAATCCATGCCATATACGGACATGATGGACTGCGCCGCGAAGGCTTCGACTTGTCCAGCCGGGGCTAGTGTGACCACGGGGCCGGTTGGCGAAATCTTGGCGATCAAGCCGTCTCCGTAAGCGCCTGAGCCTCCGTGGTACGAAGGCTGGACCACGCCGGGCGTCGTTGGGAGGGTAGCGCCAATCATGTTGCCCGCCACATAAATGTTCCCCTGCGCGTCCACCGCCAGGCCCGATAGAGATGAACCGCCGTTAACGCCAACGCCGGCAGCTCCCACCAGCGTAGAAAACAACAAGGTGGCTCCCGTCGGGTCGAGTTTCGAGACGAACCCCCCGGAGACCAGACCAGGTTGCAGTGCATTGACGCTCTGGAAAAACTCGCTGCTGTAACCCGTCACGTATACATTCCCTTGAGCATCGAGTTGAATGGCTCCGAAGTAGTCGGCGACTTCAACAAACGTGGACCAGACCAGACCGGTTCCCTTGGGATTCAGCTTGGTCACGAATACACAATTGTTTCCTATACAGTCGCTCTGATAGGCGCCCGGCGTTAAGGGGAACGTTGTTGAGTTTGTGTAGCCGCCGATATAAGCGTTGCCCTGGCTGTCGGCAACCACGCCGCCAGGGAGGTCGCCAAAGCTGACCCCCGTCGCTTCCAAATAGGTAAGGTAGGTGAGACTGGCTCCACTTGCGCTTACCGGTCCGAACTTGGCGGCAAAGCCTACAAGTGGTATGGCATTGCTCGTCCCAAGTTCCGGCTGGAACGCGCCCGGAGTCGTAGGAAGGCTTGGGGAGCCCGTAACCCCAACCACGTAGAAGTTTCCGCTGGGGTCCACCGTCACACCAAAGGCCTCCGAAGTGTTCGACTCCGCGCCATTGGGATCGCCGAGGAGCGTGGAGTACAAAAGTGTCGACAACTTCGGGTCGAAAACGGATACAAAGCCGTTGCCATTCTGCGAAACGGTGCCTGCGGGAATGACGGCCCCTGGTGTAGTTGGGAAGCAAGAGTAAGAGGCCGAGTCGGGTGGGATGCAATTATACTGGGTGAAGCCGACAACGTAGGCTTGGCCCTGGGGGTCCGTAGTGACGCCGAATCCAGTGGTTGGATAGTTCCCACCCAAGAAGGTCGAGTTCGTGAGTTGACCTGAGGCGCTGAACTTGGCCACGAACGCGTTGTATTGGCCAGCACTGACTTCCATAACGCCCACCTCGTTCGGCGACAAGATCGTCTGGAAAGCGCCTGCCGTGATCGGAAAATCGGGGGAATTCGTGGTGCCCACGACGTATAACGCATTGTCGTGGCTATCCCATACGACCGAGTTCCCCGAGGTGTAAACGGATCCTCCCAGATAAGTGGAGTAAAGAAACGCGGTGCCGGAGGGGTTCAGCGCACTCACAAAGGCCGTCCATGTATTGGTTTTGCTGGTGGCTTGATATGGATTGGCGACGGGAAAATCCGCCGACATGGTAAATCCGGTGACATAGACGTCGCCGGCAGAGTCAATCGCCAGGGCCTGTGCCGGGTTACTGGTCTGGTTCACCACCTGGCTGCCCCCGATTTGGTCCGGCCCGGAACCTCCCAAATAAGTCAGATACGTAAACACCGGATCGATAACAAGCGTCCGGGCGCGGTCGTACTTGCCCAGCAGGAAGCGGACTTTTCCGCCAGAGATGGTGTACCCGGCATCTACAGTTGTCTTGCCGCCGTCAATAATCTGATATACGACCGGCTTCCGCAGAACCAGATCGCCGTCAGCCAGTTTTAGTGAAACATTACCCTCGATGTCCAGACTCGGGGTCACGCCGGTAAGCCCAAGCGAAATTTGCTTGGGGTCCGCACCCGGAGCGACCACGAAATCGTACTCCAATTGCCGTTGGTTGCCGTAGAAAACGGCGTCAATGCCTGGATAGATACCCCGGTACTTCACTTTGCCATAAGCACCGATTCCGCTGCGCCACTTCTTCGGATCGTTACCGATGTAATAGTTGGCCGCGCCCGGAAGTATATCCGCGCCGGAAACTTGCGCCTTGCGGTCGGCGCCAAGCAGCTCCATGCGGAAAACCGACGGCGGAGCTTTGACACCAGCTAGCGTCCGCAGCGAGAAGACAACTTCGTTGGATGTAAGAAACAACGAATAGCCGTCGCCGCGGGATAGAAACTTTACTTGGCTGTCAGTTTGGCCCTGATTGGCCTCGAAGCTTAAGGGCACGGCCAGTAGGGCCGCCTTAGCCGGTTTCACGTTGGTCGGGTTTTCCGGTGAATCCCCGAATATGTGCCCGGCAGTTAAGCTCCAAAGAACGATGGACATCAGGATGATTCCGGCCGTGCGCGCCGTGGAGCCGGCGTGGGCTGACAAAGTTCGCTCGCTCGTCATTTGCTTTTCCTCCGTCAGTTGCACCCTGCACACTAATCGCTTCCTGCCCTTTTTGGTCATTGACTGTTTTTTGATGCAGTTCGATGGACTGTTTGAAGAGCAACAGACGCGCCCTCACTGCGCTCTCCAATTCCGTAAGTCGGGCCTCCAGCCCAGAGTTGTCCCCAACAGCCTCACGCAGGGTGGCGAACCTGGCAAGTCCGGAACTGCTCTTCGATTCGAAAAGGCGAATTTGTGCCGCGTCCCCTACGCCACGTATGTGCGTCTGGCCGCGCCGGCCACCGTAAAGTCAGAACGTAAGGATTCGCTTTAAATCGAGGACCGCCCTCGTATGTGAAACCCAGCGGTCCTTTTCGGCCAGACGGCGGTTCTCAACGAGCGAGAACCAGCCCATTGTAACAAGTAACGATAGTGCTAATAACATGGCGCGGTTGATTTTAGCTTTTAGGCTGAGAGGCTTTTGTTCCGCTTGTTTGGCGGTCGATCAGAAACTAATCGGCAAAACCAACGTAAGGGCCATCCAAGAACGTTAGAGTCTAACGCGTCGTGAAATTCTCGCCTTCGTGTCGCCTTATTTTGCGGGTTATTTCTCGCATTGCTTTGCGCTCTGGTCTTTGCTCCATCCAAGGGTGGCATCCGCGTCACCTCGTTGAGTACTAAGAAGGCGGTAGGCACGTGAACCGGATCGAGTTGGGGAACGGGGGCGGCCAATTTGCGCTTCTGGCCCACCGCGTGCAACTTGTAATCGCGTTACGTCGTTTCTGTCCCGAATTGCCGCACTTACCGTCCTGGCAGCCGCCGTAGCCTGCGCCGACGTTCCACAACGGTACGGCCGAAGTGACCTGCGCGACGTGGGACGCCCACGCTCGTCGACGACCTTCTGGCGCGCACGCAGGCGCCCTCGCACCAACGGCCCGTCGAGCAGAGGCCGGCAGCAAACGCCGGCGTCATTTCGATGCCGCGGCTCGGCGCCCTGCCTCATCGCTACGGCTGGCGAGAAGCGGCATAAAGCTCTCCGCGCACGAGATCACTCGCGGTGCCGCCATCATAGAGATGCCCGACGACGGCTGCAGAACCGCAGGTGTTGCCAAAAAGGAAGGACCCGCCAGCGCCGCAGCCAATGTCTGCCGGACCATTCCTAACAACTCGCCGGAATCTTCGCTCACATTTCGCTCGTGGTTACTCCGCATTCACTTTATTTCGAGGAAAGCTACAATCAATCAATAGTGTTTCGAACGTTTACCTGGGCCGCGGCAGCGCTGGCGGCCGCCATTCTCGCATATCGCGTTGCCGGCGCCGGGGAGTCCGTTGCACTCGTTCGCTTTGAAGACCTGGTCCAGAAGTCGGGTATCGATTTTGTTCTGCACAACTGCCCCACGCCCCAGAAGCACATGATCGAGACCATGGCTGGCGGTCTCGCCGCCTTCGACTACGATGGCGACGGACGTCCCGACATCTTCTTCACCAATGGTGCGGCGCTGCCTTCGCTTGAGAAGACGGGACCGCAATATTGGAACCGCCTCTATCACAACGAAGGCAACATGAAATTCCGCGACGTGACTCAGGAAGCGGGCGTCGCCGGTGAAGGTTATTCCATGGGCGCCGCGGCTGGCGATTACGACAACGACGGTCACGCAGACTTATTCGTCGCAGGTGTGAACCGCAATATCCTCTATCACAACCTGGGGAACGGGCGGTTCGAAGACGTGACGACAAAGGCCGGCATCCGCGGCGGCGGGTGGGCGGTTGCCGCCGGGTGGTTTGACTACGACAACGACGGATTTCTCGACCTATGGATTGTCCATTACACTGACTGGCATCCAGGGTCTTCGGCCGACGATCGCTTTTGCGGTGATTCCCAACGGGGCATCCGTATTTATTGCCATCCTAAGTATTTCGAGGGTCTGGCGAGCACGCTATATCATAATCGCGGCAACGGCACATTTGAAGACGTCTCCGAAAGGGCCGGCATCGCGGCGTTTCGGGGCCGCGGCATGAGCGTCGCTTTTGCCGACTACGACCATGATGGTTACCCGGATGTCTTTGTCACCAATGACAACATGCCCAATTTCCTCTTCCACAACCGCGGCAACGGCACATTTGAAGAAGTGGCGCTGCTCGCCGGTGTTGCGCTCCGCGGCGACGGCAAGCCGGTCGCCAGCATGGGCACGGACTTTCGGGATTACGATAACGACGGGTGGCCCGATATTTCCGTGGTGGCGCTGGCAGGCGAAACTTTTCCGCTGTTTCGCAACAGTGGGAAGGGAAGCTTCGATGATGCCACCTACGCGAGCCGATTGGGGGGACTTAGTCTGCGCCACAGCGGTTGGGGCACGGGTTTTTTCGATTTCAACAACGATGGCTGGAAGGATCTGTTTACTACGAACTCGCACGTCAACGACCGGGTCGAGCTGTTTGAGCCTGCCGTATATAAGGAGCCCGACACGGTTTACGTAAATCTTGGTAATGGAACCTTCGCCGACGCCTCCGCGGATGCGAACTTGACCGAAGCGAAGGCGCATCGCGGTAGCGCCTTCGCCGACTTTGACGGCGATGGAAAGATCGATATCGTCGTTTCGTCACTCGAAGGGGCAGTCGAACTATGGCACAACGTCAGCCCCGCGCCGAATCACTGGATCGAGCTGAAGCTTACGGGAACGCACGCCAACCGTGACGGCATTGGAGCTCGCATACGTATCGGCGATCAACACAACGACATGACCAGCGCGGTGAGCTACGCTTCGTCTAGTTTAGTCCCCGTACATTTCGGACTGGGCAGGCTAGGCACGGTGGATCGGATAGAGATTATCTGGCCCGGTGGTAAGCATCAGACCCTCGAGAACGTTAAAGCCGACCAAGTGCTGTCTGTTCGCGAGCCGCAATAGAGTGCGGATATCACGTATATCAGGAGATATACTGATCGAATGCGTTCCCCTTTTTGCGCCGTTTTCTGGCTCCTGGCTGTGACTCCCGCGCTAGTGGCGAGCGCGGCTCCGGCGGCGTCCCAGGTCACTTTCTACCGAAACATCGCGCCGATCGTATATCGGGAGTGCGCGCCCTGCCACCGGCCAGGCGAGTCGGCGCCATTTTCGCTCCTCACCTACGAAGACGTCAAACGCCGCGCCGCGCAGATCGCCGATGTTACCAAGCGGCGTTATATGCCGCCCTGGCAGCCGGAAAAAGGTTATGGCGATTTCGCGGAGGAGCGCCGCTTGAGTGACGCTCAAATCCAACTGATCCGGCAATGGGTGGATCAGGGTGCCCTGCCGGGATCCATGGCGCATGCACCGGCGGCTCCGAAATTCAAGTCGGAATGGCAATTGGGAACGCCCGACCTGGTACTCCACGTAGCGCAGCCCTATCAGCTCCGCGCCGATGGACCCGAGGTATTTTGGAACTTTGTTATTCCGGTGCCGATCACGGCTACGCGATGGGTAAAGTCAATGGAGGTCCGCCCGGGAAATGCCCGTGTTTTCCATCACGCGAACGTGATCATCGATCGTGCGCGCTCGTCTCAGCGGCATGAGGAAAAACCGGGCGCCGGGTTTCCCGGAATGGATCTGACGGTTCAGGAAGACACCTTCGATCCCGACAGCCATTTCCTCTCCTGGAAGCCCGGCAGTGAACCGGTAGTCGAACCCGACGGCATGGCATGGCGCGCCGATCCTGGCATGGATCTGGTGCTGAACGTTCATCTTAGGCCGTCCGGAAAGCCCGAGATCATCAACCCCATGATCGGTCTCTACTTCACCGACAAGCCACAGACGAAATTTCCGATGCTGGTGCAACTCGAGCATGACGGCGCCATCGACATCCCGCCGGGCGATCGCGATTTCCTGCTGACTGACGATTTCCGGGCTCCCATGGATCTGACCGTGCTTGCCGTGTACCCGCACGCGCACTACCTGGCCACACTGATGGAGGGCTATGCCACGCTACCGGACGGCACGCGCAAGTGGCTGGTTCGTATTCCAAAATGGGACTTGAACTGGCAGGGCGTCTATCGCGCCAGGGAGCCGATTTTTTTGCCGGCCGGGACCGTAATCTCGATGCGTTATCACTACGACAACTCGAGCGAAAACGTGCGCAACCCCAGCAATCCGCCTAAGCGCGTCACTGTAGGCAACTCCGCCACCGACGAGATGGGCCATCTCTGGTTGCAAGTGTTACCGGTAGGACGGGGCGACCAGCGGGCCGTGTTGCAAGGGGCGCTGATGCGGCAGCGGCTACAGAAGTACCCTGGAGACTTTTCCGCCAACTTCAGTCTGGGGGCTCTGTTGCTGGACCAGGGCGATGCCGCCGGCGCCATTCCTTATTTTGAAAAGGCAGGGAACGCTCAGCCTGACAGCGCCCTCGCCATTAACGAATTGGGGGTTGCGCTGTTAACCGCGTCAAAGCCGCTCGAAGCAGGACAACGGTTCCAGCGCGCCCTCCAGCTCGATCCAAAGTTCACGGACGCACGCTATAACCTCGCAAGCGTGGAAGCTGCCGGCGGCCAATGGCAACCTGCCGCAGCCGATTTCAAGCAGGCGCTTGTCGAAGACCCTGCCAACGCGAAAGCGCGGCAGCATTTGGGTGAAGTGCTGTTGCTCTGGGGGGACGAGCTTGCCGACTCGGGCCACTTCGATCAGGCGGTTCTGCGCTATCGCGAGTCCCTCGCCTATCGCCCCACCGATGCCGAACTGCACACCAGCCTGGGTATGGCGCTCGCGAAGCTGGCACGGCTGAATGAAGCAAGGTCGGAGTTCGAAGCGGCGTTGCGCATCGATTCCGGGTTTCAGCCGGCCCGGCAAGCCCTGGCGGCCATCCAAGGCAGGTGACGAATAGATCGCTATTTTCGAGCGTTTCCCGGCAAAAGTCCCGCTAATAGGTGAATCGGGCGGAAGAGATGGATGTATTCGCGGCAGGTACCTAAAAAATATCTCAAAAATCTATTGCAGCCAAACGCTGAGCTGTCATATAATCCCCCCAATAGCTAACGGTTTCACTGACTGTCAAGCTGGTGGTTACACCGGTTGGCGGTTCGGTATGTCAGATTTTGGGTGGGACTCGAAGAAAAATGGGCTGTCGGTTTGAGTGTATGAGGGCTCATATATATGCGGCTGGCCGCATGCGACGGACTTCGAACTTGGCCGATCGGTCACTTTCGCCCCGGTTTTGCCGTCCATCTTCATCCCACGCTCACGAGGAAAAAACTCGGCAGAAAAAGGGAATTCAAGGGCATTCAAGGAGATTCCTATGACCCAGCGTATTCGTTCCAAGCCGGAGATGTGCCTTCCGCTCCTGGCCGTGCTGCTCATCGTGGTTGCCGGTTCCATCCATTCGCCAGCTTTTGGCCAGAATCTCTACGGCTCGCTGGTGGGTACGGTCACGGATCAAAGTGACGCGGTTGTTCCCGGCGCCATCATCAGTGTCGTCGACAGTCAGACCGGTCAGACACGCCAGGAGACGTCGGATTCAGGCGGCCGTTACAGCCTGGTCAACCTCCTTCCCGGCACCTACACGGTCACAGCCGTCGCCAAAGGCTTTCGAACCGTGGAGCAAGCGGGTTTCGCGATCACACCGAACACTGTCAACCGTCTCGACCTTCACCTCGAAATCGGCGAAGCAAACCAAACGGTAACAGTCTCGGCGGACGCGGTTCAACTCCAGACGGATAAGGCGGATACGCACACGGAAATTACCTCCGAGGGCATCGTGAATATGCCACTGGGCGGCTTTCGGAACTATCAGGCCCTGATCGATCTGGTGCCCGGTGCGACGCCGTCGACATTCCAAAATTCGATCACCGATACGCCCGGGCGCGCGCTGCACACGAACATCAACGGCGGCAATGCGCAAACCAATATCACGCAAATCGATGGTGCCGAGAGCATCAACGTCTGGCTGCCTCATCATGTGGGCTATGTAGTGCCGGCGGAGGACGTCGAAGTTGTAAACGTCACGACCAGCGCGGCGGATGCCGACCAAGGGCTGGCCGGCTCTTCGGCCATCACCCTGGTGACCAAGTCCGGAGACAACCAGATTCATGGCAGCGCTTTCGAATTCGACAACAACCAGCACCTCAACGCGCGGAACTTTTTCGCGACGGACAAGCCGGTTGCCATCTATAACAACTACGGCGGCACTTTGGGCGGTCCGATTCGCAAGAATAAGTTGTTCTACTTCATGAGTTTCGACGGGACCAATCAGAAGATAGCCGCGAACGGATTTTACACCGTGCCCACCGACGATCAGCGCAGCGGCAATTTCAGCGCGTATCTGACGGGCCCCAACGCAACCACGATCTACAACCCATTCACTGGAAATGCCGACGGTACCAATCGGCAGCCGTTCGCCGATAACATCATTCCGCAGGCACTGATCAGCCCGATCGCGCAGAAGCTCCAGGCTTATTATCCGGAGCCGAACCTTCCCGGTATTGCCAACAACTACTACGCTTCCGGCGGACCCATTCTGAACCGCTATCAGACCGACGGCAAACTCAACTGGAATCGCACGCAGAAGCATAGTATCTTCCTCAAGTATGGAGAGATGATCGCGACCTCGGGCGGCCAGGGCATCTTCGGAGTAGCGGGCGGTCCCGCGCCGGGCGCGGATCCAGGTTTAGGCCACACCAATGTTTACGTCGCGACCGTTGGGACTACCTATACCTTCACGCCTAACCTCGTGTTTACCGCAAGCCTCGGTTTGAACCGCCTGGACCAAACCGTCATCTCGGATGACTATGGAAAGAACTACGGCACCATCCTCGGAATTCCCGGCCTGAATGGCAACGACATCCGGGACAGCGGTTTCCCGGACGTCAGCATTGGCGCATACACGGGATTCGGCGTTCCGGATTGGATGCCGTTGTTCCGTCACGATGAAACGTTCACCCAAAGCGACAGCATGACCTGGACCAAGGGCGCGCACGAGTTTCGCTTCGGCTTCGACCTGATCCGGCATCACTTGAACCATTGGCAACCTGAATTGAGCGTCGGCGGCCCGCGCGGTCTGCTGGACTTCAACGGTCAGACTACGACACTCAATACCGGCGACGGCAATGCCTCATCCGAAAACCAGCTCAACGCCTATGCCCAGATGCTGCTGGGTCTATCGGATGACGTGCAGAAGGGCGTGCAGTACATCTTAATGACCGGCCGTGAATGGCAGTTCGGATGGTTCGGGCAGGACCGCTGGCAGGTTTCGAGGAAACTAACCGTCACCGTGGGTTTGCGGTATGAGTTCTACCCGCTCATGACCCGCAGCAACGGATATGGTATCGAGCAATATTTCCCTGCGACGAACGATGTCGAGATGGGTGGCCGAGGCAGCGTTCCCGAGAACGCGGGTATCCATGTCAGCCACAAGCTGTTCTCGCCGCGCGTGGGCCTGGCTTACCGCTTGGGCGAGAACACCGTCCTACGCTCGGGCTACGGATTGAATTACGATCCCATCCCGTTCTCCCGCCCGTTACGCGGCTTCTATCCGCTGACCATCAATGCCGAGACGAAATCGCCCAATAGCTTCTCCTATGCCAGCACGCTGGCTCTGGGCATTCCGCCGGTTCCGCTGCCCGATATTTCGACCGGTATAGTTCCGCTCCCCGGGGATGCCAGCGAACGCAGCCCGTGGGGATACATTCACCGCGGCTACGTCCAGTCCTGGAACTTGACGCTCGAGCATAAGATGCCGCTCGGAATCCTTACCTCCGTGGGTTACGTCGGTTCGCATTCGGTACACCTGTTGGCGGACCGCGACATCAATACGGGGTATCCAGGTTCGACTCTAGCCAACCTGCCGTATAACCTGCTCTATGGACGCACTCAGCCGACCGATATGTGGGACGGCTATCTGAGCTCGGAGTATAACTCGCTGCAGGTCGCTTTCAGGCGTTCGTTCTCGAAGGGTCTGATGATCCAGGGCGCCTACACCTGGTCTCACGCCATCGACTATGCGGACGACGATGGATGGACAGGAGTAAATTTCAACTATGCTCCCGACTTCCAGCGCAACCGCGCGACCGCCGGCTTCGACGTCCCACAGAACTTTCAGGTCGGATGGGTCTACGAGCTGCCGTTCGGCAAAAACAAAAGCTACGTGACTTCCGGCGTTGCGGCGAAGGTCCTGGGGGACTGGCAGTTAAGCGGCAGAGAGGCCTGCTACAGCGGCACTCCGTTCACCGTGACGGCGCCCGATACGTCTCTCAACGATGGCGGCACCAATACTCAGACGGCAAATCAGGTTCTGGCAAACGTCGCCTTCCTCGGCGGCGTAGGTCCTGGCGCCCACTACTATAATCCGGCGGCATTCGCGCCAGTAACTACGGTCGGCTTCGGAACTTCCGGCCTTAACATTCTCCGGAATCCCGGGATGTGGAATACGGACTTCTCGGTCATGCGCACGTTTCCGCTTAAAGAGCGTCTGACGCTGCAGTTCCGCGCCGAGGCCAACAACCTGCCGAACACTTCGCACTTTACGGGCGCGGCCACAGCCAACGGCTTCGGCAATGGCGGCGGTGGTGTCGACAGCGGTGTGACCGATAGCACTTTCATGCAGGTGACCAGCTCGTCCGGCGAGAGAAACATCCGCTTCGGACTTCGCTTGCAGTGGTAATGCTTTAGTTGATGACAGGTTCGCGGGCCGCTTTTTGTGCTCTTGCCGGTCTTTGCGCCGGTCTGTTGGCGGCGCAGAACGAAGATCTCGCCGTGCTTTCCCGCAGGGTAAAGCGGTTTATGGCCGAGGAGCATTTGAAGAGGCCATACCGATTTGCGAACAGCCCGTCAGGGCGATGCCCGGAAGTCCCGGCTTGGTGTTGAATCTGGGATTGGACGAAGAAATGGCCAGAATCACCCGCAGCTTGCCCTGGTCCCGCTAAAGAAGCTGTTGAGTTTGGAGCCGTCGAATCTTGATGCGCGTGGAATATTCGCCGGCGCGCTGATGGGTGTGAATCGGTTCGACGAGGCCGCCGAGCAGTACCGCAAGCTAACGGCGGAGGACGCCACTGACGTCAAGGCATAGTACGGTCGGGTAAGGCTTACGAGTCTCTGGCGGACCGTTCGCTCGAACGTATCTCGCAGCAATGGGTAGCGGTAAAGATCCTGGCTAAATCGTCACACTCTTCTTAATCTTTTCCGCATGCAGCCCCTCTGATCGGGGCGGCATGCGCAAAAGCTTGACCCGGTCCAGCGGTTCCGGCAGTCGATCCCGCTTCAGCGCATATCGTCCAAAACGGTTGATGTGCTCCGTTTGGTGCTTGTGACTCCTTTCACGAGACTGCGGTTATTGAACTCGTCCGCCCCACAAAGCTAATCTCCGCGTCCGTATCCGCCCCAATCGAGCGCTCCAGCTACACACCATCTTCGACGGGGACGAAATGTACTTTGTATTTCGAGGTCTCGCCATGGTGCGGCTCCTGCGCGCACGCACGCCATTTTAAGAAAGCCGATGATAGCTTGGCTACTGCAAGTCCGCGGCGATCAGCAGGCCGACGCCCGGCACCATTGCAACGAGTTTGGGAGGCGCTGGATATCACGAGTCATGACCGTCATGAAATTCGGCGGTTCCTCTTTAGAGTCCGCCGGCGCTATCCAACAGGCAGTGTCAATCGTTGAGCGGCACTTAAATCAAAACCCGGTGGTGGTGGTCTCTGCAATGGGCAAGACCACGGGATAGTGTCGCCATTTGAACGGATTGGCTGCGGTGGTGGGCACGTCTCAACCTAGAAGATCGGCACCCCGATTTTTTCGCAGCGGAACCGATCCACCCGAAGGAGGCCGCGCCGGTGGTTTGGAAGCGGCCCGCGTAAGTATTCTCGAAACC
>Ga0302325_10018333_pt1 | contig 14752 bp, 8 predicted proteins | sample Palsa_T0_2_FD_201948 | JGI IMG/M metagenome (GOLD analysis project Ga0302325, IMG submission 201948) | Peat permafrost microbial communities from Stordalen Mire near Abisko, Sweden - Palsa_T0_2 | ecosystem: Environmental > Terrestrial > Soil > Palsa > Peat permafrost | place: Sweden: Abisko... | reverse complement strand
ATCAACCAGCGCACGGTCGAGATCCTCCGGCACCTGGGGATCAGCGACCGGTTCCACGCGGTCGCCACGCCGCAGCACCTGATGGCCAACAACCTGTGGGTGACCACGCTGGCGGGCCTGGAGGTGGCCCGGTCAGAAACGTGGGGGACCAGCGCCGAGCGGGCCGCCGACTACCGCGCGGCGAGTCCGGAGCCGATGGCGAACTGCCCGCAGACCGTGCTGGAACCGATGCTGCTGGCGGCGGCCCGGGACATGGGCGCCGACATCAGGTTCGGGTGGGAGTTTACTCACCTCGCGCAGGATGGAGACGGCGTCACCAGCGTCGTCCAGGAGCGCGACGGAGAGGCCACGCTGACCGTCCGGTCTCAGTACGTGGTGGGCGCCGACGGCGCCCGCAGCCGGGTCCTCGGCCAGGCCGGGCTGACCGTCGAGGGACCCGACGACCTGGCCCGGGCGGCGAACATCTGGTTCCGCGCCGATCTGTCCCGGTACCTAGCGCGGCGCCCCGGGGTCCTGACCTGGAACGTGATGCCGGGCCCGCTGCCGCCGCTCCGGCTCGGCACGATGATCTGCCACAAGCCGTTCACCGAGTTCGTGCTGGCCTTCATGTACGACCCGGAGCAGGTGGCGCTGGGCGCGCTGGGCACCGGCGAGCTGAGGGAGCGGATAAACGCCTTGGTGGGCGAGGAAGTCGACGCCGAGATCCTCGGCGTGGCCGGATGGCAGGTACGGGCGCAGATCGCGCCGGCCTACTCCGCGGGGCGCGTGTTCGGCATGGGCGACGCGGTTCACCGGCACCCGCCGACCAACGGCCTCGGGCTCAACATGTCGATCGCGGACGCGTACAACCTCGGCTGGAAACTGGCTCTCGTGCTGGCCGGGCGGGCGGGGGCGGCCCTGCTCCACAGCTACTCGGCGGAACGACAGCCGGTCGGAGCGCAGGGCGTCCAGCGCGCCATCACCAGCCTGCAGGAAGGAGCCGCGGTCGAGGCCGCGCTCGGGTACGAGCCGGGCCAGGCCGCCGAGGCGGGCTGGGCAGCCCTCACCACCTTGTACGAGCCGGGGCCAGCCGGGGACGAGCGCCGGGAGGCGCTGCGCAAGGCGATCGAGCTGAGCAACTACCAGTTCAACGCCCATGGCGTCGAGCTCGGGTACCGCTACCGCAGCGACGCCATCGTCGACGACGACAGCCCGGACCCGATCCCGGCGCGCGACCCCCAGCTGTACTACCAGCCGACCACCCGGCCCGGCGCCCGCGTCCCGCACGCCCGGCTCGAACGCGACGGTGTCCCGGTCTCCTCGATCGACCTCGTAGACGACCTGGGCTTCGCGCTGCTGACCGGCGTCGGCGGACAGGCGTGGGACCGCGCGGCGGCGGACGCCTCCGCGCGCACGGGGGTACCCGTCCGGGTCCATGTCTTCGGCGGCCGGGACGGCGTGACCGACCCCTACGGCGAGTGGGCTTGCCTGCGGGAGGTCGAGGCGACCGGCTGTGTCCTGGTGCGTCCGGACCGGCACGTGGCCTGGCGGTCCATGCGTCACACGCCGGACAGCGCGCGGCAGCTCCCCGCCGCGATCGAGAAGGCGCTTGGACGGGCAGGCCGCTAACCATGGTCGAGGTGACCTGATGTCGAGCAGACCGGGCGTCGCGATCGTGGGGGCGGGCCCCGCTGGGCTGGTGGTGGCCTATCTGTTGCAGCGCGAGGCCATCCCGTTCGTGGTGTTCGAGCGCGCGGCGCCCGAAGAGCTGGCCCGCCGCCCCAAGGCGGGCCTCGTCGAGTACCGCACCGTGCAACTGCTGGCCCGGGAGGGCATCGCCGGCTCCATCTTGCCGTTCACGAACGAAAATCACCGCTCCGAGTTCCGCACGCCGGACGAGTCGGTGCTGCTGGAGTACGCCGCCTTGACCGGCGGGCGGCCGCACTACATCTACCCGCAGCATGAGCTGGTGCAGCGGCTGTGCGAGGCACTGACCGCGGCAGGCGGCGAGGTCCGGTTCTCCCATGCCGTCCGGGCGGTGACCCAGGATTCCAGCGGAGTCGTACTGTCGGTCGAGGGGCCGGACGGTGAGCCGTCGCAGTTCCGGTGCGAGGCCGCAGTCGGGTGCGATGGATCGAGCAGCCTCGTCTCGGCGGCCATGACGCTGGCCCAGGTCAATGAGCAATTGCTGCCGGGACGGTTCCTGGTCATGGTGGCCGCGGCCCCGCCCTTGGAGAAGCACACCATCTACGCCGCGCATCCCCGCGGGTTCGCCGGGCAGATGCGCCGCGGCCCGGCTCAGACGCGTTACTACCTGGAGATCCCCGGTACCGACACCGCCGCGGACTGGCCGGAGCAACGGGTCCGCGACGAGCTGGCGGCCCGCCTGGGCATCGGCAGGCCGCTGGATACGCCGCTGGGCGAGATGGGACTTCTCGACCTGCGGGTCCGGGTGATCGAGCCGATGCAGCAGGGCCCGCTATTCCTGGCCGGCGACGCGGCTCACTTGATCACGCCGGCCGGCGGCAAGGGCATGAACCTCGCGATCCAGGACGGCATCGAGCTGGCCCACGGCCTCATCGAGCGCTTCGGGCCACGGCAGGACGACACGCGGCTATCGGCCTACTCACGGACCCGGCTTCCGGCGATCTGGCAGACCGAGGCCTTCTCCAACTGGTTCCTGCACGTACTCCTCACCAGCCTGCGCGACGGGAAAGAACCATCCGCCGCCGTGCCCGGAGGCTTTTCCCGCGGGCTGAGGCACGGCTGGATCGCCGCTTTGCAGCACGACCCGCTCTTCGCGCGCTGGTTCGCCCACGCCTACGCGGGAGTGGACCCTGATTAGCTTGGTTCTGCGCCGTCGTCGAGCAAGCTCGGACTGACCGGCTCAGGCGGTGCGTAAGACCACGGTCCGTTCCGTATAAAGAGCCTTTTTTCCGAACGGGGCGTGGTGCTACTTTACGAGCACTGGCTCGCGGACCCGGGGGCCGCGGCGGCCGGATCCGGCCGGCATGGTGGCACATCGCGTCGGCCAGGGCCGGCACATCCGTCCATCGTGCCGACTGGAATTGCCGTTGGAAGCTGGTATTTGGAATTCGTGTACGTGTTGGTGGCCGTGGCGGCTTCCCGTCCTCGATCAGGTACTAGGAACGTTAGCCGCGTGCCGGGATAGCGGGAGCGGTGGTCAGTGGGGACGCGTCGAGGGCGCAGTGCAGGCACTGCGCGGGCGCTTCGGCCGGCCCGGGGCCGTGGCGGGGATTGGTGATCGTGACCGCGGCGAGCAGGCCGCCCGCGGCGCACAAGCCGCCTGAGATGAACGCCGCGGTCCTGAACCCGGCGGCAAGCGCGGCCGGGTGCAGGTAGGCCTGGCCGGTGATGCCAGCCAGCGCCGGCAGGATGGCGACCGCCAGCAGGCCGCCGAACCGGGACAGGTCATTGTTGACCGCCGAGGCGATGCCTGCGAGATGGGCGGGTGCCGAGCTCATCGCGGTCGCGGTGAGCGGCGCGACCGTGATCGCGATCCCGGCACCGAAAACGGCCACCGGGGGCAGCACGTCGACTACATAGCTCGACCCGGACGTGCTCAACGTGAGCATGGCCAGGCCCGCGCCGACGACCAGCGGCCCGACGCTCAGCTGCAGGCGCGGCCCGATCTTGGCGGCAAGCTCCCCGGAGCGGGCCGACAGCGCCAGCATGATGACGGTCAGCGGCAGCAGCGCGAGACCGGAGGCGAGCGGCGAGTAGCCCGAGACGACCTGCAGCACCACCGGAAGCAGGAAGGTCGCTCCGGTCAGGGCCCCGTACACGATGAACGTCACGGCGCTGGCCGCCGCGAACTGCCGGTCCCGGAAGATCGACAGCGGCAGCATCGGCGCGGCCGCACGGTCCTCGCGAGCCAGGAAGGCGATCAGGCCGGCCACGCCAAGCAACGCCATCGTGAGCACGGCCGGCGACGCCCAGCCGAGCGTGGGCGCCTCGATGAACGCGAACGTGATCCCGGACAGGAATACCACCGCGGCCAGCGCTCCCGCGTAGTCGAGCCGGCCGGCCGTGCTCGGGTCTCGCGATTCCGGGATGTGCCGGGCGCCCAGCGCGACGACCACGGCCGCGATCGGCAGGTTGATGAAGAAGATCCACCGCCAGGACGCGGCGGAGATCAGGTAGCCGCCGATCAGCGGTCCGGCGGCGATGGCGACGCCGCCGAGGCCCGACCAGGCCCCGATCGCCCGGGCCCGGTCGGCGGGCGTGAACGACGCCTCCAGGATCGCCAGGCTTCCGGGCGTGAGCAGCGCCCCGCCGATGCCCTGGAGCACCCGGGTGATGATGAGGAAGTCCGCGTTGGGGGCGAACCCGCACGCCGCCGAGGCCAGGGCGAACCATACGATGCCGATCAGGTACACCCTCCGCCGGCCGAACCGGTCCCCGAGCGAACCGCCGATCAGCAGGAACGCGGCCAGCGTCAGGATGTAGCTGGTCATCACCCACTGCAGGGCCGCGATGCCGGTGTGAAAGTCACGGCCGATGGTCGGCAGGGCGATGTTGACGACGGTGGCGTCCAGCGCGGCGATCCCCGAACCGAGCACGGTGATCGCCAGCACCCACCGCCCCGGTGCCGAGGAGTAAGCAAGAGCGGGAACGTCCACCACCCGAGGCTAGGGGCCGTCACGGTGAGCAGTTGTCACCTGATCCTGGTGATTTTGCGGGGGCGGCTTATTGGTTCAGCCGCCGACGCCGTCCAGTTCGCGCAGCGCCTCGTGATCGAGGGTGACGTCCTCGGCGGCCAGGTTCTCCCGCAGGTGGGCGACGGAGCCGGTCCCGGGGATGAGCAGCACGTTGGGGGCCAGTTGCAGCAGCCACTTGAGCGCCACCTGCGTGGGCGTGATACCGAGCCGGGTGGCCACCCGGTTAACCACCGGGCTGGTGAACACGGGGTTGTCCCGGCCGCGCGGCCAGCCGAGCGGGCAGAACGGCACGAACGCGATGCCGTGGCTGAGGCACTCCGCCAGAACCGGCGTCGCGCTGCGGTCGGCGAGGTGGAACAGGTTCTGCACGCAGACGATGTCGGTGCCCGCCGTGGCGTGCCGGAGCTGTGCGAGGCTGACGTTGCTCAGGCCTATCCCGGCGATGAGGCCCTCGTCGCGGGCCGCCGCCATCGCGGCCAGCTGGTCATCGAAGCGTGCGTCGACGCGGCCGTCGCCGGGCAGGCGGAGGTTCACCGCCGCCAGCTGGGCGACCCGCAAGGTGCGGAGGTTGTCCTGGATGCCCTGGCGCAGCTGGTACGGATCGCTGGAGGGCGGGACGGCGACCTTGCTGACGATCGCCAGCTCGTCGGGGTAGGGGTAGAGCGCGTCGCGGATCAGCTCGTTGACGGTGCCGGGGCCGTAGTACTGGGCCGTGTCGATGTGATCGACTCCGGCGATCACCGCCGCCTGGAGCACGCCGAGCGCCGTGGGCCGGTCAGGCGGCGACCCGGAGGCGAACGGCCCGGCGAGCTGCATCGCGCCGTACCCCGAACGCCTGACCTGAACGCGGGCGCGTATCACCAAGATCCGGTGACGACCTCTCACCTGTCCGGCGGCAAGCCTGGATCCGTCGCGAAGGCTCGCACGGCCGCTAGGGACGTGCTTCAGATTCAAGGGAGATACCGTGACATCACCAGCATCCGGCGACCTGTCCGACTATGCGCCCATCCCCCCGTCCGCGCGCGGCGTGGCCCTGAACGACCAGGGTTACCACGTCGGACGCGTCGAGCGGAACCTGTACTGGGTCACCGACGGCGTTTACAACTCAGCGTTCCTGACCACCCCGGACGGCGTGGTGCTGTTCGACGCGCCCCCGTCCATCGGCGGCAACCTGCAGCGGGCCGTGGACGAGGTCACCGCCGCCGAGGGCGTGACCAACACCGTCACCCACCTGGTTTACTCACACCACCACGCCGACCATGGCTCCGCGTCCTCCCTGTTCGGGGGCGTGGTCCGCATCGGGCACGAAGACACCGCGCGGCTCCTGCGGCGGGACGACGACCCGTCCCGGCCGGTACCGGAGGTGACGTTCACCGACCGCTACACCCTGGAGGTGGGAGGTGAGCGGGTCGAGCTGGCCTGGCACGGTCCCAACCACACGCCGGACAACATCTACATCCACTTCCCCGACCACGACACCCTCATGTTCATCGACGTCGTCAACGCCGGCTGGGTGCCGATCTACAACACCAACCTGTCCGAGGACGTCATCGGCTACATGGGGGCCCCGGACATCGCACTGTCCTACCAGTGGTCGCATCTGATCTCCGGGCACGTGGGCCGGCTCGCCACCCGTGATGACGTCGCGGTGCACAAGCAGTACATCGCGGACATCGAGGCAAGCTCGCGGGAGGCACTGGCGTCCGTCAACCCGGTGCCCTTCTACGTGAATGCCGGAGAGAACGTCTGGCTCGGGATCAAGGGCCACCTGAACGCCGTCACCGAGGCCGCGGCCACGCCCGTCATCGCCAAGTACACCGGCGTGCTGGCCGCCGCGGACATCGAGGAATTCACCTACACCACCACGTTCGCCATCATGCAGTCGCTGCGGCTCGACAAGGGGCCCAGCGGACCCGTCCATCCCTGATCACGATGCACCCGCCCACGCGCGCCGGCAGCGCTGCGGCCGCTCCCAGAAGCGGGCGCAGCGTCGTTCGGCCGTCCCGGCTGAGCGGGCACGGGCCGACGGCCTTAGGTTGTCTGGTGTGGCGGATACCGAGCTTTCTGTACCGGGAACCTTGCCCGCGGTCATCGGCGTGCACGGGGCGCGGCACAACAACCTGCGGGACGTCGACGTGGACGTACCGCTGTGGCGGATCGTCGCGGTGGTCGGGGTGTCCGGGTCGGGCAAGACGTCGCTGGCCATGGGCACGCTGTACGCCGAGGGCATGCACCGGTTCCTGGAGGGGCTGAGCACCTACAGCCGCCGGCGGCTGACCCAGGCCCAGCGACCCGACGTGGACCGGATCGACCATCTGCCGGCCGCGCTGGCCCTGCGGCAGCGCCCGCCCATACCCGGGCCGCGCAGCACGGTCGGCACGATGTCCGAGGTGCTCAACGTGCTGCGCTTGATGATGTCCCGGCTGGGCTCGCACCTGTGCCCGAACGGCCACCGCGTCGCGCCCTCGATCGCCACGCAGGGCATGGAGATCAGCTGCCCGGTGTGCGGGGCGCGTTTCGAGCATCCCAGCGCCGAATCCTTCGCCTTCAACTCCTACGGTGCCTGCCCGGCCTGCCAGGGCCTGGGCGTACGGTCCGAGGTCGACGTCGCCACGCTGGTTCCCGATCCGGACAAGACGATCGCCGAAGGCGCGGTGCTGCCGTGGAACTCCGGCGGGCGGCGGCTGTCGATGTACGCCGCGGGCGAGCTCGGGGTGCGGCTCGACGTCCCGTACCGGTCACTGACCGATCACGAGCGCGACATCGTGCTGCACGGCGAACCGGTCCGGCAGCAGGTGACGCTGCACTCGGGCCGGAACGCGCGGACCGTGCAGCTGTCGGTCAACTACGACAACGCGGTCGCCGCCGTGGAACGGTCGCTGCGCAGCGACAACGAGCGCACCCGCCGCCTGGTGCAGCGGTTCCTCGTCAACCGGGTGTGCTCGGTGTGCCACGGCACCCGGCTGCGGCCCGAAGCGCTGGCGTCGCAGCTAGGCGGGCGCAACCTCGCCGAGATCAGCGCGCTCACCCTGGACGAGCTGCGGGGCTTCGCGGCTGGCCTGCCCGCGGGACTGTCCGCCGAGCTGAGCCGGCTGACGACCGGTCTACTCGCCGAGCTGAACGGCAGGCTCACGCCGCTGCTCGACGTCGGACTGGCCTACCTGACCCTGGACCGGGCCGGCGCCTCGTTGTCGACCGGAGAACGGCAGCGGATCGAGCTCACCTCGACGGTGCGCGCCAGCACCACGGGCATGCTGTACGTGCTGGACGAGCCGTCGGTCGGGCTGCACCCGAGCAACGTCGCCGGACTGCGCAAGACGCTCACGGCCCTGGCCGGGAACGGCAATTCCGTGGTCGTGGTGGAGCACGAGCGGGAGATCATCCGCGCCGCGGACTGGGTCATCGAAATCGGCCCCGCGGCCGGCCGCAACGGCGGCACGGTGATCGCCGAGGGTACCCCGGGCCAGCTGGAGGGCGACCCGCGATCGGTCATCGGCCCGTTCCTGGCCGGCGCCGCGGCCGTCACCCGGGACCGTCCGGCGCGGCCCGGCCCCGGCGGGCAGATCACCATCGAAGTCGGTGACCTGTACAACCTGCACGACCTCACCGCCGCCTTCCCGGTGGGCCAGCTGACCGCGCTGGCCGGGCCGTCCGGCGCGGGGAAGACCGCCCTCATCCTGGACAGCCTCATCCCGGCCGCCCGGGCGCAGCTGGGCGGGACGGCGCTGCCCGGGCACGTCCGCCGCCTGGACCTGGCCGGCATCCGCCAGGTCATCCAGGTCGACGCCACCCCGATCGGGCAGAACGCCCGGTCCACGCCCGCGACCTACTGCGGGGCGTTCGACCAGATCCGCCGCGTGTTCGCCGAGTCCGGCTACGCCCGGCGGCGGCGCTGGAAGCCCGGGCACTTCTCGTTCAACACCCGAGAGGGACAGTGCCCGACCTGCCGCGGGCTCGGCCACATCGACCTCGACGTCCAGTACCTGCCCGACATCACCGTCGAGTGCCCGACCTGCCACGGCGCCCGCTTCAACGACGCCACCCTGGCCGTCCGGGTCGACGGGCTGACCATCGCCGACGTGCTCGGCCTGACCGTAGACGACGCCCTGGAACAGTTCGCCGAGCGGGCTTCGGTCGCCGCGGCACTCCGGTCCGTCAGCGAGGTCGGCCTGGGGTACCTGCGGCTCGGCGAGCCCACGCCGTCCCTGTCCGGCGGCGAGTCTCAGCGGCTGCGGATCGCCTCCCGGCTGCGCGCCAGCCAGCGCGGCGCGTTGTACGTGTTCGACGAGCCGTCCACCGGCCTGCACCCGCTCGACGTGGCCACGCTGGCCGGCGTGTTCGACCGGCTCCTGGCGGCCGGGGCCACGATCATCGTCATCGACCACGACCTGGACCTGCTCGCCGCCGCCGACCACCTCATCGACATAGGTCCGGGCGGCGGCCCGGACGGCGGGCACATCCTCGCCACGGGCACTCCCGAGGACATCGCGCGGGCCCCGGGCAGCGCGACCGGGCCGTGGCTGGCCGAGCACCTGGGCCTGCCGGAAGCCCGCCAGCCTGATGTCCTGTCTCACGGTTAGCCGGCCTGCCTAAACAGCGGAGGCCGGCACCCCGCGTAAATCACCGTGATCCGGTGATGCTTCCTCACCTGCCTAACGGCAAGCTTGGCAGTGACCCGCCTCCCGGCAGGGAACTCGTCGCAGCGGATTGACATGGAGCAATAATGCGAGCAGCAGTAATTCGCCGATCCGGTGACACGCCGGCCCTTGACGAGTTCACCGATCCGCGGCCTGGCCAGGGCCTGTCGGTGGGCACTCTAGTCGCGGCGGCCTTGAATCCGCTCGATGTCCTCATCGTGAACGACCAGCTCCCGTTTCGCCGACTCCAGCCCCCCTGCATCGCTGGCTACGAGGCGGTCGTGCAGCTCGGCGACGGCACACGCTGCTACCTGGCCGGCCCGCCCGTTCCGTACGGCACGCTAGCCGACCTGGTGCCGGTCCCGGATTCGGCCGGCTTCGGTGTTCCGGCCGGCGTTGACCCCAGCCTCGCCGCCGCCCTGGGGGTGGCCGGGATAGTCGGCTGGGTGTCGCTCGACTACCGCGCTCACCTGCAGACCGGTGAGACGGTGCTGATCCTCGGGGCAGGCGGCTCGGCGGGCCAGCTGGCGGTGCAATCCGCTCGGATCCTGGGCGCCGGCCGGGTCCTCGGGGCCGCCCGCGGAAAGGTCCTCGAGCAAGTCGCTGACCGCGGTGCCGACGCGGTGGTCGACCTCGCAGATGAGGCGGCCATCGACGCCGGCCTGGCCGCCGCGGCACCCGGCGGCTACGACGTGATCGTCGACTTTCTGTGGGGCGCGCCCGCCCCCCATGCGATGGATCACGCCAACGTAGGCGCCCGGTACATCCAGGTCGGGAACGCCGCGGGGCCCACGTCCACGATCACCGCGAGCGCCATCCGCAACAAGCTGCTTACGCTCGTGGGTCAGGGCACGGTCGGCACGCCCGCCGAGATCCGCCGTTCCGCCTACGCGCAACTGATGCGTCACGCGACCGATGGGAAGTTCACCTTGGACCTGGAGCGAACAAGGCTGGATGACATCAGCCAGACCTGGGAGCACCTCAAGGCCGGGGCACCACGCAAACTCGTGGTCACACCTTGAGCTCAGCCCAGTGCCTCGCAGCAGAGGTCGGGCTAGCGCGCGCGGCCGCCTGCTAGAGCCGCAGCTCCCGGGCGCGCTGCACAGCCGAGGAGCGGTCCCGGACCTGGAGCTTGGCGTAGATGCTGCGGACGTGCGTGCTGACCGTGTTCAACGAGACGGACAGCTCGCCGGCGATCTCGGGCCGGGACATGTTCGTCGGGAGATATCGCAGCACCCTGAGCTCGCCCGGGCTGAGCTCTTCGACATGCAGCGGCGGCGGCGGCTGGTTTCCGGCCGCCGCCGATGAGCCGTGCAGGATGTCGAGGATGTCGGTGAGCAGGGCGGCGTGCGCGGTCTGGTGCCGCGGCAGGGCCTCGAGCAGCTCCCGCGAGCCCGTCATCGCGAACGGCAGGACGAGCCGGTCAGACTCCGCCAGGGCCAGTGCGCGCTCGGCGGCCTGGTTCGCCGCGCGATGGTCACCGAGTTCACGATGGGCGAGCCCGGCGAGCAAGTTCGCCTCCACGACCGTGACGTAACCGATGACCGGGGCCGTGCCGTCGAGAACATGCTGCACCGCGCCTAGGGCTCCGGCCGGATCGCCTTCCGCGAGGCAGATCACCCCGCAGGCATTACGGATCTCACCGGAGCCGGCCCGCTCGTCATCGACCGCCGCGAGCGCCGCGCGGGCTTCGCCTGGCCTGCCGAGCCGGGCTTGCGTGGCCAGCATCCAGCCGGCTACCTGGCTCGCCAGCGCGTGCGATCCCTCTAGCTGCGATCGCAGGTATTCGGCCGCGCTGAATTCCTCGAGCGCCTCATGGCGGCGGCCGCGGCAGGCGTGCAGTTGCCCCACCGTGTGGTGCAGCAGCAGCGTGATGTCAGGCCCGGTGTCTGTTTGCAAGGCCCGCACGGTGCGCCGCAGCCATCGCTCGCCCTCGTCGAACTCGCCCAGCCACACCATCGTGCCTGCGAGCGTCACCAACGCGGGTGCGATCACCGGTTCCGCACCCCAGCCGTACCGTTCGGCGAGCGCTATCGCTTCACGGCAGCGCCGCTGGGTCGTGGCGAACGGGTCGATCTTCGACGCGAAACCGAGCTGCGCCAGGCAGCCGACCTCAAGGTAAGGCCGGCCGATCTCCCGGGCCAGGACGGCGCCCTGCCGGAGGTGGCGTTCAGCGTCTGGGAGCCCGAGCGTCCACGCCTCGACGGTCCCCAGGTTCATCAGCGCCACCGCTCGCAGGTCGCTGCCCAGGGCGATGTCTTCGTCGGACTGCCCGGTGACCGGCGAGGCGAGGAATCTTACCTGCTCGATGACGCCGGCCAGGTGGCCCCGCCGTGTGGCCAGCGACAGCTTCAGCGACGCGATCGCCACCTGGAGGCGGCGCTGGCGATCCGGCGGTGCCGTCTCGGCGTACGTCTCGGCGACCGCTAGATAGGCGGCCGCCTCGTCCAGGCGTCCTTGGACAAGGTCACCGGCTGCGCGCACCAGGGCGAGCTCGGGGTGATCCTCGCCCGGCGGGAAGGCCCGCACCAGCGCCTGCATGGTCTGCGCCTGCCCGTCGAGCGTCAGGCTGAACGAATAGTCGGCCAGCAGCCGGGCCGCGCCGGGCCAGTCGCCCGCTGCCTGCGTGTGCCGGATGGCGTCGACTACCCGGCCCTGCAAGGTGAACCATCCGGCGGCGCGCCGGTGCAGCGCCGCCACCTCCTCGGGCAGCGTCCGGCGTAGCTCAAGGCGGAGCAGATCCCCGAACAGGTGGTGGTAGCGGAACCACGTGCGCTCGGGGTCGAGCGGCACGACGAATGCGTTCGCGTCCGCGAGTTCCAGCAGGATCCGCTCCGAGCCGGGGCGGCCGGTCAGCAGGTCCGCCAGCTCGCCGTTGACCCGGTCGAGCAGCGAGGTGCGCAGCAGCAGATCCTGGACGTCGGCGGGCTGGCGTTCCAGCATCTCCGCGACCAGGTACTCCGCGACCGTGCGGTCGCTGCCGGAGAACTCCGCGACGAACCGCTCCGGGTCGGGATGACCGGCCAGCGAGATCGCCGCGAGGCGCAGGCCCGCGGCCCACCCCTCCGTCTGCTGGTGCAGCAGCGCTGCTCCGGATGCCGACAGCGCGATACCCGCGGCGTCGAGCAGCAGGCGTGTCTCGCGCTCGGTGAAGCGCAGGTCAGCCGCGCGGATGTCGGCCAGCTCGCCCGCCAGGCGCAACTGATGCAGGCGCAGCCGCAGATCATGACGCGTGCTCAGCATCACGTGCACCTGCGGAGGAAGGTTCGTCAGCAACCCGGTGAGCTGAGCCAGCGCCTCCGGCGAATTCAGCTCGTGCAGATCATCGATCACCAGCGTGAGGTCGCCACCAGCGTCGGTGAGCTCCGATAGCACCCGGTCGATCATCGCCGCCGCATTGAAGTCAGGCGTCGCCGCTGACGGTTCCGCGCGGCCGGTCCCGGCCGAGGCGTGACGGACCGCGTCGAGCAAGGCCAGCCAGAACTGCTGGGCGTCTTGCTCATCGCGCTGTACCTGCAGTATGGCGAGCCGGTGCCGCTGAGCCTGACGGTCGGCCCAGGCGCGCAGCAGCGACGTCTTCCCGCTGCCGGCCGGAGCCGAGATGATCGTCACCTTCCGCGTCGCCGCGCGATCCAGCAACGCGAGAAGATCGCCCCGGTCGATCAGCCGGGGAGTTGCGTGAGCCAGCTTCAAAGGCCTGCCTTGATCTGTACGCCTGATACCTAGGGTCGGTGACCCAGTCCCGGCACCTCCCCTCTCCGTACCAGGCCAGCGCGTGTGCTGTCAACGGCGCGAACCTCCCGTCCTGCGTCGCCCCGGTCTGGCGAATCACCAGGATCCGGTGAGGACCAATCACCTGCGTGGCGGCGAGCCTGAGCCCGTCCCGAGCACACGGTTAAGGGAGATCGACATGACAGCGGACAACGAGCAGATCATCCGGCAGGCCTACAAAACCGCCGAGAACAAAGATCTTGAGGGATGGGTCGCGGCCTTCACCGAGGACGGCACTTTCACCGACGAGTCCATTGGTGTCATCTACCGCGGGCCCGACGAGCTCTCCAAGACGGTGGAGATCTACGCGCGGGCGTTCCCTGACATGCACCGCGAGCTGTACCGGTTTTACGTCACCGGCGACATCGTGGTGGTCCAGCTGGCTCTGCAGGGAACTCACCTCGGCCCGCTGAGCCTGCCGTTGGGGACTGTGCGGCCGACCGGCAAGCGGATGGACGCACCGTGCTGCGACGTCTTCGAGCTGTCCGACGGCAAGATCAAGCGCTTCGACTGCTACCCCTCGGGCACGGTCGTCCTCACCCAGCTCGGCGTGATCAATGACCTCGGCGCCGCGCTCGAGCGGTGACCGGCGCGTCAGTATGCCGCATCACGCACCGCATCGCCGTTCCTGACTGAGGAGCTATCATGCCCGGCATCCCGATAAAGATCGGATACAGCCTCTCCCTGACCGGTCCTCTTGCCGCCAACGGCCAGACCGCGCACCTGACCCATCAGATCTGGCAAGAGGACATCAACGCCCGCGGCGGTCTGCTCGGCCGCGAGATCGACCTGGTCTGCATCGACGACCGCACCGACGCAGCCTCGGTGCCTGGGATCTACCAGTCGCTGCTCACCGAGCACCACGTCGACCTGCTGCTTGGCGGGTACGGCAACAACTCCATCAGCCCGGCCATGCCTATGGCGATCGAGCACGGAAAGTTCTTCGTCGGCCTGATGGGACTCGGCGTGAACAACTCCTACTCCTACGACCGGTTCTTCGCGATGATCCCGACCGGACCCGACCCCAGCGCCGCGCTCACCGAAGGCTTCTTCGAGACGGCCTCACGCCAGGTACCGCGGCCGGCGACAGTCGCGGTGATCGCGGCCGACGCCGACTTCACCAAGAATCCCATCGTCGGCGCGCGCGCCAATGCCGCCCGGTACGAGATGCACGTCGTCTCGGAAACCAAGTACCCGCTGGCCACCAGTGACTTCGCTGCGGTTCTGAAGGAGGCCGAGGCCGCCGAGCCGGACATCTTGTTCCTCTGCTCGTATCTGGCCGACTCCGTCGGGCTCATCCGCGCCATCGCCGCGTCCGACGCCGGCGCCAAGCTGGTCGGCGGCGCGATGATCGGCCCGCAGAGCAGCACCGTCCAAGCGGAACTTGGCCCGCTGCTCAACGGGATCGTCAACTACGAGTACTGGCTTCCCGTACCCGCCATGGACTTCCCCGGAGTAGGCAAGCTCATCGCGACCTACCAAAGCCGCGCCAAAGACACCCCGGCCGACGCGCTCGGCTACTACGTCGCCCCCTTCGCCTATGCCCAGCTGCAAGTCGTCGAACAGGCGATCAGGGAAACCGGCGGCCTCAATGACGCCGAACTCGCGGAATACACCCGGACGGCCGCGTTTCCCACCGTCGTCGGCGATGTCACCTTCGGCCGGCTCGGCGAATGGGCCGCA
>Ga0302325_10018329_pt1 | contig 14755 bp, 13 predicted proteins | sample Palsa_T0_2_FD_201948 | JGI IMG/M metagenome (GOLD analysis project Ga0302325, IMG submission 201948) | Peat permafrost microbial communities from Stordalen Mire near Abisko, Sweden - Palsa_T0_2 | ecosystem: Environmental > Terrestrial > Soil > Palsa > Peat permafrost | place: Sweden: Abisko... | reverse complement strand
GGCGAAAAGACGCAGTTGCTCGCGGCGTATCTGCGCGGCCTCGACAACGACGGCGATCTGGCCGCCGCGGTTCGGTTTTTCACCGGCAATCCGTTCGCGGCGAGCGACCGGCGGACGCTCTCGATCGGCGGAGCGGCGATCGCGAAGGTCGCAAAACGATTGTGGGGTTTCGACGATGTGTCGTTTCGCGCCGCATACCGCGACAACGGCGACCTCGGCAATGCGCTCGCGACGTTGGTTCGGCCGCCGCAACATGCGTCGCTCTTCGAGCGGCCGGCACTCGGACCGGCGGCGCTGAGCGCTGCGTTTGCAGCCATCGCGAGCGCGGAGGGACAGAACTCCGCGAAGCGCCGCGAGACGTTGCTCGAAGACATCTTCAGGGCGACTGACGATCCCGTTGCCGTTGCCTTCGTGGTGAAAATCGTCACCGGCGATCTCCGCATCGGGTTGCGCGAGGGTCTCGTTCTCAACGCGATCGCTTACGCATTCGACGCCGATCCCCCGGCCGTCCGTCGGGCGTTCATGGCAGCCGGCGACGCCGGCGCCGTCGCGGTTGCGGCGCGCCACGACGCACTTGCAGATCTTCGCGTCGCTTACGGCAGTCCGATCGGCTTCATGCTCGCATCGCCGATTCCGTTCGGCGATGCGTATCCGGCCTTGTCGGATGCGCGCTGGGCGATCGAAGACAAGTACGACGGCATCCGCGCGCAGGCGCACGTCGACGGCAACCGCATCGCATTATTTTCGCGAACGCTCAACGACGTCGCAGCGACATATCCCGAAGTCGTCGCGGCGCTTCGCGAATTGCCGCGACGGGCGATCCTCGATGGCGAGATCGTCGCGATGCGCGACGGCAACGTCTTGCCGTTCCGAGCGCTGCAGGCACGCATCTCTCGCAAAGACGTCGCCGACGACCTTCGCGAGAACGTTCCGGTTGCGTACGTCGCCTTCGATCTCTTGGCGGACGGCGACGAGTTGTTGCTCGACGAGCCGTACGAGCGTCGACGAGAGCGGCTGGCATCGACGCTCGGAAGCGGGACGAGCGTTACGGTCGCGCCGTACGAAACGCTCGGCGCGGCCGATGCGGCGGTCGTGAACGCCGCATTCGAGGCGGCGCGCGCCCGCGGCAACGAAGGTCTGATGCTCAAGCGCACCGACTCGCCCTACGCTCCGGGCCGGCGCGGCAAGTGGTGGCTGAAGGTCAAGCGCGAACTTTCGACGCTCGACGCCGTCGTCGTCGCCGTCGAGTGGGGGCACGGCAAGCGCAATCGCGTGCTTTCCGACTATACCTTCGCCGTGCGCCGATCGGAAAGCGATCCCGAACTATTGCCGATCGGCAAGGCGTACAGCGGCCTCACCGACGCCGAGATCGCCGAGATGACGGCATGGTTTCTCGCCCATACGACCGGTCCGCAAGGCAGGCACGCGCTCGCCGTCGAGCCGAAGATCGTGATCGAAGTGGCCTTCGACATCATCCAGAAGAGCGCGCTGCACGCGAGCGGGTACGCCCTGCGGTTCCCGCGGATCGCGCGTTTGCGCCCCGACAAGGCCGCAAGCGACGTCGACACGCTGGCCGGCGTCGAGCGTATCTATCGCGCGATGCTCGAGCGCGAAGGCGTCGAGAAGTGATCGCGCAGCGGCGCGTCACCGTCGACGACGAGCTGACCCTCGTGCCGCGCAATCCCGCCGACGCCGCCGAGTTGTTCGCGATCGTCGAGCGGCATCGCAGCAGCCTGCGGGAGTGGCTAACGTGGATCGATGCGACGCGCACGGCGGGCGACGTGCGACGCTTCGCGCAATTCGCGCAGTCGCAATTCGAAGGCCGGGTCGCGTTCGACTACGTCGTGCGCTCGGGGCCCGAACTCGTCGGCGCGATCGGACTGCACGGCATCGACTGGTACGGCCGCTCCGCGCAGATCGGCTACTGGCTCTCGCCCGAGGCCGTCGGCCGCGGCATCACGACCCGCGCCGCAACGGCGCTCACCTCGCACGCGTTCGACGTGCTCGAACTCAACCGGCTCGAGATCCGCTGCGTCGTCGAGAACCTGCGCAGCCGTGCGGTCGCCGAGCGCTTGGGCTACCCGCTGGAAGGAACGCTCGCCGAGGCGTATTGGCTCCACGGTTCGTTTCGCGACATCGCGCTTTACGCGATGACCGCGGCTCACTGGCGGGCTTGCGGCCGCGGTACTTCCTGATCCGTTTGCAGCGTGACGAGCGAATCGCGCGGCACCACGAAATCGGACTTGTGGTTGCTGGCATAGATGAAACCACCGACGGCGCCGGCGAGCCCGCCCAGTCCCGTGCCGAGTTTCTTGCCGATGAAGTTCCCGACGATCATCCCGATTCCGGCGCCGGCCGCCTGCGTCACCGCGGCGGTCTTCTTCTTTGCCTGCACCGTGAGCACGTGACCGGTGAGCGGCGAGGACGACCCGTCCGAAAGCACGATGCTGTCGAACGCCAGGTCGATTTCGGGCTTGCGGCCTTGGCCCGCGCGAATGACCCTTGCGACGTGTCCGCGTACGACGGCGCCCGCATACGTCGGGTCGCCGCTCGGATACGGCCGCACGATCACGAGCGAGAATCCGTCGCCGGGCTGCACCTTGCCCGAATCGAGTTCGGTCGAGAGGTTACCCGCGATCGTCGCGCCTTCCGGGATTGCATCAGCGGCCTGTGCAAGCGAGCCGACGAACGGAAGCGCTGCCAGCGCGAGCAACCCGATAAGTCGTATCTTCATGCTCCTTCAACGGAAGCGGGAACGCGACCGTTACCCTTGTGCGGCGAACGTTTGGCCAATTCGATCTTCGCGACCGTAACGCGGTGCACTTCATCCGGACCGTCGGCCAGGCGCAAGGTGCGCGAACTCGCCCACGCGTGCGCGAGCCCCGCGTCCTCGTTGACGCCCGCGCCGCCGAAGGCCTGAATCGCACGATCGAGAACGCGCAGCGCCATGCTCGGCGCGACGACCTTGATCATCGCGATCTCGGCCCGCGCGGCCTTGTTGCCCTCGCGGTCCATCATCTCGGCGGCGTGCAGCGTGAGGAGGCGCGCCTGGTCGATCTCGATCCGCGAATCGGCGATCCATTCGATAATCACGCCCTGCTCGGCCAACGGCTTTCCGAAGGCGACGCGCGACGTCACCCGTTCGCACATCTTTTCGAGCGCGCGCTCGGCCGCGCCGATCAGCCGCATGCAATGGTGGATGCGCCCGGGGCCCAGGCGCCCTTGCGCGATCTCGAAGCCGCGGCCTTCGCCGAGCAGCACGTTCGAGACCGGAACGCGCACGTTCTCGAAGCTCATCTCCGCGTGACCGTGCGGCGCGTCGTCGTAGCCGAAGACGCTGAGCGGACGCAGCACGCGCACGCCGGGCGCGTCGATCGGCACGAGCACCATCGATTGCTGCAGATGGCGCGGCGCCGAGGGATCGGTCTTTCCCATGAAGATCAGGATCTTGCAGCGCGGGTCCATCGCGCCGCTCGTCCACCACTTACGACCGTTGATCACGTACTCGTCGCCGTCGCGCTCGATGCGCGATTGAATGTTGGTCGCGTCGGACGAGGCGACGTCGGGCTCGGTCATCGCGAACGCGGAGCGAATCTCGCCCGCGAGCAGGGGTTCGAGCCAGCGTTTCTTGTGCTCGGCCGATCCGTAGCGCACGAGCACTTCCATGTTGCCCGTGTCTGGGGCGCTGCAGTTACAAACTTCCGGTCCGATCTTCGTGCGACCCATCAGCTCGCAGAGCGGCGCATACTCGCGGTTCGTGAGCCCGGCGCCGAGTTCACTCTCGGGCAGGAAGAGATTCCACAGACCAGCCGCGCGAGCTTGCGCTTTTAGCGTTTCGAGCACCGGCGGAACCGACCAGCGATCGGCCGCCTTGGCGTGCTGTTCCCAGTAGATGCGCTCGCCCGGTTCGACGACATCGCGCATGAATTCGCGCAGGCGATCGTGGAGCGCCCGAACCTCGGGCCGGAGTTCAATCGACATGCTCGGGCCTTCGCCCGGAGGCCCCTCAGCCCTTGGCCGACCGATCGAGCGAGGGTGCTTCGGTCGCGAGCCGGCGCTCGGCATCCCGCCGGCCTTCGGGCGTGCCCAAATCGACGTAGATGCCGACGTCGCGACATTCCACCGCGAGCTTCGAAATCGACTGATCGTCGCGCACGGCCTTCAAGAGATCGCCCTCGGGCATCGACTCGAGCCGGCGGCGCGCATCCGGCGAGAGGTACACCGGATATCCAGCCTGGCCGCCGGCAACCGGATAGGCCGCGTCGCAGCCCGACGATTCGAAGGCGCGTTCGCAGCGCGCGAGCGTGTCCTTCCGGACGCCGGCTTGGTTCGGAGAGAGCACGCCGACCGTCGCCTCGGGGTCGATCGAGCGGCTCGCCATCGCGACCGACGCCGCCATCCCGAGCAACGGATTGACGGCGAGCAGCACGTGCGCGAGCGGCATCGCGCCCGAGGCCGCCGCGGCGCTGATACCGTGCTCGGCGACCACCGTCACCGCGTGGTCCTCGACGAGCTTTCCGACCCGTTCGAGGGCGGTCGGTCCGGGATCCGTTTTGCGCTCTTGCGGAATCACGCGGGTCGACTTTCCGTCGACGAGGACGACGTACACAACCTCCGGCATCGCGATCCTCCAGCCTAGCTGTTGCGGCGGTCGAACACCCGCCGGGCCTTCCCCTGCGAGGGTTCGATGGTACCCGCCGGGAGCACCTCGACGGTGGCGCTGACCCCAACGAGATCCTTGATGCGCGCGCGCAGGCTCGCGACCGCGCCCGCACAATCCGAGCCCCCGGCGGCCGCTTCGACGTGGACCGTCATCTCGTCGAGGTTGCCGGTGCGCTCGAGGACGATCCGGTACTGCGGAGCGAGCGCGCTCTCGCGCAGCACGAGCTCCTCGATCTGAGTCGGAAAAACGTTGACCCCGCGCACGATCAGCATGTCGTCGCAGCGGCCCGTGATCTTCTCGATGCGGCGCATCGGTCGGGCGGTTCCGGGCAGCAGCCGCGTAAGGTCGCGCGTGCGGTAGCGGATCACGGGCAGCGCCTCTTTCGTCAGCGAGGTGAAAACGAGTTCGCCTTTCTGGCCTTCGGGCAGCACCGCGCCCGTCTCCGGGTCGACGATCTCGGGGTAGAAGTGGTCCTCCCAAACGTGCAGGCCGTCCTTGGTTTCGAGGCACTCCTGCGCGACGCCCGGGCCGATCACTTCGGAGAGACCGTAGATGTCGAGCGCGTCGAGCCCCGCGCGCGCTTCGACGTGGGCGCGCAACTCCTGCGTCCACGGTTCGGCACCGAAGATTCCGATCTTCAAACTCCCGGCGCGCGGATCGCGTCCTTGCCGTTCCATCTCGTCGAGCAGCGCGAGCATGTAGCTCGGCGTCACCATGATGACCCGGGGCTGCAGATCCCAGATGAGCTGGACTTGTTTTTCGGTTTGCCCGCCCGACATCGGAACGACGGTGCAGCCGAGTTTTTCCGCGCCGTAGTGCGCGCCCAGACCCCCTGTGAACAGGCCGTAGCCGTACGCCACGTGCACCATGTCGCCCGGTTTTCCGCCGGCCGCGCGAATGCTGCGCGCTACGACCGTCGCCCACATCTCGAGATCGGCCGCGGTGTACGCGACCACCGTCGGCTTGCCCGTCGTCCCGCTCGATGCGTGGATGCGGGCGATCCGCTCGCGCGGAACGGCGAGCAGCCCGAACGGATAGTTTTCGCGGAACGCAGCCTTGGTGAGGAACGGGAACTTCGCGAGGTCGCTGAGTTCGCGCACGTCGTCCGGCGTCACGCCGGCGGCTTCGAAGCTCGCGCGGTAGTACGGCACGTTGTCGTAGGCGTGGCGCAGCGACCAGCGCAGCCGTTCGAGTTGAAGCGCGGCCAGTTCGCCCGGACCCGCGGTTTCGATCGGTTCGAGCGGTGCGGAGCGGTCCAAGGCCATCAGCGCACCAGAACGTCGCTGTGGATCGTGCCCCCGCCGACGAGGAGCGCGCCGCCGGCGCGCCCGCGCGAAGCCGCGACGATCTCGGCCAAAATTGAAATTGCGGTTTCGGCCATCGACACGCCGCCGATGTCCAAGCCGGCCGGCCCGTGGATCCGCGCGAGCGCCGAGGGGTCGAAACCCTCGATGCGCAGGGCGTCGCGACGTGCGGCCTGCGCACGGCGGCTCCCGAGCAGCCCGATGTAGGGCGCGTTCGATTCGAGGCCGCAGCGTAGCGCCGGCAGATCGATCTTCGGATCGTGCGAGATCACGACCAGCGGCGTGCGCTCGGAGAGCAGTTCCGGCAGCACATCCTCCGGCCACTGCAAGAGGATCTCGTCGGCGGCCGGCAGGCGCTCGCGGGTTGCGAACGCGGGCCGCGGATCGACCACGATCGTCCGACTGTCCAAGCGCCCCGCAACGGCCGCGAGTTCCGCTGCGAGCGACGTTCCGCCGACGACGACCAGGGTGCTCCGCGCAGGTACCAGCGCCGCAAACGAGCGGCGCTCGCCGCTCGCGCGCGCGTACTCGACGTCGAAGCGGACGTCGCGCCGGCCGGCCGCGATCGCGGATGCCGTTTCGGCAAAGGCCGCATCCGGCCGCCAGGTCACGACTTCCAGGAATCCGCCGCAGCCGCTTCCGCCCGAAATGATATCGTCGCTCGTGAGGTCGAGTTCGAGCACGCGGCGCACGCCGTCACCTGCGGTCGCAACGCACGCGTCCACGATCTCGCCTTCGTAACAGCCCGCGCCGATGTCGCCCGCGATCCGCGCCTCCAGGGTTACGGCCATCGTCGCACCGAGCGGCGCGGGCGCCGCGTTGCGGACGTCGACCAGGGTCGCGAGCGCGAACGGCGTCTTCGATTCGAGCCAGGCCGCGGCGGTCGCAAAGACGTCACGCATGCGAATGCCGTTTCGCCAGCCGCCGCTCGGCATCGTTCCACGCCTCGGGCGTATCGAGGTCGACGACGACGCCCTCGTCGTCGCACGGGCACGCGATGCGTACGAGCGCCGGATCGTCGCGCAAGGCGCGCAGCGTGTCGCCGGCGGCAAGCGCACCCAGGCGCGCACGCGCGCGCGGCCCGAAATAAACGGGGTGGCCGGCTGTTCCCGCATAGACCGCATACAGCACGTCGCCGCGTGACGTTTCCAGCATGCGCTCGCAACGCTCGAGCGTGGCGCGCGAAAGCAATGGCTTGTCGGCCAGCAACACGCCGAGCGCCGCACCGGCCTCGATCGCGGCATGCGCGATTCGAAGCGACGACGTCATGCCGAGTGCCGGGTCGGGATTGACCAGCACCCGCGCCGAGCCCGCAACCGAACGAACCGCGGCGGACGAGGCTTCGCTCGTGACGATCGTGACGGGACGGTCTTCCAGTACGTCGACCAGCCGCTGCAGCGGCGAGCGCCCCGCGAGCGGCGCCGTCGCCTTCGCGAAACCCATGCGCGTCGACCCGCCGGCCGCCAGCACCACGTACGCGACGCTATCCACGGCCGGCTCTGCCCGCGACCGTGCGCACCAAGCGGCGCGCAACCCGCTCGAAGCCGCGCGCGTCGGTCGCGCTGTCGAGCACGCCGACGTACGGCAAGGCCGCGCGCATGCCGCCGGCGGTCGGCGCGAAGCCGGGCGAATGAGCGTGCGGGTTCAACCACATCACTCCGGCCGAGCGCCGCGCGAGTTCGTGCATCGCGCGTTCGAGTTTCTTGGGATCACCCACGTCGAGACCGTCGCTCGCGACGATCACGACCGTATCGTCGGAGAGCACCCGTCCGCCGTACTGTTTTACGAACGCCGCGAGGCTCGCGCCGATGCGCGTGCCGCCGCCCCAGGCGGCGCCCAGGCCCTCGAGCCGGTCGCCCGTTTGCGCGCTCGCAAGCCGCCGGGTCACGTCGCGCAGTTCGGTGCTGAACAGGAACGCGCGGGCGCGGCGCGTGCGGCGCACGAGCGCGTAGGCGAACTGAAGCATCGGGCCCGCATATTCGCTCATCGAACGGCTGCCGTCGACGAGCACGACGAAGCGCGGGTTGCGGTGCGGATGGCCGAGCCGGCGCAGCACGGCGGGGTCGCCGCCGGTTTGAAGGCTCGCGCGCAGCGTACGGCGCGTATCGAAACGGCCGCCGTGCAGCTGCGGACGCCAACGCCGCGAACGGCCGATGCGTAGGCTGTCGACCAAACGGCGCGCTGCCAAGAGCATCGCGTCGAAGTCTTCGGCCGGAATACGCGGCGGGTCGCCGGCCCCGGCGGCCGGGCTGTAACGGGCGCGCATCACTTGCCAGGCGGCTGCGTCGTTCGGCAGTTCGTCGACGGCCTCACGCTGCGCCGCACGCCCCGGGCCCTCGGTAAGCTCGTCGTGCTCGTCGCTCGGGCGGCGGCGGCGCGAAGATTCCGCCGCCGGCGCGGGTTCGTTGCCGGGTCGCGTGTGGCGCGGCTCGTAGCGCGACTGCTCGGCGCCGGCTTCCGGCGGCCGGAAGAACGCGTCGAAGACATCTTCGAAGACCGCGATCTCTTCGGGCGAGCCGCAGCAGATGCAGCGCAGTGCCGTGCGCACGCGGTCCTCGCTTTCGATGCCGAGCGCTTCGAGCGCGCGCAACGATTCGTGGGCCTCGGCGTGCCCGACTTTGAAGCCGTGTTCCTCGCGCAACTGCGCGCAAAAGGCCGGCACCGCCGCGCTGAACCTATCCGTGGCGGGCCTGCACCGAGCCGATCCCATAGTCCGGCTCGAGCGGCTTGGGTTCGGCGCCTGCCGTGCCGTCGCCAAGCAGCGGGGCGTAGCGCGAGCGTTGCGCGCGCAGCAGTTCCCAATCTTGCTGCACTTTGAGGATGCAGCCGAGCGTCGCTTGCAGTGTGCGCTCGTCGAGCGCGTCGCGATGCAGCCGCGTCAACGCGAGCGCCCAATCGAGGCTCTCGGCAACGCCGGGAACTTTTTCGAACGGCTGCTCGCGCAGAAATTCCATGAAGCGCGCGATCTGCGACGCCAAGCGCACGTCGATTCCCGGCAAGCGCGCGCGCAAGATTTCGATTTCGCGTTCGCGGGTGGGATAATCGAGCCACAGGTACAGACAACGCCGGCGCAACGCGTCCGAGAGATCGCGCGAGCGGTTCGAGGTCACGATCACCTTGGGCCGCGCCTTCGCGGCGATCGTCCCGAGTTCGGGAATCGTCACCTGGAACTCGCCCAGCAACTCGAGCAGAAACGCCTCGAATGCTTCATCGGCACGGTCGACTTCGTCGATCAGGAGCACCGCCGGCTGCTCCTGCGTGATCGCTTCGAGCAAGGGCCGCTTCAACAGGAACGGCTCGCTGAAGATCTGTGCCTCGCGGGCCTCGGTCGAAAGCGCGTCGTGTTCGGTCAACCGGATACGCAGCAACTGCTTGGGATAGTTCCATTCGTAGAGGGCGCTCGAAGCGTCGAGCCCTTCATAGCACTGCAAGCGGATCAAACGCGTGCCGAGCACGGAAGCGAGGATCTTCGCGCTCTCGGTCTTGCCCACACCGGCCGGGCCTTCGACGAGCATCGGTTTTTCGAGCGCGAGCATCAGTTCGAGCGCGGTCGCGAAATCATCGTCGACCACGTAACCGAACTCCGCGAAGCGTTCGCGTAAACGGTCGCCGGTCAAGCGCGGCCGGAGGAGGCGCGATAGCGCGCGGGCTCGGCCTCGAAGGCTGCGCGGCACGACGCGCAGCAGAAGTAGTACGCCGTTTCGCCGAGCGTGAAAACGTGGCGCGCCGTCGCGGTCTCGACGGTCATTTCGCAGACCGGGTCGAGCGCGACCGCGAGCGGCTCGGGCTGCGCCGCGGGAGCGTGGTGCGATTCGGCTGCCACGACCTCGGCGACGATCGAGACGGCGACTTCACCGGGCGACCGCGCGCCGATGTCGAGGCCGACCGGATTGCGAACCGTCGCCAGGCGGTCCGCCGGATGGCCCTGTTGCGCGAGCACGCCGAGGACGCGCGCCGCGCGTTTGCGGCTCGCGAGCAGGCCCACAAATCCGACCGGCTCGCGCAGCAGCACGTCGAGCGCCGCCTCGTCGTAGTGGCCCTGCGAGGCGACGATCGCGACGACGCGACCGCGCTCGTTCGCGTCGAGATCGCTCAGGTGCGCGGTCAGCGCCGGAAGTGCCAGATTCTCAACCCCCGCCAACTCTTCGAGTTCGCCGAGCTCGCCCGGGTCGACGACCCGCACGACCACGTAGCCGAGCATCGCGCCCAAACGCACGAGGGCGTCCGCGACCGGCGTGAATCCGGCGACGATCAACCGGCGTGACGGGACGTGAGGCTCGAGGTACACGTCGACCGCGCCTTCGGAGGCGCAACTCATCGGCACGAAGATGTGCTCGTCGCCCGGCGCATTCGAATCGCCCGAGGCGGGCTCCGGACTGATGTGCAGCATCCGCGGCGTACCGCTTCGCAACGCCTCCAGCCCCTGGCGCCGCACGATGTCGCGCGAACACGAGCCGCCGACGAACCCCTCGATCCGGCCGTCGGCAAAAACGAGCGCACGGTCGCCCAGGTGCGAGCTGACCGGGGAGCGCCGCGAGACCACCGTCGCCACCGCGAAGGGCTCGTGGCGCCGCTCCAGTTCAGCTATCCGTTCGAAAAATCGCATCGTCCCATAAAGCTTCGCCGGTTACTTGCCCGTCGCCGCTATGGCGCGCCACACCTTATCGCGGGTGAGGGGCATGTCGATGTTCGTGATCCCGAGCGGCGAGAGCGCATCCATGACCGCATTGACGAAGGCGGCCGGCGACCCGACGTTGGGGCTCTCGCCGACGCCCTTGGCCCCGATCGGGTGGTGGGGGCTCGGGGTGCAGGTGCTGTCGGTCTCCCAATGCGGCGTTTCGAGCGACGTCGGGATCAGGTATTCGGTGAAGTTCGGCTGGAGATGATTGCCGTTCTGGTCGAACGAGATCTCCTGCATGAACGCGATCGCGAAACCTTCGGTGAGGCCACCGTGGATTTGGCCCTCGACGATCATCGGGTTGATCACCGTGCCGCAATCGTCGATCGCGAGGAAGCGGCGCACTTTGGTCTCGCCGGTCGCGCGGTCGACGTCGACGACGGCGATGTAGGCGCCGTATGGGAACGTCAGGTTGGGCGGATCGTAGTAGTAGGTCGCCTCGAGGCCGGGCTCGTTCGGGCCCGGGTTGGTGTAGGCGGCGAACGCGATCTCTTTCATCGTGACGGTTTTATCGGGAACGCCCTTGACGGCGAACTTGTAGTCCTTCCACTCGACGTCGTCTTCGGCGACCTCGAGCACGTGTGCGGCGATCTTCTTCGCCTTGTCGCGCACGCGTCGCGCCGCCATCGCGAGCGCCGCGCCGGCCACGGGCGTACTGCGGCTGGCGTAGGTTCCCAAGCCGTAAGGTGCGGTATCGGTATCGCCTTCCTCGACCATCAGGTTCGAAGGGTCGAGACCCAATTCTTCGGCGACGATCTGCGCCCAGGTCGTCTCGTGACCTTGACCTTGGCTTTTGGTGCCGGCACGGACGATGCCCGAGCCCGTCGGGTGGATGCGGATCTCGGCGCTATCGAACATCTTGATGCCCATGATGTCGAAGTGTTTGCTCGGGCCCGCGCCGACGACTTCGGTGAAGGTCGAGATGCCGATGCCCATCAGCTCGCCGCGCGCGCGCTTCTCCGCTTGCTCGCGCCGCAGCTCTCGATAGCCGATCTTGTCAAGCGCTTTGTTCAGCGTTTCGTGATAGCTGCCGCTGTCGTAGACGAAGCCGAGCGGTGAGGGATACGGGAACTGCTCCTTCTTGATGAAGTTGAGCAGCCGCAGGTCGGCCGGATCCATTCCGAGCTTTGACGCGAGCAGATCCATCCCGCGTTCGATCGCAAAAGAGGCCTCGGTCACGCGGAACGAACAGCGGTACGCGACGCCGCCCGGCGCTTTGTTCGTGAAGTAGGCGTCGAGTTCGGTGAATGCGATCGGGAAATCGTAGGAGCCCGTGCAGATGCCGAACAGCCCGGCCGGATACTTCGTCGGGTCGGCGGCGGCGTCGAAGGCGCCGTGGTCGGCGGTCGTCGTCACCTTGAGCGCCGTCACCCGGCCGGCCTTCGTCGCGCCGATCTCCACGTCCATGTGATAGTCGCGGGCGAAGCCCGTGGTCGTGAGGTTCTCCGTGCGCGTCTCGACCCACTTGACCGGCGCTCCCAACACGATCGATGCGACCGCGCTGACGACGTAGCCCGCGTACACCGGAACCTTGTTGCCGAAGCCGCCGCCGATATCGGGCGAGATCAGATGGATCTTGTCTTCCGGGATTCCGGTGACGAGCGAAACGACGGTGCGGTGCGCGTGGGGCGCCTGCGAGGTGATGTAGAGCGTCAGCCGTCCGGTCGCGGGATTCATGTCGGCGATCGAGCCGCACGGTTCGAGCGGGGCGGGGTGGCAGCGCTGGAACCAGAGCCGTTCTTTGATCGCGACCTCGGAGCCCGCGAGCGCGGAATCGGTCTTGGCGCGGTCGCCGACTTCCCAGTGATAGATGTGGTTGGTCTTGTTCTCGCGGTCCTCGCGCACGAGGATCGTATCCTTCTTGGATTCGTACGGATCGACGACGGGATCGAGCGGTTCGTACTCGACTTCGACCGCCTCCACGCCGTCGAAGGCCGCCTCGCGCGACGTTGCGACGACGCCCGCGACCTCCTGATATTGGTACAGTACCTTACCGACGGCGAGCACCATCTGCTTGTCGTAGCCGTGGAAGGTCGGGATCCATGCCAAGCCCGCCCCGGCCAGATCGTCGGCGGTGATCACGGCTTTGACACCCGGTACCGCGAGCGCCGCCGTCTTGTCGATCTTCTTGATCCGGGCGTGCGCGTACGGGCTGTGCACGATCGCGAGGAAGAGCATGTTGGGCAGCACGTGGTCGTCGAGGAACCGGCCCTTGCCGGCGATCAAGCGCGAGTCTTCCTTGCGCTGCATCGATTTGCCGAGCGCGTGGCGCTCGGCGGGGGCTTCGGTTGTGCTCATGACGTGCTCCTAAGACGCTACGGGTTCGGCGGTTTTGTCCGCCGACAGTTCGGCCGCAGCTTGCTGCACGGCCTTGACGATGTTCTGGTAGCCGGTGCAACGGCAGAGGTTCCCGGCCAGTGCCTCGCGGATCTGCGACTCGCTCGGCTGCGGATTCTGCTTGAGGAACGCGACCGACGTGAGCATCATGCCGGGCGTGCAGAAACCGCACTGCAGCCCGTGACAATCAGTAAAGGCCTGTTGTATCGGGTGGAGTTTTCCGCCTTGCACCAGCCCCTCGACCGTCGTGACCTCGCGGCCGTCGGCCTGAACGGCGAACATCGTGCACGACTTCACGGCGTGCTCGCCGTCCAGCATCACGACGCAGCAGCCGCAACTCGAAGAGTCGCAACCCACGTGGGTGCCGGTGAGTCCGAGATCGTCGCGCAGGAAGTACGCGAGCAGCTTGCGCGGCTCGACGTCGCGCTCGTAGGCCGTGCCGTTGACGTTAACCGAGACTTTCATCAGAGACCCTCCACACCGAGGCGGCCGAGCGCCACGGATAGCGCGCGCGCGGCGAGCACGCCGGCGAGTTCCTTCTTATACTCCGCCGTACCGCGCGTATCGGAGGCGGGATCGGCGGCCTTGCGCGCTTCGTCCGCGGCCGCTCGCACGAGTTCCGGGGTCGGTTTCGAACCGCAGAGCAGGCGCTCAGCGCCCGCCACGCGCAGCGCGATCGGCCCGGACGCGCCCAGCGCCACCCCGGCCGTTACGATCGTGCCGTCGGGACCGAGCGTGAGGCTCACGCCGGCCGAGCAGGTGGCAAAATCGCCGACCTTGCGCTCCATTTTGATGAACGCGCCCGACGTGCGCGGCCCGGGCGTCGGAAAGCGCACTTCGAGCGCGAGTTCACCGTCTTCGACCGCCGTCGTGAACGAATCGACGAGAAACTCGTCGATCGGAACGGTCCGCACGCCGCCCTTGCCGCGCACGACGACCGAGGCGCGCGCCGCGAGCGCGGCGACCGGCCAATCTCCCGAAGGGTCGTTCTGGCACAGGCTCCCGACGACCGTTCCCAGCTGCCGCACGACGGGATCCGCGACCACGTCGCAGACGTCGGACAGCAGCGCATAGCCGGAACGGACCGGCGCCGCGGTTTCGAGCGCGAAGTCGCGGGTGAGCGCGCCGACGCGCAGTTCTCCGTCCGAGGCCGTGATGTACGAAAGTTCTTCGATGCGGTTGATGTCGACGAGCACCGCCGGCCGCATCAGCCGGTATTTCATCGCCGGGATCAGACTCTGGCCGCCCGCGAGCACGCGGGCGTCACCGCCGCGCTCAGCGAGCGCCGCGAGTGCTTCGTCGAGCGAGCGTGCGGGGACGTAGTCGAATGCGACTGGGAACATACCGTGCCTCCGAGGGCTGCAAGTGCCCGCCGAAGCTTCCCGTGAGCGCGAGGGTTTCCTCCGACTAAAGTCACGTAGCGCTCGCCTGTAAAGTTTCTGCACGAGTTAACCATCGGCGCCTCGTGGGGCAACGCGGCCGACCAGGGGTTCGCGACCGCGAATGATAAGCGTTTGCAATTCATGCTGTACCAGATGTACGAGGCGCAGCGGGCGATGCTCGCGCCGATGCGGGCGTTCTCGCGCATCGCCGAAGCTTCGATCCCACACTTTGGCTATGGCACCGAGAGCCTGCGCGCCGGCTACGAGCTGTGGGAGCGTTTCGGGTTGACGCACGAGCGGCCGCCGTTCGGTATCGCTTCAGTTGCCGTGAACGGGCGCGAGGTCGCCGTGCACGAAGAGGCCGCGGCGACAACACCGTTCGCCACGCTGC
>Ga0302325_10018326_pt1 | contig 14756 bp, 15 predicted proteins | sample Palsa_T0_2_FD_201948 | JGI IMG/M metagenome (GOLD analysis project Ga0302325, IMG submission 201948) | Peat permafrost microbial communities from Stordalen Mire near Abisko, Sweden - Palsa_T0_2 | ecosystem: Environmental > Terrestrial > Soil > Palsa > Peat permafrost | place: Sweden: Abisko... | reverse complement strand
AACTCAGCGATGTTCTGCTCGATGCGATGAAAAAGCATCTCATCGCCGATGTCCCAATCCTGCTGTTCTTGAGTGGAGGAACCGACTCGGCTTGTCTTGGCGGCCTTGCGCGAAGCGCAGGTGCAGAGAATCTCAGAGCGATGACGGTTGGGTTTGCCGAAGAGGAATTTGACGAAACCAGTCTCACGCGCCGTACGGCAGGTGCGCTTGACCTCCCGCTGGAGGTGGTGACCCTCGCACCTACGCAAGTCATTGGGGAACTCGACCACGCAATCTGGGCGCTAGATCAACCGAGCGTGGACGGTCTAAATTCCTACTGGATCTCGAAGCTGGCGGCCGACGCGGGTTACAAGGTGGCCATTTCTGGCCAGGGCGGAGATGAATTTTTTGGGGGTTATACCTCGCTGGCCTGGTTCGAACGTTTTGCAGAAATCGCGCGATGGACGCGCTACTTGCCTGCTAGCCCGTTTTCGATGCTGTTCGATCGCAGTGCGCTTCCGTTTCGTTGGCGCAAGCTCGCTTACCTGTTTGGCGGATGTGATGCTTTTCTCGCCTCCCAACTGGCGGTGAAGGTCCTGTTTCCTGATGGTGACGTGTCGCGGTTTCTGGTCTCTCCTCTGGGCGAGAGCAGCCCTCCCCTTGAAGCCTCACGGCACCTGAGCGCCTGGGCGCAGCAGGTCGAGTCTTATGATATGTTGGAACGGCTTTCCTTCATGGACGTTCACACTCATCTTGAACCGCGATTGCTGCGCGACATGGACGCAATGAGCATGGCACACAGTATCGAAGTGCGGCCTGTCCTTGTCGACCACAAGCTTGTCGACTACTTGATGTCTGTGCCAGCGAGCGTGCGGCTCAGACAGAAGCGTTTGCTTCTTCGGGCTGCCACGCGATTTCTTCCCGAAGGACTATTAGCTGATCTCGAAATGCGAGGGAAGCGTACTTTCTCGTTTCCTTTCGTGCGTTGGCTCGGGCGAGACATGCGCACGACACTCGACAACGGCTTTTCTCGAGAAAGGCTCAACGCCGTCGGAATTTTCTCTTTCGACGCTGTGCAAGCACTCTGGCATCGATACCTGAAATCGCCTGCATCGGTGGGTTGGTCCCGGATTTGGAGTCTTTTTGTGCTGCAGCGCTGGTGCGAAATAATGGATGTACGCCCATGAACCCCGACCAGCCCAGGCCCGCGTGTTGTGTCGCGGTGGTGTCGCCCTTCATCGACAAGCGCCACGGTACCGAACGTCGCATCGCCGAATGGATTTCCCGTCTGGGTAGCGAATATAAAGTCCACATTTACAGCCAGCGCGTCGAGGACGTCGATCTGAGTGGGATGTGCTGGCACCGCATTCCGGTGCTACCGGGTCCGGGCTTGATTAACTTCATGTGGTGGTTTTTGGCGAACCATTTGTGGCGTTGGTGGGATCGCCACGTTCGAGGTATCCACCATGAGCTTGTCTTTACCGCGGGCACGAACTGCCTGGATGCGGACGTTATTTCCATTCACATCGTATTCGCCGAATTCTTGCGCCAAACGCGTGCGGAACTGGCTTTCAGCCGAAATCCTGTCCGGTTCTGGCCGCGACTTTTCCACCGTCGCCTGTTCTACCGACTCTTGATTTTTCTCGAGCGGAGAATGTATACGAATCCAAATACGGCTTTAATCCTGATCGCCCGGAAGACGGCCGAGGATCTGAATCGTCTCTACGGTCGAAACGGATCCCTGCCCGTTGTTTATATCGGACTAGATCACCGTATTTACAATCCTCAATCACAAAAGAAGAACCACCTCGAAGCGCGGGAGCAACTTGGGGTGGATCGGGGGAAGTTTGTCTTATTACTCGTGGGCAATGATTGGAGAAAAAAAGGTCTTTTCACCCTGCTTGAGGTGCTCCACAAACTGAAGGAGCTGCCCTTGCTTTTGCTGGTCGCTGGAAAAGATGACTCTTACCCGTACTTGCGAAAAATAGAAACTCTGGGACTGGAATGGAAAGTTCGATTTCTGCCTTCCCGGTCCGACATAGAATGGTACTACGCTGCGGCAGACGTCTACGTGGGCCCCTCGTTGGAGGATACATTTGCGCAGCCCCCCGCCGAAGCCATGGCTTGCGGCTTGCCCGTGATCACTTCCGCAACCAACGGCACCGCCGAGATAATCACCGACGGCGTCGACGGATTGATTGTGCGGGATCCTAACGATGCAGAAGATCTGGCGAATAAAGTGCGTTTACTATACGAGAGATTGGATCTTCGCCGCTCCCTTGGCGATAATGCCGTCCGAACTGCGCAGAAATATACATGGGATCGCAATGGGGAAGAAATTCGCGCCATCTTCGCACAGATCAGAATAAGGAAACAGCGAAGCCTAAACTAGGCATAAGTACAACGCTCGCCGTTGAGTCTAAGCTCGACGATTGGATTTCGCGCCTCGATACCACTCAACGAACTTCCCCAAGCCCTCTGCCAATGGAGTCGCCGGACAATAACCCAGCAGACGCTCGGCCTTGGAAATTTCGGCCCACGTAAGCGGGACATCCCCCGGCTGCACCGGCTGCGGATCTCGCAGAGCTTTTTTACCCGTGGCACGTTCTAGCAAGTCGACTAACTCATTGAGCTTCACCGGGTGCGCGTTCCCAAGATTGAAGATCTCGAAGGGAACCGGGTTGGTACGACCCGGTTCATATTCAATCGCCGCTATCACCCCTGCCACAATATCACTCACGTGCGTGTAGTCCCTGCCCGTGGAGCCATCTCCATATATGGGTATCGGGCTTCCCGCTTCAATCAATGCGGTGAACTTGTGGATAGCCAAGTCGGGCCGCTGGCGTGGACCGTAAACAGTGAAGAAGCGTAGACAGATCACAGGAAGTGAATATAGGTGAGCATAGGTATAGCAGAAGAGCTCGCCGGCGAGCTTTGTCGCAGCGTAAGGGGAAATTGGCCGCAACTCGACTCGGTCCTCGGAGAATGGCGATTGGCTCGTCGCACCATACACCGAGCTGGACGAACCGAATACTACTTTGCGCACGCCGTGAGCGCGGCAGAGTTCCAGAAGGTTCAATGTTCCCGCGACATTGACGCGCTCATATAAGCGGGCCTGTCGCAACGATGGTCCCACGCCGGCGCGGGCGGCCAAGTGGATGACAACTTCGGGCCGCGCTCGGGCCATGACCTCGCACATTGCCTCGGGCTCGGCAACATCCGCCAGTAAAAAGTGATAGTCGCCAGTACGGCGAAGTTCCTCAAGGTTGATCTTTTTCCAGTCGGGAGGGTAAAAGTCATCGAGATTGTCGACGATCGTCAATTGAACGGCACGGCCCAGCAAAGCCTCCGCCACATGCGACCCGATAAATCCTGCTCCGCCGGTCAACAAAATCCTCATTGATTTTCTAATCACGCAATTCCCTCGATCAGTCCATCCGAAACAAAAGGGCTCCCACAAAGTGATGCCTTCAAACCCTTAGGTACCTTCCCTATTTCAATCGCAGCGGACAGATTATAAACTCTCCAAGGCGAATGCCCTAGAAATCGCCGCGGTGTATACTCGAACCCCGGCGCATGAACAGCGCCGAAGCGGAACCCGTGAAGTATTATGACTAAACTCGGTTTGGTGCTCCTGAAGGAAATAATCCATGACTTGTGATTGACAGAAACTCGTTCGAGCCCCGTGTGCGCGAGATTTCTGCGAAGGAATTGACTGTCGCTTTCAAGCCTACGCTATTTACCTGCGCGCCACCCCTTCAAGGAAAAGAAGTTGTGATCTCGAAAGAGGATTTTCCCTTTACCTTTCAAGAAGCGCTTGTGGAAAGAGAACCTTGGATAGAGAAATTCTCTTCATGAATGCAAACACGAAGGCACAGAGGTCCTAATCTCATAATGTGGATTGGACTATTCTCGGAGATTACTGGCGTCGGCGGTATCCAGCAAGTGAGTCGACACATGGGTGCCGTCCTGATGAGAAAGAGCCTCGAACGGAACATCCCATGCCAACTGCTTGGATTAAATGACCCTCGGGGGTCGGGCTCATTTCGAGTAGGGTCCGATGAGTATAGCTTCAGAGGTTTTGCCCGCGACAAGAGAGGCCTGGCATCTTATCTGCTTCGCGCCGCTCCTAAGCTCGATACCCTTTTTCTCGGACATGTCAATCTGGCGCCATTGGGTTTACTCGTGCGATTGGTTCGACCTCGCATTAAGTACTGGGTTGTGGCTCACGGGGTCGAGGTTTGGGAAAAACTTCATGTCCACCGCCGTCTTGGATTGTGCCAGGCGGAACGGGTGCTATCGGTGAGCGCATACACCACAAGCCAGATGGTTACAGTCCAGGGAGTAGATCCCCGGAGGGTTTTTCTGCTTCCCCCGGCCCTTGATCCGGCGTTTATTGTGACCTCTTGTGATATGGATCCATTACCGCTTCCCTCGCATGGCCAAGTGCTTCTGACGGTTGGCAGATTAATCTCCTCGGAACCTGGTAAAGGAATTGATTCGGTGATCAGGGTGTTCTCAAACGTACTGAGAGTCGTGCCGGATCTCTACTACGTGATTATCGGTGGTGGAGACCTTCAACCCTATTTGGAAGAGTTGGCCAGAGAGAGCCCCGCCCGAGGTCGGATTCTATTTACTGGCAAACTCAGCTTCGAGCAACTTAAATCTTACTACTCGAAATCCGATATTTTTGTTATGCCGAGCCGCCAGGAAGGCTTCGGTATTGTTTTTTTGGAGGCAATGGCCTTGGGGAAGCCCGTGATTGCCGGAGACCACGGCGGTGCGACGGAAGTTGTTCAGAACGGCGTTACTGGTTTCTTAGTTAACCTAGACGATCCTGACGCGTTGACCAGCCACCTTATTTTACTTCTTCGGGACCATGCGCTCAGCAAGAAGATGGGAGAGGCAGGTCGGCGACGAGTGGAGGAGAATTATACCTTTTCCTTATTCCAAGATAGGTTAACGCACCTGTTGAATGATCCGACTCAGACCTAACTCCGAGTGCCTAATGTGTGGATGGAGTTTGTTCCGGAGGAGTTCGTGAGCAGTTAGTCGATTTAAACCTAGAGAATTTAACTCAACGGCTAGTAAGAATTATTATCCGCTACGGAACGGCGAAAGGATTCCTCTTGTCGGTGGCAGAGATGAGGACCGGATTGGCATTCCCATTTTCCGATGCGGTGTTATTTTCCGGCATCATCCGCCTCGCGAAATCGTTCTTGCTGCGGCAGGACGCATTTTCGTTCGAGGATTACAGTTTTTTGGGTTCTGCTTTATTCTGTTGACTGCCATGCGAGTACTAATGGTTACACAGTCGGCGCATCCGTTTCAGGAACGAGGAGGTTCGGTCGCTGTTGTAGCCGCGATGGCCCGCGGTCTTAAACAGCGCGGGCATCAGGTCACCGTCCTGACCGCCGATCTGGGGCTAGCACAGATGTCGACCGGCATGGACGGTTTGGCGCTCGGCCGCTGGGGTTGGCAATCCGACAAGGACTCGGTCGAAACGATCTATCTGCCTTCTTGGGTGAGTTACCGCGCTCTGACATTGAATCCCGGGGTGTTCGGTTTTTGCCGGGACAGACTGCGAACCTTTGATATCGTTCACATATATGGACTCTATGACCTACTTGGCCCCGTAGTTGCCAAGGCTTGTCGTCGGTTTGGAATACCCTATGTAGTTGAGCCGATCGGGATGTTCCGACCCATTGTGCGCAACATCCGCTTGAAATATGTCTATAGGCGTTTGCTGGGTAATTCGATGACGCGGGGCGCGAGGAGGCTCGTGGCCACTGCGCCCCAGGAGCAGCGGGAACTGGAGGAAGAAGGTGTCCGGACAGACAAAATCGTCGTCCGACGTAATGGTATTGAAGTGCCCGAAAGCATGCCTGCACCCGGTACTTTCCGATGCCGGTGGGGCATTCCGAAGGATGCCCATCTAGTGCTGTTCTTGGGCCGACTGGTGTCGAAAAAGAGTCCGGAACTGCTACTCGAAGCGTTCGGTGGCTGGCGGGCTCGACGGCAATCTAGGCGGCCGGCCGTTCTTGTTATAGCGGGACCCGATGAAGGGGACGGCTACCGCGAAAAACTGGAAGCTCATGTGGCCCGACTAGACTTGGGCAAAGCGGTTCTGTTCACTGGACCCCTGTACGGTGATACAAAGTGGTCGGCTTATCGCGATGCTGACCTGTTCGTTCTTCCCTCGCAGAATGAAAACTTCGGAATCACGGCGGCCGAAGCTGTAGCTTGTGGCATACCGGTTCTGGTAACGGATCGGTGTGGGATCGCTCCGCTGGTCCAGGGCCGGGCTGCGATTGTTGTCCCGCACGAATTTCAATCTCTTTCCGCAGCCTTGGACCGTTTGCTCGTCGACGAAAGGCTTAGGGCCCAACTCAAGCGAGGCTGCGCGGAGGTCGCTCGCGAGCTGGGGTGGAGCGAGCCGCTAGCAGAAACTGAGAAGTTGTACGTAGGCCTTATCGAGGAAGGTACCGGAGGCTGAATCGTCGGCGCATAGACACCTTGCCCCTCTGAAAGCAGGCGTTGGAAGGAATATGCCTTCCAACATCTGGCGGCCGCTAAGTATCAGCGCGGCTCTAGTGATAATGAAAATAGGACGATCCCATTAATTGATCAATTTCTTCTGATCGCCACTGTTAGCTGCACCGCTCCTCACGTGCTAAGATTCAGCTGGCAATAATGGAGTAGTGTTTGTGGCCGTACTCAATATTCTACAGCGTGCGCTTGAGCATCTTCCCGTGCGTGGTAAGGGTCGTCTTGCAGAGCAGATTCTCCGTCACGCGAAGACCGAAACGCTCAAGTGTAGTCCAGTTCCTGGACTGGAAATTCATTTGCGACGTTCACAACGCATCGAGAGATTAATGTGGGCTGGAGCTTATGAACGCAGGCTAGTGGTGCTCCTGAAGAAGATCGTCAAGCCGTCGATGACCGTATTTGATGTCGGGGCCAACATCGGATACATCTCGGCAATAGCGGCAGGGCTGGCCGGGCAAGGAGGGCACGTGTACGCATTTGATCCAAACCCTGAGTGCTACGCACGTCTCAAACTTAACCTTGGCGGGTTCCAGCAGGCCTATCCTCATCAATTGGCAATCAGCGACTACGCGGGAACGGTACCCCTCTATCTCAGCGAAATCGTCGAAGAACAAGGATGGGGATCACTTCTCAAAGACGACACGACTGTGCGACGAACGATGGACGTGGAAGTCACGACCATAGATGACTTCGTTAACAGATACGAGATCCGGCAAGTACATCTCATAAAAATGGATATTGAAGGCAACGAGATGCACGCACTGCGGGGAGCACGGCAAGTAATCAAGCGTGACCACCCCGCCATCATTGCCGAACTAAACGCACCTTGCCTTGCACGCGACGGCGCAAAACCCAACGATGTGATTGAGTTTTTGACTACCTCAGGCTATTCTGTCCGCTTTCTGGACAGCGACAATATCTACGCGGAGTGATACGTTATTGTAAATTCCGTATTTGCCTCACAATCGCAAACGAGTCACTACGAGTCTCAGTGTAGCCAGTCGCGAATAAAAGCGTGCACGGAATTGTGCCAATCCTTTAGGCAAACCTAGTCGTATTGTAGAAGATCCCGAGAAGAACTATGAGGGACCAACTTTTGCCCCGGTACTAAATAAGATGGACTTGGCGTTTTGCTTCTTGGCGGCATAAGACAATGAAACTTGCGCATCCGAGACGACGTCTTGCACGGTCCCAGGCATGAGCGGTGCGGGGCCTGGGAAACCGAGCATGCGGGAACTCTTCGGACGCTAGACGTCAAGGATCCTGGAGTCTCGGTAGGTTTACTCTGGTGGAATGTTAGTTGTTTCCTCGGCCGGAGAAGGTTACGATGCACAAGTCAAGGGTCTGATCAGAATTTTCGGTATTCATCTACCTCGAGGTCCAGCGTCGCTAATAGTATTCCCGAAAGCGCGCCGGGCCGTCCGAGTATGCGGGAACTCTTCGTCCACATGCGTTCCAACTTATTTAAGAGCGTTGTTCGGGCAACGGTCCCAAGACCTGTGCGCAACTGGCTTCGCTCGCCACAGCTTTCGGCAGCTTGGATCTGGGATTCGGTCAGATTCTCTTTGGGCTCATATAGCGTCCTTCAACTGCCAGGAAACTGGTCGTTGTCGTGTCACCCCCACGTGTACAAAGTAATCCAACGCGCCCAGATTGCCGATCCGGAGCAAAGCGAAGAATTTGTGAACTTTCTATCCCATTGTTCTCACGAAATGTTTCTTTTTGATATAGGTGCACACTTCGGGATCTTTAGCCTCGCGGCTGCTCACTTCGGAGGAAGAGCAATCGCTGTAGACCCGTCTCCGACATCTACTCGAATGATTGCGAGACAGGTGGCTCTCAATCAATGCTCGGACAAAGTGCGTATTCTTCAAGCAGCTGTCAGCAACCAAGATGGTGCGATAGGTATGGTCAACGCCGGAGTCCTATCGGAGGGTTACTTTCAAGTTATTCGGGGTCGTTCCAAGAGTGACCTGACACGAACTGCCGCCATGACGATTGACCACATGACTCGGGAGTTTGGTCCGCCCACTCATGTCAAAGTGGACGTGGAGGGACATGAGATGGCGGTTCTTTACGGCGCGAGGGAGACTCTGGCCCGTTTTTCTCCTATTCTATTCCTTGAGCTGCATAACGAGATATCGCTATCGGGGGGCAATGACCCCGCTTTACCTCTGGATGAACTTGAGAGGTGCGGCTACGGTTTGTTCGCCTTAAACGGAAGAGAGGCACTCAGCAAAAGCGCGATCCTTGGACGACAGATTACAAGGATTGTCGCGCGGCGGACAATCGGTTGCCAGCTCCAAGAACAAGTGGGATCGGACTGATGGTCACAATAGAGCGTTGGCGCGAAGCGCAAGCGACCGAACCTGGGTTCTTCGCGGGGATGGCGCTGGGAGTGGCTGATTCTCTCGACGTGCTGTATCACAACGCGGCGAAGGCGCGGCACCTAGCCAAGCTTCTAGGGGAAATCCCAGGAATAAGTGTCGAGATCGGGCCAGGCCCCTGGGGGCTCGGCATCAGCGGTTTCCTGAGAGATATCCCGGTGCGCTTTTGCGTGGAGCCTGACCCGAGACTAGAGTTGGATGCACACGCGCCCCTCGGCACTTTCATCACTGAATGGCGACGATCGGTGCAATACATTGTCGGGACCGGGGAACATATTCCCCTCAAGGATGAAAGCGCCGACCTCGTGATCTGCTGCAACGTGATCGACCATGCCTACAGGCCAGACGAGATTCTCGGTGAGGCCGCGCGAATTCTTAAGCCCGGGGGTGTGTTCTTCTTCGACGTTCACACGTTTTCTGTCCTTGGTCTTTTGAAATGGTATTTGTGGACTAAGCACCGCCACAAGAACGATCTTCTCGTTACGGCACACACTTACCGGATGTTCGAGCCTGGCGTGGTACGACGGTTGAAGGCCGCAGGATTCAAAGTACTTCACCGGAACGGCCACAACCTGCTTAGCGTGTGGATTGGACATTTCCGGACTTCGACCTTCTTACTGAGGAAATAGGTTTGAGCTGTAGCTGCTAATAGACTGCCCCGTTTCGCTGAGAGTTATCGCCCCGGCCCAAAACCACCTATCGCACCTCGAGCTCCCCACGCGAGTTAACTCAATAATCAGGGACTGTAAAAGATGTCTCTTGACTGTTACACATACTAGCGAAGTCGCTGCATGAAAACGATCAATTCAGTGCCCAACAAATCTGGCAGCGACCAGGTTTCCTAGACTTGACTCCAACACCTTCCATTGACCTGCCGCTGCCGAAAGGCTACGAGAGCAACTGCAAATAGCCCAATCGAAAGCAAGGCTAGACTGGATGGCTCGGGCGTCGAGATAACGTCGGATGTAGGGGTTGTTTCCGGGTCCCAAGTACCCGGACTGTTGTTATAGGCTATTAATCCGTTAATATAACTCTCGTCAAGACCAGCACTATTCGTAAGAATAGACACAGTACCACTATATAGCCCATAAACTTGTATGTCCCAAGCGTCGATGTTACCCGTCGCATCCGTTCCGACGTCGAAATAAAGCACAAACGAACCCGTAGAGATGGTTTGGATCCCATCGTTGAACGAGAATGACTCCGGCGTAATGGAGGTGTAAGAGAAGGGCACATTATTGCCCAAAGGGGCTGCGAGCGTAAAGCTGCCCGTTATTGTGCACGGACCACCTCCACAGGCATCTGAATTCGTCCCCTCTGTCATAGGATTGCCAGCGTATGTGTAGAGGGTATCTGCGCGAGTACCCACGGCGGTCAATAAGAGTGCAGCCAGTGACAATATCGCGATTTTCGCTTTCATTAAAATCTCCTAAGGTCTAAGTAGATAGAAAAGACCTTTCTTCCGGTTCTGACTAAAACCCTGACACCCACGTAAATCAGCAGTTCAGGGACCCAACGAAATAGAGGCCCCGTCTGGATAAAGCTTCTCTAATCAGCTAGATGACTCCGGCTCCGCACTGGCCGCTTAGTTGAACTAGAATATGGTTTCCACAAAGGGATACGCAATTTCTCTGAGCCCGTCCTCCTTTTGACTGAACGATTTAGATTTCCGGCGCATCTCTTTATGAGATTCATGGACGAAATCAGCACCAACCAAGTCCGGCGTTTTTTGCGGAAACGCTCCTTCCGCGAGACTCTGGATCATGGGGCATTGACTTGGAGAACAAGACTACCGAGGGTGGCGCGTGGCGGCCGCTCTATTTGGCTCGCCGGTTTTACTCGTACCCGCCGGCAAGAGCCTTCCATGCGCACTCGCGGCGGTATTTGTTTTTCGAAAATTTGCCCCACAAACACCACACGGAATCTGCAAAAACCAAAACCTCTTTGATTTCCTGATTGACACGCCACGTTGTGCGCCGATGTCTCCTTTTGCGCTTCAGTTCCACTGCGATATACTTCCCGTCCGAGAATTTGTGGTGAATGCACGGAGCCGCGGCGTTCTTGGGCGAACCGGCGCCGTTAGTTGGCCCAGACTCGCCGCTAGTCTTGAAGTTGAGTCTCACGTTTTATAATTTGACACAGGAAGCGAAATACCACCGACAAGTATGACGTTCGAACAACGCGACGAAAAGACTGCGTCTATTCCCCCTCGTCGCAAAGGCCACCGCGCAAAAACTGGGGACGTTGCCGTCATCGGAGGCTCGGCCGCAGGCTTTTTTACATCTTGCCTGCTGGCAAAGCACGGCGTTCCCGTCAAGGTTTTCGAGCGCAGTGAAACGCTCGAACCGGCCTCGCGGACGTTGATCGTGACGCGACGGCTGCGCACTTTGCTCGGTCGCGGCGCCGAGGGTTGCATCGTCAACGAGATTCGGCGTTTTGAGCTGTTTACCGATGGCCGTTCCGCCACGGTCCCGCTGAAGCACCCGGACTTGATCATCGAACGCCGGACCCTAATTCAGAATCTTGCGTTAGAGGCAAAACGGGCAGGGGCGAAGGTTGAGTTGGGGCGCCGTTTCCACGCGCTGCACCCGAACGGGCGAGGCCTGGTGCTTGAGATGGAGCGATGCTGCGACGGCGCGCGCGACGAAGTTCGAGCCGCCACTGTCATTGGCGGAGACGGGGGCACCAGCCGGGTGGCGCGCGCGGCAGGTTGGGCTCCCCTCGAAACGGTTCCGCTGGTACAGGCAATCGTTCGTCTTCCGAAGGGAATGCCGGCGGACACGTCGCGCGTCTGGTTCATTCCGGAAGATACGCCCTATTTCTACTGGCTGATCCCGGAATCGCCCACGCACGGTGCGCTGGGAGTTATCGGCGAATCCGGTGCTGAAACGAAGCGCCGCTTCGAACGCTTTCTCGAAAAGCGCCATATCGAGCCCATCGAATTTCAGGGCGCGCGCATCCCCGTTTACACTCACTGGATCCCCGTGCGTCGCCAGGTCGGCAATGGCTCGGTGTATTTAGTTGGCGACGCTGCCGGTCAGGTAAAGGTCTCGACGGTCGGCGGTATCGTCACAGGCTTGCGAGGCGCACAGGGCGTTGCCGAGGCCATATTGAGCGGCGGCGGAAGCCGCGAATTGCGCACATTGCGCCGCGAGATGGATTTGCACCTTGTTTTGCGCCGCACGCTGCACGATTTCCAGCAACCCGATTACAGTCGTCTTGTGGACCTGCTCAACGGTCCAACCAAGCGATCGCTCGCCGAATATTCCCGCGATGAGGTGTGGAAAATTCTCTGGCGAGTTTGCCTGAGTCAGCCTCGTCTGGTCTTGCTCGGCCTTCGCGGACTGCTGATGGGACGCCGTTCCCTCACCAGCCCGCGCACCTGATCGGTCTTGCGGATATCGAACCAGTGAGAATATCCTCGCCTCAGAACCCGAGAAAGAAGCCATCGCGAGCCGGGAATCATTTACTGGATCGTCGCGCTGGCTATTTTGCTATGCGCCACTCTGGCTTTTCGCGGACTAGGTCGATGGCTCGTTCGCGAGGATTCGCTCGCCCCCGCAGACGCCATCGTGATCTTGAGCGGAAGCATGCCCTTCGGGCCAAAGAGGCAGCCAGGATTTTCCAAATGGGCTACGCGCATGAACCATGGATCATAATTGGCGCAGGGGAAGCTGATGGAGGCTCGTCCAGTTGACTACGGCGGGCTAGGGAAACGGCCTGCAACCTTCTTTAGGAATCTGAGCTCGACGTACTCCTTGTCGGTTATCCCTCGTGGAATCGTTTATGGCAGCTAGCGCAAAGTGTGATCAAGTTTTCTTGGGTGTCATCCCCTAGCGAACTTCGGAACTGAATGTGATGAACTTGAAGATTATTGCGGGCACCGCAAAACTGGCGATGCCATCCGTCGCGCTCTAGAATTTGTCGGTGGAGTTTTCGGTAGGATTCCGGGTCCATTCGGAGCCGAGGACCTCTCGATATGCGAAAGGTCACAGGCTGCTTTCCGCTTTACTGAGGAATTCCTGCTGTTGTTCTTGCGGTAGTAAGCTGAATAGTCGATCGAGTGAAAACATTAGGGTATTTGAGTCCCCGCCGTCCAGGTTGGCACCCGCTAGGAAATCAGCGCAAATCATCTCTAACATGTAGCCTCTTGATTTATCGCTTCCCAGCATCAGTGCGGCTGTTTCGAGGGCCTGCTCAATGACCCCAATCTGGCTCTTGTACAACTTGAAGTAGATCAGTTCCCAGGTCTCCGTCTCTCTTCCTGTCAGGTGCCTCTCCACCTCTCGTTTGAACTCGTCTTTGGGTAGCTCGTCAGCTTTGTGCAACCAGGTTGCACAATCGAACTGTTCCCCATCATGTCGGGCCACCTTCACCATTTCGGCTGCCTTACTCCAGCCCATCTCCCTGAGCCGCTGCTTCGGGATCTTCGTCAGATTCTCGTGGATGGCCATCAGGTAGTAGGCCTTTCGGCGCGACTCCGGGAATCGTTTCTCAAGGAAGTTATCAAACGACCTTAGATTCTCGAGCCTCCAGTACTGCCCTGCCCTAACCTCACACAGGTGCTGCCCTAACTCGACAAAGCGCACGTCCTTCTCTCGTTCCTTCGTCTTCTCCCAAGCCAGGATGTCGTCGATCTTGTCCAGGACAACGAGAGCCCGCCGTCGATCAAGGTTCGGCTCCATATGCGCTCTGTTAATCCACAAGCTGGTCAAGCCAATCAAAGTCGCTTGCTCCCGGTCGACGGATTAGGTTCGCTTCAACCGACTGCTGGTTCCCAAGGCAGAGACCCAGGTGAGCGCAGCTCGTACAGCCGTTCTGGGGGAAGCGGATCCCGCTGTGTGAGGAGAAATGCCCGGATTCGAGCTGCTCGATGGTCGTTTGAACCAGGCGGCCAAACTCCTTCCGCTGTTTTTCTGAGATCGTGGCCTTTAGGTATTGGATCTCGGGCAGCTGTCTCCGGACGAACACCACGAAAGCCACATCCGGGATGCCACTGATCCAGGAATAGCAGATCAGCTGAGGATCAAGGGACAGGAGCCCTTCTGGCTCTTCTGAATAGCGGCTAGTTGTCGTCTTCCAGTCGATCAGGCAGCTCTTGCCATCGAGCTCGCCAATCGCGTCAATATAGGAGACGAACTCTTGGCCTCCTTCGAGCGACCGAGTGAGCTTAAGCTGCAGGTTTTCCTTCGGATGCGGGACTTGAACCCGATCGTCCCGTACGAACTTCTCAAGCAGATGAACTCCTTGGTGCAGGAGTCGATCCCATGATTCTCCCTTCCGATACTCAAACGGAGTGTCACGAAAGGCGGTCCACTCGTTGAATAACGCTACAGTCGGGTCCTGTTGTTCGAAGTAGGCGCCCAGAGCCTTCTCAAACGAACGGCCAAAGACCATGGCAGCCCGAGTATCTTTCTCTCGCCAGCCATCGAGATACCGGTAGCGATAGCTGCGAGGGCAGCGCAGGTACTGGCTAGATCATCGTTGTGCCTGTGCCTGCTTCTCGCTGACCTCTGTATGGGCGAGTTCTTCCCACTCCGCTGCCGGGGCGAAGGCTTCCAGGTTCTGGAATGTCTGGCCCTTCAGGGTTATGTGCGTGGTCCGGACGACACCGCGGAGGTTGACCAGAGCCTTCTCATCCATTTGATCCTGGCTCAGTAGTTCCATGTCATAACCGAAATCGCGCAGGAACCAATTAAGTTTCCACAAGCCGCGCTCGGTTGCGTAGAGCCGACCGGAGAAGGATTGACGCTCGAAAGCTTGGGGCTCCAGCACAACGAATCGGACTAGCAGGAAAGCCTTCTGCGGATGCCAGCGGTAGGAGGCCCATTCGACGCGAAC
>Ga0302325_10018325_pt1 | contig 14756 bp, 13 predicted proteins | sample Palsa_T0_2_FD_201948 | JGI IMG/M metagenome (GOLD analysis project Ga0302325, IMG submission 201948) | Peat permafrost microbial communities from Stordalen Mire near Abisko, Sweden - Palsa_T0_2 | ecosystem: Environmental > Terrestrial > Soil > Palsa > Peat permafrost | place: Sweden: Abisko... | reverse complement strand
GATGCTGGTCACGTTCCCCTCCTGCGGCGAACCCGATGAGGATAGAAGAAGCGTAGTGGTTGCGGTCAACAGCGCTTCTATAGCGCTGGGCCGGGGAAGGGGAACTGCCCCCTTCCCCGGCACCCCATCCCCAAAACCAAAACCAGATTCCACATAACTTACAGGAATCCTTACGCACGTCGGGGAAAAGTAGTTTGTTGAATCCGGTTCGCTTCGGACAGTTGGAGCACGAACCTGCCTCGGCAACGAGTGTCTCATCCTGCTTGTCAAATGGCGCAGACGCCAGTTGGAGCAAGATGTTCGATTCAATCCACGCTGCCAGTAATGCGGCGTGCGTCTTTATACAGAGTGCGGCAGCGTAGCAGGGGATGAACTTCTTTAGGGCCAGCATGATGGGCTGATCGTTAGAGAGTGACAGCTTCGCATAATCTGCAATAGTCTGAACTTAACTTGACTGACTGACCGATTGAATTGCTCTCGACCTGCGCGACAACGAGCTAGCAGGAACCCAACTTCAGCATTGCCGACAAACCGGCCGGAACTGCGGTCGCTGACTTCCCCGAAGCCCGTTTCTGGTTAAACTTAGCGTATCGGTATAACATTCTTATTCATGGACGGAGATCCTGCCCTTCAAGCGCAAGTCGTTCTCCGTTCCGGCTTCGGAGCGCTGGTAGCAGGGATGTTTGGCATGGGTTGGCTTGGCTCGGGCCTCGGAATAGCCCGTGCGTTCACGCCTGCGGTTATTGTGCTGTTCGATGTGTTTGGAATCCTCTTGCTGGGATCTTCCATCTACTTCATCCGCAAGGGAAGGTCTTTGCGCAGAAACTACCCTGCGTCACCCGATGCCCGGATAAAAAGGATCAACAAGCAGTTCCTTGTCATAGTCATCCTTGAATTTACGGCAATCGCAGTTCTCAGTACGGCCGCTTACGTGTTTCATCGTCCAGACCTGGCTCCTGTCTTGGCCGCTATCGTGGTCGGACTCCATTTCCTGCCTCTGGGCAAGATTTTTCGGCAGGCACGTTACTATTTTTGGGGAATCGCGATAGCCCTTTGGTGTAGCGTCTGCGCGATTTTGTTCCGTTCCAATACGCTTGTGGCGTGGAGCAACATCGGGACGGGTGTTCTACTCTGGGCAAACTGCGCACACGGTCTACTACGAGCCCGAGGGATCGTGCGTGCACTTGTCCGGTAACGCGACGTACCCCGGAACGTGAGATCGAATTAACTCCTCGGAAGTCCGCTTCTGGGACGTCTGCCGCCGACGGTCAGTGAGATTCCTCCCGAGAGTCGGGCAAACCGGAAATTGAGGTTCAGCCGAGTCCGACGGTTCCGCTTCGTCCTCACAACAGCGCGTGTAACGTCAAGTCTCGGCTATCACACATAATCATGATGCCCCCGAGGAGAGGGAACATCATGCTGGTTCGCTATTTCAGACGGCCATCACGTATCGAGCAATTGCGCAGTAGCACTGGTGGTCATCTGCTTGAAGGATTCGCCAAGGAACTGTCCCGAGGCCGTTATCAGTGGGTTGCAGCGCGAAAGCACATTCGGGCAGCGGAACACTTTCTCCATTGGATCGCCCATCGAAACCTGTCGATCACGAGCGTTGAAGAACGATGTGCACAGCAGTTCCTTGACCACTTGAAACGATGCCGTTGTCGCGGACATCATCCACCACTGAAACCTCACCGGCAGAAGTACAGTGTCGATCTTTGGTTCGACTATTTGCGGCGCGTTGGCATTGTCCCGACTCCAACCTTTGTTGAACCAGCGGTCGAGGCAGCGATGTTAACGGCCTTCTGCGATTGGATGCGTCGACAGCGCGGGGTTTCCGATGCCACTCTTTCCATCTACCGCTTCGAACTGCGTGCATTCATCAAGGATCTCGGCGAAGATCCGCACATGTATGACGCACGGAACTTGCGGCAGTTCGTGGTGGATAAGAGTCAGCACTCCGGATGGGCATCTGCGAGAAAGTGTATCTGCGCAGTCCGCATGTTCCTTCGCTTCCTGATCTCGCAGGGAAGGTGCCCCGACTATCTCTATGCGTCAATCCCTACTTTCGCCCATTGGCGGCTCTCTGCTTTGCCATTCTATTTACAAGCCGATCAGGTCGAACAGGTCATAGCGTCGCCCGATCTGGCGACTTCGCTCGGAAGGCGAAACCGAGCGATTCTTCTCTTGCTCGCACGCCTGGGGCTTCGGGCGAGCGACATTGTTCAGCTTAGGCTCGACGATCTCGATTGGAAAGAAGGCATGATCCGGGTTTCAGGAAAGGGACGTCGCCAAACCGTGTTGCCACTGACCCAAGAGGTTGGAGATGCGCTGGCGGCTTACATCAAAGACCATCGCCCCCAAGCTGATACCGATGCAGTGTTTGTCCGATCATCGGCTCCGTATCGGGCCTTCGCTCACTCCACTGCGATTTCGATACTCGTTGCTCGTGCGATGCGCTGCACCGGCATCAACTGCCCGAAGCGAGGGGCAGCTCACATTCTCCGTCACTCGGTTGCCAGCGCGATGCTACGGCAAGGAGTGTCCCTGCAGGAGATCGCTGGTGCGCTCCGCCACCGTTCGATCGCGACCACGGAGATTTACGCCAAAGTGGATGTCCTCACGCTAGGGCAGATCGCGCAGCCCTGGCCGGAGGTGAAGGCATGCTGAGTCAGGACGTGCAAGGGTATCTGGCTGTGCGCCGGGCCATGGGATTCGGGATGAAGTGGTCAGGCAACCTGTTGCGAGGGTTCGCAGCGTTTTCCGAAGCAGCGGGCCAACACCATGTCTGCTCTGAAACAGCAATAAAGTGGGCGGGATCGACGCCCTCCGTTCGCACGCGAGCCAGACGGCTTGGATTGGTGATTCGATTGGCGCGGTACCTGCGTGCGGAGGACCAGCGTCATGAAGTGCCGCCTCCTGTCTTCGGCAGCGAGGACCGACCACGGCGCACTCCTTACATTTATTCGAAAGAAGACGTTCAGCGGCTCGTCCAAGCCGCATCGGGTGTGGGGCGATACCCTAATCCGGAGTATCGCGGTCTCACCTACAGCACATTCTTCGGGCTATTGGCATGTACCGGCATGCGACTGTCGGAAGCGATCAATCTCCGGATGCAAGACATCACTGCGGATGGTCTTGTCATTCGACATACTAAATTCCGCAAAAGCCGACTGCTGCCGCTCCATTCGACCACACAAGCTGCGTTGGAGCGTTATCTGCCGAAGCGACGCGTCTTTGCGCCCTTCGACGATCACGTGTTCGTTGGCTTGCGAAAACACAAGCTGTTTCGGCACGACGCCTACGTTGCATTTCGCAGAACTATCGAGACGATCGGCCTTCCGCGTCATTCGGGCCTTCCGCGGCCCACGATCCATGCGTTGCGACACACATTTGCCGTGAGAGCCCTTGAAACCTGCCCCGATGACCGGGATCGAATCACACGGCACATGGTAGCGCTCTCAACCTACCTCGGCCACAGCGACATCGCCGACACGTATTGGTATCTGGAAGCGACGCCCGAACTGATGAGGAACATTGCCGAATCCTCCCAACGCTATTTCATGGGAGGCCGGTTATGACTCTGATCGCGCCGCACATCGCAGCTTTCCTCCAACAACGGTTGCCGGTCGAGCGTCAGGCCAGCCCGAACACCTGTGACTCCTACGCGCACGCCTTCCGGCTTCTCTTTGAATACGCGAGCAGCCGCCTAAAGATCGCGCCGTCGCAGTTGCAGGTGGAGAATATAGATGCCCCGCTCATCGTGGACTTCCTGAATCATCTGGAAGCAACGCGCGGAAACGGAGCTGGCTCCAGAAACATCCGGCTGGCAGCGATCAAGTCGTTCATGCGGTACATCGAGTATCGTCTGCCGTCCGCCCTCGAACAGATTCGCTGCATTCTGTCGATTCCCACCAAGAAGACAGACGTGCGGCTCGTCCGGCACCTCACGGCACAGGAGATGCAATCCATTTTGGATGCTCCTGATCCAGCACGCCGGGTCGGTATTCGTGATCGCGCCATGTTGCACCTCTGTTTTGCCGGTGGATTGCGAGTGTCAGAACTGGTGGGGGTTCGCGTCATTGACGTTAGACTCCAGCCCGAGCCTAACGTGTTGATTCACGGCAAGGGCCGGAGAGAGCGTTGTATTCCGCTGTGGAAAGAGACCGCGTCGGCGGTGCGCGCTTGGCTGTCTGTCAGAGGGGAGGTTCTGGCTCCAGAACTATTTCTCAATGCCCGCGACGGATGTATGACTCGCGCCGGGTTTGAATACATCCTCAGGAAGCACGTCCGTACGGCCGAAAAGCGTTGCGCTTCGCTCTCATCGAAGCGAGTGTCGCCACACGTCCTGCGGCACACCTGCGCGATGACTATCCTTCAAGCCACCAAAGACCTGCGGAAGGTCTCCCTTTGGCTTGGCCATTCAAGCGTGCAAACGACGGAGATCTACACCCGCGCTGACCCGACCGTGAAGCTGGACACTCTAGAAGCTGCGATTGCCCCAAGGCTACGCACCGGTCGCTTCAAGGCTACGGACAAGCTCATCGCTTTGCTGAAGGCTCCCACGATTATGCGGAGTAAAGGAGCCATCCCATGACGCCAACCCAGCATTCCATGGTGCGGAGTCCGCATAACAGCGGACTCCGCATTATTGGCGTTATGCGGTGCACGGCATAATGCCAATTCCCGCACTGGAATCAGGACTTGGCTGTTGCCCTCGCTTGTCCACAAGCCCCGAAAAGCAGCCGAGAACGCCTCTTGCTGTTGCGAAGCGGGGAGCTTGGCGATCAGCAAAGCGTGGCCGATGGTGATCTGGTCTTTCAGAAATGCCTCGGCCACGGGCGGTATCAGGTCAGCTAGCCGAACGCGACCGTAGACGTATGCCTCGCTCTTGCCAGCACGTGAGGAAATGGTAGCGACGGTGTAGGCAGGTTCTCCGAGTTCCAAAAGCGACTTGAAACCCAGAGCCTCCTCAAGCGGGTGGATGTCCTCGCGTTGCAGGTTCTCAACGCATTGAGCCTCGATTGCCTCCGCATCGCTGAGCTTGACCACGCGGACAGGAAGTTTTTCAAGTTCCGCCAGTCTCGCCGCTCGAAGGCGACGTGCCCCAGTGACAACTTCGTACTTGCTTTCCTCCAGTTCGCGTACCAGAAGGGGGGCCAGAATCCCTTGCGTCTTGAAGCTGGCCGCTAGTTCTTCAAGGCTTTTGGCGTCAAATCGCTTGCGGGGATTGGTGGCTGACTCCGCAAGCGCGGTGATGGGAACGCTGCGATATTCATGGTTGTTGACTGCATTTTGCATACTCGGCATGATCTTTTCTCCTCTCATGTGTCTTTGGTTAGGTGTTCATGGACTCAGCGCACACGTCGGGCCTAAAACCAAACGGTGCAGGTGTTGGCGTGTTATGCGGCTGCCGCGAGTGCCGCTGGCTCGGGGGCAATGCCCCCGAGGATCACGGCAGCGGTTTGCTGAACGGCTTCCAAGCTCTCGCGGAGGAGATTGGCATCTCCGTGCCAAAGCTGGATGTAGTCCTGGGATGCGGTTCCGTTCTGAAGTCCGACCGATTGGCAGACCACAAAGGCCACGGCTTCGGCCTCGGTTTCGCGGACCTGCTTGGTGGTCATGGTGCGGCGGTCGCCACGGTGCAACATTTCGTGGGCGATCTCATGCACAAGCGTCGAGAATTCCTCGGCGGGCTGCATCCCGGATAGGAGCGTGATCTTCCCGCCATGCGAGAGACCCTTCGCGGGAGCAATTCTCTCGGAGAAACTAATCTCGACGGTTTGCGATTCCACGAACTTGAACAGCCGTTCGCGGTATCCGCTCACGTCGCCATTGACCTCGGTCAGGGTGGGAAGGTCTTTGCCTTCGGTTTGGCTGACATCTTATCTCGTGATTTGTGGCCGAGCCTCTGCACGCTCGATAGATTCCGCCAGTAGATGTACTTCTCGATAGCGGTCGGGTGAAGATGGCTGCTATGTCGATTTACAAGGTCCTAAGAAGAACGGAACCATTCGGCGTTTCATTCCGCGTTTGCGACTCGAACGACGCCGGCGTTGAATCGTGCGATCAGTTTCTAACGCAGTTGAGCTTGCGCGACTGTTCTGTTTACACGCAGCGCGCTTACGCGCTGGGCCTCGCGCATTTCTTCAGTTGGCTGAACGCCTCGGGAGGCGATCCTGACCATGTCACGCGTCAGGTCGTCGGCAGCTACATCACCGAGTTCGCCCGAGGTGCGAAGCAGGGTGCTGTCGCCAAGCACTCTGTGCAGAAGCCGCGCCAGCCACGCACGGTCAACCATCGGCTAAGCGTACTCGCGTCATATTTTGAGTACCGCATCCGTCGCGATACCGAAGATGGGCGCGGCCCTTGGAAGGGCCGCATCAACCCGGCCTCCGGGAACCCTGTCACCGAAGAGCTGAGTCACGGGATGGTCGGGCGCGACTTGCCGGCGCGCCCGCGACAACGTGATGGATTCCGTCGCCGCATTCCACGCACGCTTCCGAAAGTCCTGGAGCCCGCAGCGATTCAGAAGCTGATCGACAGCGCCGGTTCCTATCGCGATAGAGCGATTCTGCTATTGCTGTCTCGTGCGGGTCAGCGCATCGGCGATTGGAGCGCAGCCGCTGGCCGACACGGGATTTTGGGCATGGCACTGGAGGATGTCGATTGCAAGCGGCGCTTCATCACCGTCCGGCTGAAGGGTGCGCGCGATCAGCACCGCGTGCCCGTCACTGACGACTTCTGGCCGATTTACGAAGAGTACTTACGTACCGAGCGCCGCGCGGCGCCGGACGTTCAAGCTGTTTGGATTGCTTCGCGGAAGGGTCAAGGTAAGCCCCTTCGCTATGCGAGTTTTGAATCGGCCTTGCGCTACATCGGTCGAAGGGCAGGCATCTCGGTTCATCCGCATCTATTCCGTCACACGCTGGCGCAAGGCGTGCTCGAAGCCACTGGCAACATCAAGGTCGCGCAAGAGATTCTCGGGCATTCACATCTGAGCACGACAGCCGATTTATACCTGCGCGTCGATCAGCGTGCGATGGTTACTGCGTTGGCGGCGGCGAAGTCGAGCGCCGAGCAAGCCACTAAGCGGCGCTCATGGCGCTCGGCTAAAGCTGCGCAGTACGCCTTCGAGTATGACGACGAAACGATCTCGGAACTGGAGCGCATCATTGCGCAAGCTTCCGGTGTCAAGCCACCCAGTGGAGATTCCTGATGTCAGCGATGATGTCTACACTCGCATCAGGCCGCGCAAGTCGAGTTGACTTGCGCGGGGGCGGTGGCATTCCGGTTGATAAATTCGGCTGCGCGTTGCGCATGGGCTGCGGCGGTGAACACCGCTCGGTTGTCAGCAGCCAACACTTTCAGCCAGGTTGCGATATAGGATGCGTGATCTTCGCGCGGTTCCAGAGCAAGCTCCAGGTCGGCGCACAAGAAAGCGGCACCGAGTTCCGCTACAAGTTCCTCGACCGCGTAACCTTCGCTCCCGAAGCGATGCCCGCCGAAGTCACGGTCGAGCCGGGTCTTGCTGCCTGTCCAGTGGGTGCATTCATGGGCAAGCGTCGCGTAATAACTGTTCGCGTTCTGGAAACTCTCGAATGGAGGCATCTGGATCGCATCGGCAGCGATGCTGTAAAACGCACGATTTCCGCCGTGTCGGATGGTTGCGCCCAAGGCTGCGAAGAACTCTTCTGCGTGTTCGATGCGGGCTACAGGGTCGAGTGTAGGTGCGGCTTTCGCGTAATAGATTTCCGGCAGGCCTTCGATCTGCTCAACGTTGAAAACGGTGTACCCCTTAAGAAATGGGATTTCCCGGTCGATTTCGTCACCCGTCTTTTCGTCGGTTTCCTTTCGCTTGATACTGTCCGCGTAGACGACGAGCGAACCTTTCTCGCCCTTGCGGATGTGGGCGTCAAGCTCCGATGCCTGTTTGAAGGTCATCCAGATGGGAGCCGCGAAGGTCTGCGCCATGGCGCTCGCCCACAAGGAGAGCACGTTGATGCCGCTGTAGGGCTTCCCATTGTGGCGGAGTGGGCGGGTAATCCGTCCTGCTGCATGTTCGGCATTCCACGGCCTAACCCAGGGCCTCACGCCTTTTTCCAAGTGACTGACGATCTGATTGGTGATTCGGGTGTAGATGTCTTGCTTTTCGGTTCGCTGCATTGTCTTTCTCCTTTACGAGCGTTTAAAACTTCATTCCCTCGTAATGGAGAGGTGTTGTGCAGAGCGGCCCGAGCAGTCACAGGGCAGCCGGTTTGTAGCTGGCGACAGCTTTACCCTTGACGGCGGAAAGGGCCGTCTCTGCTATGGGTTTCGAACGAGGGAATGAGGGGTTTAAAACGCGGAGAGAACTGAGGAGCCTAAAAAGACCATGACGGCATTCCAGAAAGCAGAGGCACTGGCAGGTCAACGATACGATCGAGACAAGCTGCTCGCGGTGGTTGGCGAGGTCACAACGCATTTCCGTATGCCGAACAGCTTCGAGAGGTCGAAGATGCGGGGAGTCTGTCGATACTTGGCCGCTGCTCTTGATCGCTGCAGCGGATCAACCCTGCAACAGCGCTGGAACGATTTCGAGAAGAGGTTTTGGCCCAAGTGGAAGTCTGGCGTCGATCGTCGCGGCAGGGAGTATTGGACTTGGGGTGCACGCGTCCTGATCTCTGCGCGGATGATCGCTCCGAGTCTGGATATGTTGTCCGACCTGCGCGTTAATCAGTGGATCGCGCATTTGCCCGAAGATCACCCGCTGGCGCAACAGCACACGTCGCTTTTGCGGGCGACTGATTCGATAACATGGACGTCGGCTCACAGCCGCCAGCTGGCAGTTTCGAATGGACTGCGGATTCTACTCGTACGCGGTTACGACAGCCTCCACCATATAAAGGATGACGATCTGAAGTTGCTGTCGGTTCGCTGGTCGAAGGGGACCGACGCGCTCGATGCTGCACTCTGCTCACTCGGCGTGTTTTCCCGGACACCGAAGCGAGGCTCTGCCCGCCACGGCAGGAAACAGCGAATGACGGCGTCGGAACTGATTGAGAACGCCGGCGTGCCGGATCGTTTCAGGCAGGTCATGATTCTTTATCTGGAAACGTACGAAGCCCGAGTCAGCGATGTCTATCGGACGCTGCGACATAAGGTCATCGCCCTCGCACATTTTTGGCGGTTCATTCGGGATAAGCATCCCGACGTTAAGCGGTGTTCGCAGATTCTGCCACGCCATGTCCGCGACTACATCCCGCATGTGATCGCACGTGCTCGCGCCGTTCAGCGCGGCCCCGGAGCCGGCGAAGAGGTGCGTCCAACCGCACACAGCTGGCTTGTGGACCTGCGCGTTTTCTTTTCCGACCTGTGCGCCTGGGCAACCGAACCCAACTCTCCCTTCAAGCGTTTTGCTCCACGCACGATTCCGGTGACGCGGCACACTCTTCTCGGGTACGGCTTCGAAAAAGCACGGGAACGCACCCGAGCCCGCATCACCGCGACGGTGCTCGATCTGGAGCGCGAGATGCCGAAGATTCGCGCCTTCGCTATTCAGCGGTGGAAAGCAGCCTTGTCGGCGCCCAAGGTCTCAACCACGCGGGGTTACCCATGGTCAGATGAGGTGGATACGTTCTGGGATTGGGCGCTGCTGGAACTGCTCGTGCAGAGCGGGTTGCGCATCGAAGAGGCGAGCGAACTGACCACGTTCGACATTCTCAAGCGAAAGATGCCCGACAGCCGCATCTATTATCTGCTGCATATCAAGCCATCGAAGTTTGATCGCGCTCGCGTCATCCCGATCGGAGATGGGCTCGGCCGAGTGCTGGCGGAGATCATCCGATACGTAAAACGCTTCTACAACAGCGGGTCAGTTCCGGTTTGCGATCATTGGGACTTGCAGGAGAAGCGGCCTCGCCCTCCAGCGCCGTATTTGATCCAGGGCATTCGTCATCCCAGCACCGCTGGCATTCAGACCATTCGAAGCCGTATCCGCGAGATCTCAATCGACGCGGGAGCCCGGCGCTCGGACGGTTCTCCTCTCGTGTTGCTGCCGCACGATTGCCGGCGCGTCTTTGCATCCGAACATTTGAACAACAACACGCCCGTGCACATTATTCAAGCGCTGCTCGGGCACGCCTCTCCGAACACCGTGATGATCTACGCCAAGCTCTACCCCAGTCAGCTCATCGAGGAGTATCGCAAGACCGTGCGCAGTCTCTATAACGCCTATTACGGCGAAGAAGGGCTGAAGAACCCGACCGCGGAAGAATGGGCGGCCTTCGCGGCGAACTGCAACCTGCGCGATATGGGCACGCACCTGTGCGCCTTGCCTACCGGAGAGCATTGCCCGAAGGGATTGATCTGCTTCGGTTGTGCGCATGCTCAACCGAAGAAGAGCGCCGCGCCGATCTTTCGGCGCATGCTGACCAGCCATGAGCGCAGCCTAGCCGCTGCGCGAGGTCACAGCGAACCGGCCGGGCAGATCGCGGCCCGCGAGATTGAGATTGTCAGGATCAAGGGAGCCTTGCAGAGAGCGGAGGAACTGAGCGACGACGTGGCCGCTGCTATCGAACGGGCTCTCTGAAGTCGGATAACTTTCAGCCGTGCGTGTCCAGAGGAGGTACACGTTTGGCAAACGTCGTGATTGTTCGTGCGAAGTTCCTCGAGCCCGCGTCCCGGTTAGTGACGGCTAACGCGATTTTTCGCCAACCTCAAACTTATGCCCTCCCCGCCTCGACAAATCAAGTCGTCCTAACTTGACGGCGAATCTGAATCGTCGGCACTGCCAATCAGCTTGCTGATAGCTCTCTCGATCTCTTCCCGACCAACGTTGAAGGCGGGATTGTTGTCGAGTTTGTATTTCTCGCGCAACTGTTTTAAATTGTCACGCTCCTTGCGTTCTTCCTGTGAATAAAAGCGAGCTTTCTCAAAGTCGTGATTCGCGATGGAAGCCTCCATTCGCTGCACGATGAAACGAATGCGTTTTTGAACTTCGACGATCTCCTCAGGCAATGAACCCTGCTGCAATTGGGCAGCCGCGCCCGCCTCGTCGATGACATCGACGGCTGTACCCGGCAGACTTCTGTTCTTCACGTACTTGTTGGCGCAGAGAACGGCATGCTCAATGGCATCGTCCGTATATGAGACATTGTGGAATTTTTCGTAAGTCCCTTTGATGCCTTGCAGTACCTTGATGGCGGTCTCTTCGTTGGCTGGAGCGACCTCGATGGGTTCAAAGTATTCCGCGAGCCAGTTCCCGTCTGCCCGCAACTTGGCGAAGTTAGCGGGCGTGGATGTGCCGATGCACTTAATCTTGCCCGCTATGATCGGTCGCTGCAGCAGTTCAGTTACGTGAAACGAAGCTGCCGGAGGAACTTCCCCAGGCCGGTCATGCATCCGGTTCAAAAAGAAGATTTTTCCATCCTCTGCCGCCGCTACCAGGGCACGATCCAGTCTCTCGAGCGACGAACCATCCTTTTCTAGTACCCGAAGCGGAGGTAGATCGAGGACGAGAATGGCTTTTTCCGCGAGCGATTGAGGAATAGTGCCATCCGCAATGCGCCGAGCCAATCCGCCGACGATGGTTCTCTTGCCGACTCCTGGCTCTCCCACTAGAACAGGATTCTTCCCACTAAACCGGCACAGAAGCTCCATGAGACGATCAAGTTCCTTTTCTCGCCCAATCAACGGCTGAGTTTGGTCCACCAGATCGCTGGTACAAGGACGGAGTTCATCGAGCACGGAAGGTCGTTTTTGGCCCAGCGCCGCCTCGTGCGGCTGCCGGGCGAGTTCCTCACGGACCTGGCTCAACTGGACACCCCGTTCCACCAAGATCTGCGCGGCAAAGCATTTTTCCTCCCGCAACAAGCCAAGCAGCAGATGCTCTGTGCCAATATGTTTGTGGGCGAGGCGCTCAGCTTCCTCTCCCGCATACGCCAACACACGTTTCGATTCGTTGCTCAGAGGAAGGTCTACAGATGTAGAAGTTTTCTCCCGAGTAGTGGTCTGGCTCTCCACTTGTTTTCGAATGGATGCTACCTCGGAGCGCAAAAACCGGTTGGTTAGTGCTTTATCTTCCCGGACGACCCCCAGGAGCAGGTGTTCGCTCTCGATGTAGGGAGAACCAAACTGTGAGGCTTCGTAGCGTGCGAAGAAAATAACCCGACGCGCTTTTTCAGTGTATCGCTCAAACATGGGTGTTCGCCGAAACTGGGGAACAAGACAAGTCTAAGAGATAGCGATACGCGCGTCCATTGGATAGCTATGACCGATGGACCAAAGTTTTTGCCAACTCAGAGCGTTGCGCAGGGTAGGGGGATTGGGCGATGATGTGGTTGACCGCTATCGAGAGGTACATCTACTGGCGGAATCTATCGAGCGCGCAGAGGCTCGGCCACAAATCACGAGATAATCTGTCGAAAACATAGACGGCCCGGAAGCCGTACAGCGTTCGCTGACCCTCGGTTGTTGCGTCTTGACTCGGCTCGTCAGTTGCTACATCTTTCGTGCTCCGTCTTCCGACCATCGGGGCAAGAATGAAAATCCCTTTTTCTCCCCGTTTAACGAAGCGGCCAAGCGAGTTCCATGTCCGAAGTCCGGCAACGTTGGTCGCATCGGGCTTCTGACGTGCGATGAGCATGATATTGCCGAAGCTGTAGGTGTGGAACTTCGCCATCGCTCCGAGGTATGCGGTGAGGACTTCACTATGACCGGACTCCAAAGCTGCAACGAGGAAATCCACGGCCTCTTTGGTGCGTGTGTTGACTTCTTCTAATTTCATGTTTTTTCCCTTTCTGCCGTTTCCGGCTTGTTTCTTTCTTCACTTGAGCGGCAGCGGGAAGAAACAAGGCGGAACGGTGAAAGGGACAGAACGGAGGCCGAAGGAGGGTGGCAGGGCATGAGTGAAAGCGCGGTTCGTGACAAACCGTTGTTGGTTTATGGTTTGGCGCGAAACCGGCGCAGTCCGAAACGCCCGTCTGAGCCGCGGCCAAGCGGCGTCCACCCGGAACAGGGCGAAGTGGAAAGAAAGATGCGAAGCTATCCAGGAATTAGGCTGGGGGACGCTCTACCTTAAAATCGCGAGGCCTTGGGGGCCGGAGAGAAGCTCACGTAGAATGTCGGGATGCGGAGTTCGACTTAGGAGTATCCGCAATTTCCAGAGCTTTCGTTAAAGCATCCAGCGGAGGATTTTCCGCAATGAGCACGAACTACCTTCGGCGCTACACGGACATTCCGGCGCTCATTTCTGTGTTGAGCGAACGGAAGATTACTCTCCTCGATCCAGTGTCTTGGGATGACAAGAATGACTCGCGCTTCCTTGCCTTGTATAAAGACAAAGAGAAGCTACAGTCTGTGTTGGCTCTGTGCTTCACTGAAACCGAGGAGATGTACCATCATTGGCGAGTGTTTGCGAACGGATCAGCCGGGGTCTGCATTCGCTTCGACCGCTCACAACTGCTAAAGGCGGTTAAGAAGCAGGATGGGGTGCGAACCGGAACGGTCAAGTATCTCAGGATGGCCGAAATGCGTCACAGGAATCATGAAACTCGGGAGCTTCCGTTTCTCAAGCGGTACGCGTATCAGGACGAGCACGAGTTTCGAATGCTCTACGAAACGTCGACTGGTGAATTAGAACATCTTGATATCGCCATACCGCTGTCCTGTATTACAAGGATCACTCTGAGCCCGTGGCTTCCGCGCGATCTGTCTCACAACCTGAAGCAGGTGCTGCGGTATATCGAGGGTTGCAGCAGATTGAGTATCAAGCGATCAACTTTGATTAAAAGCGAGGAATGGCACAACTACGGTAAATCTGCGACACATAAAACACACTCTGTGCGTTCCGCGCTGAAGTAACAACACATGCGAGCATTTGAGAATCCCGACACATGCGCTATCAATGCCAAACCGATTTCGGTGACCCTCTACAGCGCAGGGCGCGATCCTCGATGGTCGCTTCGGCTTTCGTGCCGGCGCTCATGAGGAGCCGTTCGCCATAGTCTTCTTTGCGAATTTCTGTAAAATGCGAGCGCTTGGGTGATTTGCTAACGAGACAAGCTTATTCACCAGAGCAACGGGGACGAGAGAATCGTCATACATGTCGCACTTCAGCTTTGCCACATTCAGCAATACGACCCCCAAGTTCTGGAAATCCGAGGATTTGGCATTTGATAGTACCTTCTCCATCGGAAGGGTCATTACGTGTAGGCTCCCACCGTGGGCCTTGAAAATCAGCTTGTTGCCATAGTACGTCGTTTGACCATAGGGGTTCGCCGGGTCCGCCTTACCAGGAATCACATAGCGATAGATATAGTCATTGTCTAGAATCAAGACTTGTCCCGGTTCTAGCAGTGATGCAATCTCGTGCGCGTGTTCCACAAACGCCCCGCTCTTTTCAAGCCCAGCTAGAAACAAATCGTGCTCGCGAAAAAGGAATCCGACCAAATGTCTCATCGGCTTGTGAAGGTTGGCTGTCTGGCCGAAGAATGCTAGCGGACCATCTTTGATAAAGAGAATATCGTTCAGCAAACTGGGTTTAGTTTTCAACACGAGACGAATAAGATGCACAAGAATTAGCTGTTCGAGTGTTGTTGTGACGTATCCCAAGATGCCACCAGCACCAAGTTCGTCATCCACAGCTTCGTGGTGACGTGACCGGCGAAATTTGTACCAGGTGGAATGAGAGAGAATCCACTTGGAGGAAAAGCTGGCCATGCCGATCAAGAGGTACAAACCAGAGCAGATCGTGACGACGCTGCGACAGATTGAAGTCA
>Ga0302325_10018324_pt1 | contig 14756 bp, 8 predicted proteins | sample Palsa_T0_2_FD_201948 | JGI IMG/M metagenome (GOLD analysis project Ga0302325, IMG submission 201948) | Peat permafrost microbial communities from Stordalen Mire near Abisko, Sweden - Palsa_T0_2 | ecosystem: Environmental > Terrestrial > Soil > Palsa > Peat permafrost | place: Sweden: Abisko... | reverse complement strand
ATGGCGCGCTATCACCAACTCTGGGATTTTCCGGGACAGCACACCCTGAGAGAAGGCCGCGAGGAGATCCAACAAGCGCAAAAAATCGGCGCTCCCACGGAGCGCGAACGCGCTTACATCGCCGCGGCCGCCGCGTTTTATCAGGATGACGCCGGCCTCACGCAGGAACAGCGGACCACGGCATACTCCGCGGCCATGGCGAAATTGCACGCGCTTGCACCGCAAGATATGGAAGCCGCGGAGCTTTACGCGCTTTCGCTGATCGCGCTCGCCGAGCAGGATGTGAACGCCCGCGCCAACCGCCTGCAGGCCATCGCCATTCTCAATCCCATCTTCGCGGCGCACCCGAACAGCCCCGGCGCCGCGCATTACTTGATCCACGCCACCGATACGCCGGAGTTTGCGCCGCAAGGTCTGGCCGCGGCCCGCGCCTACGCCAAAATCGCGCCCGACTCTTCTCATGCCATCCACATGCCTTCGCACATTTTCAATCGCCTTGGCCTCTGGCAGGAATCCATCGCCTCCAACATCGCCGCCTCGGCCTCCGCGGCCCACGCCACGGACATGCACACAGCGGAATCGCACTATCAAACGCACGCCATGGATTACCTGGACTACGCCTACTTGCAAAGCGGCGAAGAGGCCAAAGCCCGGGCGGTGGCCACGGCGGAAATGGACGTGCACGGCTCCGAGGACGAAGAACGCGCCCATCATCGGGCCTTGCTGGAAGCGCGTAACGCTCTCGAACTCCACCGTTGGAAGGAAGCCGCGGAGCTAAAAGTTCCGGACGTGCGCGAGCTCTGGCAAGATACCACTTGGTGGGCCAAGGCCATCGGCGCCGCGCGCACCGGCGACACGGCCGCCGCGAAGACGGACGTTGAGAAATTTGCAGAAATCGTGGCGCAGCGCGAAAAGCAGAGCCAGAACGAAGGCTACAAAGCGTCCGCCGAGAAAGCCACGGATCTGCGTGAAGCGGAAGCCTGGCTGCTATTTGCGCAGGGTAAACCGGAGGAGGCCATCGCCGAGCTCAGTGCCGCGGCCCGGCACGAAGAAAGCCGGGGCGTCGAATCCGTGGATATTCCGGCGCGCGAAATGCTTGCCGACATGTACGCCGAAGGGAAGAAGCCTGCGGAAGCGCTAGCGGCCTATAACACCGCGCTGAAATTTTCGCCAAACCGCTTCGACGCCCTCTACGGCGCAGGTTTAGCGGCCGAAGCGGCCGGCGATGCCGCAGCTGTGCAAAACTATTTCGCGAGACTTAGCTCCATCGCCGGCCCCGATGCCGACCGTCCTGAACTGACCGAAGCCAAAACCTACTTGGCCCGCAAATGAGTTCGGGAAAATGATTGCCCCGAAACCACCTCTAGAAGTGGAAGCCCAACTCCGCCGTCAACGCGCGCGGCGTCACATAGTGCGTCCCGCTGAAGGTGGACAAAAAGTTGTACAGCGCCGTCTTGTCCGTAATGTTGATCGCCGTCAGCCGCAAACTCCACTTGTACTTGTCTCCGCGAAACAAATTGTCTTCTCCCACGGCAAGATCAAATAAATTGCGCGACGCAATGCGCGGAGGGTTCTTGTCGTCGTTCTCCGTCCCTGGGGCGGGAATGCTGATGTACTTCGAGCCGTACTGCGCCGCAGGGCAGAGATTCGCTCCCGCCGCCGAACTGATCGGCGTCGTGGGTGTCGCAAACACGCTTCCGCAGAACAGCCCGGCCTGAAATTGCTGATCCGGCGTGATCCCTGAAACGTCGATCAAGTTGTCCGGGCCGCCTCCGCCCGGTCCATTGGCGCACGATTCGCCGCCAAAGCACGGCACCGGCCCGGCGACAAGTCCGCTGTCGTATCGCCAGTTCAGCCCCACCCACGGCCCGGCCTTCCACGGCTGATACTGCACGTGCGTCGTCTGATTAAATTTCTCGTCATGGTCGATGCGAAACACCGTACTTCCGCCGCCCGCAACCGGCGTGGCCCCGATGCCGCTCACCTGCGGCGTAAAGAATCGCGCCGCCACGCTGGACATCACCACAAACGCGGTAAGCCCGTGAAAATCCGGCACCGTCGCGCGGATCGCATAGCCCGGAATCTTCGAGCTCTGCCATTCGATGGGGTAGGTTATCGGGGTATCTCCAAGGACGCTGAAGTCAAACGCCTTGTGCGTGTACTTCCAGATGTACTCCCCGTCCACGACCAAATATTTTCCGAACGCCTGCTCGAGGCCGGCGTGAAATTCGTTGCGGTGCCCTGGGCTCAGCGGTTGTATCGAAGAAGAAACGCATTGCCCGCCGGCGACCGATTCCTGCAAATCGAAAATCACCGGATTGTCGCAGCCGGTGCTGGCCAGAATTAAGTTTTCGTTGAACGGCGTCTCCATGGTGCGCGCGTACGAAACGCGCAGCACCGTTCCGGTCTTTTTGATGTTGTAGGACGCCCCGAGGCGCGGTTCGGCCTGCCCCGCGCTGGTGATCCCGTTGTACACATCCCCGCGCAAGCCCAAATTAAAACTCCAGTTCTTTAGCGTGATGGTGTCCTGCACGTACACCGCGAACTCTTTTACGTCCGTGTGCCCGTTGAACCGATAAACTCCGCTGGTGGTTTGTCCCGCGGGGCAGCCATCGCTCGCCGGCAATGCCGCCGAGCGGGTCAAATCGTAGCAACCCAGCAACGGGATAAATGCCGGCACCGCACCTTGCCCGGTATTCGCCACCAAAGAACCCGCGCACTGCACCGGATTGGTCAGCGCGGGATTCGTGTCCACGCTGAAGTCCGCCGCATTCAGGCACACTGCGTTCGCCGTGGGATCCACCAAGCCGAATTGATCATGCTCGGTCAGAAATGTTTGGTCGTAATTGATCCCCGCCTTGATGTTGTGCTTGCCACGCACGTAGGAAATATTCGCCAGCAGTCCCGCGTTGGTCAGCGAGCGTTGCTGCGCCACCGTTTCCAGTTGCAGATCCGGAGTGTAGTCGGCAAATGGATTGCCGCTCGGGTAGTAGTCGTATTCATCTTTCCGCACATACGCCCCCGCGGTCAGTACCGTGTTGTTGTTGAGCAGCCGCGTCCAGTTCGGCGCAATGTTGAACGTCCCGATTTTCGAGCGCTGATCTTGCGAGCCTACCGGGTCGCCATTCGGTCCCAACCCGCCGCACGATCCCAGTTGCCCGGCGGGACATACCGGCGTCGGCGCCAGCAATCCCCAACCGGTCGCATCTTCAGCGTCATACGAATTGGGCGTCTGAAACCACGATCGCGTATAGCCGAGATTCAAATGCACCGCGTCCTTCGCCGTCACCTGGTAGTCGATGCGGTCGAACACGTTTTCCTGATTCCCTTTGTCGTGCATCACGCCAATTTCTGGGCCGTCCAGAAAGCGTCCACTGTCCAGACCGCTCACCGCGATGAAATTACCGAGCTTCTGGCTGCCATACGCGAGATCAAATCCTGCGTTGGTCGTTCCAAAGCTGCCGTACGACGTGGTTAGCTGGCCGTGCGCCGGATTTACGCCCAGGCCGGAACGCGTTGTGACCTTGATGATCAGGCTGGTCTTGTCACCAAATTCCGCCGGCGGTGCACCGGAAATCACCTCCAGGGACTGAATCGAATCCTCCGGCACCTGATTGCTGAATACCTTGCTTTGCTGGTCGGAGATTTTCTGTCCATCCACGGAAAACGACGTCGACGCGTGGTCTCCCAGTGGGTGAAACAATCCGTTCGAGTCCGCCGAGACGCCCGGCGTCGTTAGCGTCACCATGGAACTCACCGAAGACGAGCCGCCCACCGGCAATTTGTCGATCAGCGCGCGATCGATATCCGTGTGAAAGGTCGAATCGTTTTCCACCAAGTCTCCGCTATCCGCGGTTACCGTCACGCTGGATTCCGCCGAGCTGACCTTCAGCGCGATCTGCAGCGTTACCGGCACTGTGGAGCGCAAATCCACATCGTGCGTGTAGGTGGTAAACCCGGGTTCGGTTACCGAGAGATGGTAGGGATTAAACGGCACATTGGGAAAGCGAAACGTTCCGTCCGCGCCGGTGGTTTGCGTTCGCGTGTAGCCGCTCACCGGATTTAGGATGGCCACCGTAGCTCCGGCAATCACCGCGCCGGAAGGATCCTTCACCGTGCCTTCAATCGAGCCAGAATTACCAGTTTGTCCCCCTGTCGCTCCGTCCGCCCATGACCCTGCCGTTGCAAACAACAAGCTGCTGCCCAGAAAAATCCACTGCAAAATGTGCCATCGCCGCTTCATTATTTTTCTCCATCCCCTGCGAAGGGGCCTGGTAGGAGACCAGGTATGCGCGTGTTTCGAGGTTGTGAATCGGTGCCGCCGAAAAAAATGGCGTTAACGCGGGCACGAAGCCGACGCGTTAGAGAAACTTCAGTTCTTGCGAGGAGTTACGCTACTTATGCGAGAGGGGGGGCGCGGGAAGGGCGGTGCAGCGAAAAGGAATCGTTTGGCGCGACATGCAGCGGGGTTGACGCTAGCCAGACAATCGGCGCCGGCGCCACGGCAAACGCCACGCTGGCCGTCGCCAGTGCCGGCATGTGCAGCGTCTGGCAAACGTGGCACGGCGTTTCGGGGCCGTTGGTATGCTCGTGCAGCAGCGCGCCGCCGCACGCGAAATACAGCAACGCGAAGCAGGCAAACAGTGCCAAGCCGCGTCGCAGCCCAAGTCTTTCGCGCGTGAAGGACCTTTGCATTTCCGAGGGCACGGTCGGTGCGAGTACACCTTTCCGTTCCAGCTTAGACGGAAAACGCTCGTTTTTGGTTGCAAGCGTTGTTTGCATGCATCCCAATCAACAATCCGTTGCATCCCAATGGGCAGCGGGGTAGTGGGTCAGTTTGAATCTGAGGGAGTTTTGAAAGCGGGCCAAGCCGCAAAAAATGCCGTCGCACTGATCGCCCCGAAAAGAAAGCCATATATGGCATCTACGTGCGGAACCGCGACGGGATGAAAGTGGATTAGGCGGTACACGGAGAAGACCACCGCGAAATTTACAACTCCGACAAATGCCGAAATTTCCAGCCGCTTCTTCACGCTCCCATCTTCTCAGAAGCTTAGGAGAGGAGCAACCCTCATAAATTTCAAACTGACCCACTACCGGCAGCGGACTAGAGATTTTCGGACCCCGCAGAAATCGCTCCGGAAAGGATAATTTGGACCGCTGGCGCCGGTTCGGCGTTCCGGCCTCCCTCACCGCGCTTGACCCCTGCCGCTGTTACGGCCTATTCTTGCCAATTCAACCACCCATGCCAAGTCGCGCACGACATGTTCGATTGCTGGCACTGTTGCTCGGGATCCTCTTCCTGGGTGCGCAACTGCACTTTTGCGCCGATTTGACGAGCGCACCTTCCGGCACCCACATCTGCCCGGTATGCTCGGCGATTGGTGCAGCGGTGCTTGCGCCGTCTCCCGGCATCGTATTAGTGGCCTCGATTAAGCCGCTCGAAGCGCGGACGCACGCGTTCGTCAGCTCTCCCGAAATTCCGCGGGACACTTCCCCCCGCGCCCCCCCGGCGTTTTCTTAGCCCGCACCCCCGTCCATCGTCACGCCCCTGATTTGCGATTGGTCCCCCTTGCGGGACCCATGAGGTTTATTTCCATGGAGAAAGGATCGGCCCCGGCCACACTGTTTGTGGCATGTGTAGTGTGCGCAGCTCTCGCTGTGCTGATGCCCGCGCCCGCGTTGCCACAGGCGATTGCCGCTGCGCAACAGAATCCCCTGCCGCCGCAGCCGGCCAACCCGCCGCGCGCGGACACCACGCAGCCGCCTCCGGTGCGCATCACGCTGGACGATGCGATTCGCCTGGCGCTGCAGCATGATCACGCACTCGCCGCCGCGCGCACCACCATCCTGCAAAATCAAGCGCAGGAAATCACCGCCAACCTGCGCCCCAATCCCGTCATTTCCTGGGACTCGCAGTTCTTTCCGCTCTTTCATCCCGAGGAATTTGGTACCAGCTATCTGAACACGCAGGCGCAATTTGATATTGGCATTGGCTATTTGTTCGAACGCGGTAGGAAGCGCCAACATCGTCTCGAAGCTGCGCGCGACCAAACGGAACAAACCCGCGACACCGTCAACGACAACCAGCGCCAGCTCATTTTTAATCTTTCGCAGCAATTCGTGGCCGTGCTGCTCGCGCAGTCGACCATCGACCTCGCCAATCAGGATCTCGATAGCTTTCAGCAGACCGTGGACATCTCCAACGAGCGGTACAAACTCGGAGACATGAGTGAAGGCGATCTGCTCAAGATTCGCCTGCAATTGCTGCAATTTCAAAGCGACCTCTCTTCCGCGCGCGTTGCCAAGTTGCAGGCGCTGGCTTCGTTGCGCCAATATCTCGGCTTCGAATCCGTGCCCGATAACTACGACGTCGCTGGCCAGCTCGCCTACGACCCCATTCGCGAAGGGCTCGACGATCTGAAGGCTTTGGCGTTGCGCTCGCGGCCGGATTTGCAAGCCGCCCAGCAGGGCGTAGTCGCCGCGCGCAGCCAGGAAACTCTTGCCGAAGCCAACGGCAAGCGCGACCTCAACGTGTCCTTTGACTACACGCACACCAACGGCCAAAGCAGCGGCGCCTTTTACTTCAACATCGACTTGCCCATCTTTGACCGCAATCAGGGCGAAATCGCCCGCACCAAATACGCCATCACCCAGGCGCAGGAACAGCAACTCGAGGCCGCCCAGCAGGTCCTCACCGACGTCACCAGCGCCTTCGCCAATCTCAAATCCAACGATGAAATTATCCGCCTCTATCAGGGCGGCTATGTCGATCAAGCCAAGGAATCGCGCGACATCAGCGAATACTCCTACAAGCGCGGCGCCGCCAGCTTGCTCGACTATCTGGATTCCGAACGCACCTATCGCGCCAACCAATTGGCCTATCGCCAGGCGTTGGCCAGTTACATGACCGCGGTCGAACAGATGCGCCAAGCCGTGGGGACGAGGGTCTTGCCATGAAATTTTCGCGTACTCGACACTCGTTGCATCCGCGAGCAAATCAACTAGCGGCGCCCGCATTTCTCGCTCTCGCCATAATCGTTGCGTCTTGCCTGCCATTGGCCGGCTGCGGCTCCGGCGCTCCCGGCGAATCGGAATCCCAGATGACCTCGTTCTCCACCAACGACAGCAAGAGCGACACTGCCTCGCTCTTCACCGTGCCGCAGGAACAAATGGCCCACGTGCAGGTCGTGCTGGTCGAAAAATCCCGCCTCCCGCGCGTCCTCCGCCTTACCGGCGCCGTGGCCTACAACGCCTTCGCCACCACGCCGGTTTTTTCCGCCATCGGCGGCCCCGTCGAAAAAATTCTCGCCGATCCCGGCCAGGTCGTACATCTTAATCAACCGCTCTTGATCGTCAGCAGCCCCGATTATTCCGCCGCCCGCTCCACGTATCTCAAATCCAAAAGTGTTTATCTCCTCGCTGACAAAAACTACGACCGCTCCAAGGATTTGTTCGAGCACAAAGCCATCGCCGAGCGCGACCTGCAGCAGGCGGAATCCGACCGCGCCGCCGCCCTGGCCGATTTGCAATCCAGCGAAGACGCCCTCCGCGTCCTAGGCATTAAGGATCCCGAAAAATTTGCGGACACCAAGGCCACTTCCGAAGTCCCGGTGCTCGCTCCCGTGGCCGGCGAAATCGTAGAACGCCTCGTTGGCCCCGGCCAGTTGCTGCAGGCCGGCGCCACGCAGTGTTTCACCATCTCCGATATGAGCAACGTCTGGGTGCTGGTCAACGTCTATCAGAGCGATCTCGCCTACGTCCATGTTGGCGACCCAGTGGAAATCGACACCGACAGTTACCCGGACAAATTTCACGGTAAAATTTCTTATCTCGCCCCTGCGCTCGATCCCACCACCCGCACGCTGCAAGCTCGCATCGTGGCCGCCAATCCTGGCAGCAAGCTCAAGAAGGACATGTACGTTACCGCCGTAGTGCAAGCGGGAGCCGTGAGCGACGCCCTCAGCGTTCCCGACGCTTCCGTCCTGCACGATTCCGAAAATGTCCCTTTCGTCTATCTGCAGGTCGACAGCAACAAATTCGCCCGCCGCATCGTGAAAATCGGCGCCAGCAGCGACGGCCGCACGCGCATCGAAAATGGCTTGCAAGCCGGCGACAAGGTCGTAGGCGACGGCAGCCTCTTCCTGCAATTCAAAAATTCCCTGGAGCACTAGCACTAACCACCAGCGACGCAAAAGAAACGTGCCCATGTCTACGAGCCAAACTTCGTGATCCATCGCATCGTCCAGTTCGCGCTCAAGCAGCGCTTCGTGGTCCTGCTCTTCACCGTCCTGGTGATCATCGCCGGTGCCATGTCCTTCCAGCGCATGCCCGTAGACGCCTACCCGGACCTCTCCCCGCCCATCGTCGAACTCATCACCCAGTGGCCCGGCCACGCCGCCGAAGAAGTGGAGCGCCTCACCACCCTGCCGCTCGAACTCGCCATGAACGGTACGCCCAAGCTGCGCGTCATGCGTTCCATCTCCCTCTACGGCCTCTCCGACGTCATCCTCACCTTCGAAGACAACACCGATCCCTATTTCGCGCGCCAACAAATTTTTCAGCGCATCTCCGACGCTTCGCTGCCGAGCGGCGTAACCCCCAGCATGGCCCCGCTCTTCAGTCCCAGCGGACTCGTCTACCGCTACGTCATCGATAGCCCGGACCGCAGCCCGCAGGAATTGCACACCATCGAAGCCTGGGTTCTCGAGCGCGCCTATCGCAGCGTCCCGGGCGTCGCCGACGATTCAGGCTTCGGCGGCCCGACGATGGAGTACCACGTCCTCCTCGATCCGGTGAAGCTCAACAATTTTCATCTCTCCGTGGTCGCCGTCATCGCCGCACTTTCCGCCAACAATTCCAATACCGGCGGCGGTTTCTACACGCAAGGCGGCCAATTTTATTACGTGCGCGGCATCGGATTGCTCACCAGCGTCGACGATATCGGCGAAGTCGTGGTCGGCAGCGCCAATGGCGTCCCCGTGCGCCTTAAGGACGTTGGCCGCGTGGAAATCGGCCACGCCCCCCGCCTCGGCATCTTCGGCTACGAAAAGAACGACGACGCCGTCGAAGGCGTTATCTTGATGCGCACCGGCGAACAAGCGCAAACCGTCCTGCGCGGCGTCGAGAAAAAAACTGACGAACTCAACAGCGGCATTCTTCCCCCAGACGTAAAAGTCCATCCCTACTACGACCGCAGCGACCTCGTCCGCGTCACCACTGACACCGTCGAGTGGAACCTCATTCGTGGCATGGCCCTCGTCCTGGTAGTCCTAATCTTTTTCCTCGTCAGCCTGCGCGCCGCGTTAATCACCGCTCTCACCATCCCCCTGGCCCTTCTCTTCGCCTTCATTTTCCTCCACGCCACCGGCGAAGCCGCCAACCTCCTCTCCATCGGCGCCATCGACTTCGGCATCTTGATCGACGGCACCATCGTCATGGTGGAAAATATCTACCGCGAACTCGGCCTGCGCCACGGCCAGTCCTACAATCTCCGCGAAGTCATCCTGCTGGCCGCCCGCGATGTCGATCGTCCCATTTTTTATTCCGTCGCCGTCATCATCGCTGGCTATCTCCCCATCTACGCCCTCACCGGCGCTTCCGGAAAACTTTTTCATCCCATGGCCGATACCATGGCCTTCGCGCTCGTCGGCGCGCTCATCCTCACCCTCACGATTGTCCCGGTCCTCGCCTCCTATTGGTTCAAAAATGGCGTCACCGATAAACCCAACAAAATTTTCGATTGGGTCCGCGACTCCTACGGCAAGCGTCTCGAGTGGTGTTTGCAGCGTCCGCGCACCACGCTGCTCGTCAGCACCGCCATTTTCGCGGCCACCCTGCTACTCATTCCGCTCATCGGCGGCGAATTTCTTCCTCACCTTGACGAAGGCGCCCTCTGGGTCCGCGCCACTATGCCCTACACGATTTCTTTCGAAGAGTCCGCCAAGTTCGCCCCGAAAATTCGCGACCTCCTCATGCAATATCCGCAAGTCACCACCGTCGCTTCCGAACTCGGCCGCACCGACGATGGCACCGACCCCACCGGCTTTTTCAACTGCGAATTTTACGTGGGCCTCCGTCCCTACGGCGACGCCGCCTGGAAAAAATCCTCCATCCACAACAAGGAACAGCTCGCCCAAGACCTCGAGAAGAAGTTCGACACCTATCCCGGTGTAATTTTTAATTTCACCCAACCCGCCGAAGACGCCGTGGACGAAGCCCTCACCGGCCTCAAAAGTTCACTCGCCGTGAAAATCTTCGGCCCCGACCTCGACGTACTGGAAAAAAAGGCCGTCGAAATCAAACAAGTCCTGGACAAAACCCCCGGCTTCACCGAACTCACCGTCGTCCGCGAACTGGGCCAGCCCAATCTCCTCATCGAAGCCGATCGTGCCAAAATCGCCCGCTACGGCATCAATGTCGCCGACGTGGAAGCCGTGATTCAAGCCGCCGTCGGCGGCCAAGCCGCTACGCAAGTCATCCAGGGCGAAAAATTGTTCGATTTGATCGTCCGCATGGAGCCGCAATATCGCTCCACCGCGCACGATATCGGCGACCTTCTCGTCCCTTCTCCCACCGGTCAGGCCATTCCGCTTTCCGAGCTCGCCACCATACGCGAAGCCAGCGGCGCCTCCTTCATTTATCGCGAGGATAATTCCCGCTACATCGGCATTCAGTTTTCCATCGTGGGGCGCAACCTGGAAGGTGTCATCAATGATGGTCAGCGCGCTATCAAACAAAAAGTTTCCCTGCCCCCGGGCTACACGCTCAATTGGGGTGGCGAATATAGCGAACTGCTCGAAGCCAAAGCGCAGTTCGCGGTCATCGGTCCTCTAGCGCTGATGCTGATTTTCCTGATTCTCTTCGCGCTCTACGGCAATTTCAAATTCCCCATCACCATCGCGCTGGGCGTAGTGCTCACCGAACCCGTCGGCGCGCTCATTGCCCTCAAACTCACGCACACGCCCTTCAGCGTTTCCAGCATCCTCGGTCTGCTCGCCCTGCTCGGTGTCTCCGTGGAAACCGCCGTCATCCTCGTCAGCTACATCAACAAACTTCGCCTGGAGGGCAAATCCGTCCGCGAAGCCACCCGTGAAGCCTCGCTCCTCCGCCTCCGCCCCATCATGATGACCGCCCTGGTCGCCTGCCTCGGCCTTCTCCCCGCCGCCATTTCCACCGGCGTAGGCTCGGACACGCAAAAGCCCTTCGCCATCGTCGTAGTGGCCGGCCTCCTGAGCCGCCTTCTCCTGGGCTTCTTTGTTAACCCCGTCCTCTACGAAGTAGTGGCCCGCGAAGGCGACGTCCTCCAGGTCTAAGTAGCATCTGCCTTTCCAGGGGCGCAGCATGCTGCGCCCCTGCTGCCCGCACTGTAACCCATTCGCCGCATTTACTTGGATGTTTCGCCCTGCGCTTTTCGGGCGCAAATAAACAACGCCGCGACCAAAGTCTACTCCGTCGCGGCGTTCGCCTTCAGTAGCACCTGCACTCCTGCCTGTGCACCCTCAAGTCGCTATCATCTCGATCCGTTCGCCTACCTCGCTCTTTTATTTCTTTGGCTGCGCCGATGGCGGCAAAATCCCGCTCAACCGCAAATAAATCGCCTCCGCACTGTAATGATCGTTCCACCCATCGCTCAGCGCAATCCACGCCACCGCCCGTGGCAGCAAGCGGTCGCCAAAAATCTGCATCGGCTCCCCCAGCTTCCCATCATCCAGGTTCGCCAGCGACGTCGAGCAATAATCAAACGACGCCTTCAGCGCCGCCACCAGCTTATCTTTCCCATCCGCCTCGTCCAGCTTCACCTCCGGCACCGCCACGCCCGCCAGCTTCGCGCACAGCGTATTGTTCGATTGCGTGATGTGCACGATCAAGTGCCCGAAAGACATCATCTCCGGCGTCGGCTTGAATCCATACTTCTCCGCCGGCATGGATTCCGCCCCCGCCACCATGTTCTTGCCGTAGCGCGCCATCTGCGTCTTCACCGTGCTGCTCACCGGATTGGCCACCGGCTCTGCCGGCGCCGTCTGCGCTTTGCCGCCCACGGCTCCCGCCGTCAGCAAAGCCGCCGTCATCACGCACATGCCAAATGTTTTCCGCCTCATCGCATCCTCCATGATTTTCTTCCGCCGAGCTGCCCACCGCACGCAGCATACGCCGCGGCGCCGCATCGAACAACCCGGAACGGAGCGCCAGCACAAACCAAATTGACGCCCGCCACCCCAGCTTCTACCATGGGTTTCGGCCATCATGACGCTCCCGAAACCCTCGCAACGCCTCGCCCAAGCTTTCGCCGCCGCCCTTTGCTATCTGCTTCTAGCGGCCGCTCTAGCTTCCTGCTCCCGCGCTCAATCCGCCGAAGATCTCGTCGCCAAAGTCCTCGCCGCCCGCGGTGGCCCCGACAAATTAAAAGCCATCCAATCGCAGCGCGTCACCGGCAAAATCTCCTTCGGTCCCGGCGCCGAAGGCCCCTTCATCGTTCAGTTTCAGCGCCCCCTGAAAATGCACATGGAAATCACCGTCGCCGGCCAGACTCTCGTCCGCGTCTACGACGGTAAATCCGCCGGCTGGATCATCAACCCCTTCTCTCCCGATAAAAGCGTCCATCCCATGGACGACACCGACCTCCGCACGATCACCGACGAGGCCGATTTCGACGGCCCGCTCCTCGACTACCAGTCCAAAGGCAACAAAGTCGAGCTCGCCGGCAAAGAGGAAGTCGATGGCAAGCCCGTCGTCAAACTGAAGCTCACCAGCAAAGCCGGCGACGTCCGCACCTATATCTTCGACGCGTCCACCTACCTGCTCGTCAAGTGGGAAGGCCAGCGGCAGATCGATAATCAGCAAGTCCCCATCGAAACCGTCTTCAGCGACTATCGCGACGTGGGCGGCGTTAAATTCGCCTTCGAGATCGATTCCAGCTCGCCAGGCGTCAACGCCCGGCAGAACATCACCATAGAAAAAATCGAGCTGAACCCGCAACTCGACCCCGCCGTCTTCGCCAAACCGCCGTCGCCGCCCTCCGCCTCCATCGCCGAGCCATCGGCCGCTCCCAGGCGCACCGCGAACGACTCGCCACTCAGCGCTCGCCCCTTGTTTACCCTGAGGTCTGCGACCGAAGGAACGCTTCTTTCAACCACAAACGATTCCGCCGACAGCGACTCGATTTAGGGCCGAAATCGAATAATGCCCATCACCAAACGCCAGGAACAAGAACAATCTGCCAACGTCGGCCTCTGCCAATCCTGCGCCCACTCCCGCAAAATCACCTCCGCCCACGATTCCGTCTTCTACCTTTGCCAACTCGGTTTCACCGATCCCGCCTTCCCCAAATATCCCCGCCTCCCCGTCCTCACCTGCGCCGGTTTCACCCCCGTCCTCACACAGTGCTGAGCCAACCGAACAACGCCAAGCCAACTAAACATCACTCGCTATCACTCGCCCCTCGCCACTTCTTTTTTATTTAAAACAACTTCGCTGCCAGCACTTCGATTTCGGCGGAAAAGCATTACCCAACCACTCCGCAGGCGAAGCTTCGCATAATAGCCAAGCTATATGCGCATATGGTAAAGTCTCGCTGGGTCCCATCCTGACCGCCGTGAGGTGCCCATGCCCTTCGCCTCTCGCCTTGCCACTGCATTGCTCCCGATAGCTCTGCTCGCCGCCCTGTGCGCCGTTCCCGCCGCCGCGGAAAAACTCCGCATCACCAGCAACCCGCCCGGCGCCGCCGTCTCCATCGATGGCATCGCCCAAGGCGTCACGCCCTTTGAAAAAGACTATCCAGGGGGCTACTTTCATCGCCCGCACACCGCCTTCGGCGCCCGCCTCGAACACCCCATGACCATCCGCATCAGCCTCACCGGCTACGCCTCCCGCGAAATGTCCATCACCGAAGGCCCCATGAACTGGATCGCCCTCAACGGCAAAAATCACGGCGACTACTTTCTCTTCAAGACCGACCATTTCCACGTCAATCTCGACCCCGTCGCCGGCATTTTCGATGGCTCCATTGCCGAACGCGTGCCCCCGCCCGCAAACTCCGCCGCGCAAGCATCCATTGCTGCCGCGCCGCGCTTGCCGGATTCCGCGGCCGCGGGCGTCACCCGTATTCCCAACGCCAGCGCAACGAACTCCACCGCAATCCCCTCCACCGCAACCTCCGCGTCGCCAGTCGGACCGCTCTCCCTCGAAGACCTCGTCCGCCGCACCAAACCCGCCGTCGTCTATCTCAAAGGCCTCAACAAAACCGGCTCCGGCTTCTTCGTCACCGAAACCGGCGTAATCGCCACCAACGCCCACGTTGCCCGCGACGAAGAAAGCTTGCTCGCCGTCCTCCCCGGCGGTGTCGAACTGGAAGCCAAAGTCGTCTACCTCGACCCCGAACTGGACATCGCCTTGCTAAAAGTCACCGGCGCCAAATTCCCCTGCCTCACCCTCACCGACTCTTCCCTCGTCCAACAGGGCGAAAGCGTCTTCGCCATCGGTAACCCCGGCGATGCCATGCTCTTCAGCGTCACCAGGGGCATCGTCAGCGCCGTCGGCAAATTTCCCAGCGCCGGCCCCGGCACCTGGATCCAGACCGACACCCCCATCAACCCCGGCAACAGCGGCGGCCCACTCGTCAACGCCCGCGGCGAAGTCATCGGCATCAACACGCAAAAACTTGTCAAGAAAAACGTCGACAACATCGGTTTCGCCCTCTCCGCCACGGATCTCCTGCGCGTCCTCCATCCTTTCTACCCAGGCAGTACCACTAGTAC
>Ga0302325_10018323_pt1 | contig 14757 bp, 17 predicted proteins | sample Palsa_T0_2_FD_201948 | JGI IMG/M metagenome (GOLD analysis project Ga0302325, IMG submission 201948) | Peat permafrost microbial communities from Stordalen Mire near Abisko, Sweden - Palsa_T0_2 | ecosystem: Environmental > Terrestrial > Soil > Palsa > Peat permafrost | place: Sweden: Abisko... | reverse complement strand
GTCATAGAAAGGCGAGGCAATCGTGTCAACTGAGGTAGGAAAAGTAGTACTGTCTGCGGCGAACTGCAGCGTCGTCATGCACGGAGCGGTGCAACCAGCGTATAGGGAGGGGGTCACCGCGGTAAGCGTGTCCGGGGCTGCGATCGTACCGGAATTTGCTGCCCATTTGAGAATCACCAGCGTGGCGTGCGTAGCCGCTGAATTATTCTGGACGAAGGCAACTTGCGAGCCGTCGTACGAAAGCACGACCGAGGTCACCGCCGTACCTCCGGTGTTGAAAGCCCAGTATGTTGAAGGCGCAACACCGCAGGTGCCGACGTACAGATTATCGAACGCAACGACGGTAGCTTGCGTCGAGGAACCGGCCAGACTCGTGTTATACACGACGAAATCAGAACAACTCGCGGTATTCGCATTGAACGAAAATTTTGCCGGGAAGTTATCTGCTCCTACCGTGGCACCCGTGCCCATGTCGATACTCCAATCGCCGTGAAGCCTGTCTCTGTGCTCGTGACCATGGCGCCAAGGCCAAAGGACGCCCTGATTCTCCCGCTCGAAATTGTGCCGTAAGATTTGCTGGATGTACCGTGGGTCTCTCGATAATCTAATCCGGTCCATCAAGCTTTGCGGAGGGGAAAATACTACGTGCCGATGGCTCCAGTCGGTCACCAGGTGGATGGGCTCGTCTGCTGCCTTGATTGTGGGCACCGCCACGAACGAGATTAAAAGTGCCGCTCCGAAAACGAGGGTGGCCAGCCCGATTCGCCATTTGTTGTTCGATTTCATTTTCATCCTCCTCTTCATCTGACTAAAACTGGTTTCGAAGAAATAGACCGTAAAAAATTAAGCGCACGCAGTCGAGGTCTATGGGAGGCCAGCGGTGGACCGGGCGCCAGCCCAGTCCGTGCTCCGGTATTGGTTTCCCAGTACTCACGAGCCTGTAAGAACGGGGCGAGCGCTTTCGGCGGGCGTATGCTTTTGCGGTCATCGTCCGTCGGAGTGTGGACAAAACGCACCGTGTGCCGCACGACGTTTTCGATTTCGTCCCACGACCGATACCGAAATGCGGCCATGGAAAAGCCTTCCATGATATGGTTGCCAGCGACCCCCGCAAGATATGCTCCCAGCTTTCCCGCGAGCCATTCGACATTCGAGTTTGCGCGTTCTTCGTCCAGGACGGCTTCCGGCAGCGGGGAGGCTGACCTCAGCATGTCACTCTCCCCTCAGACAAAGGTCCACGAACTTCAGGAATAGGATGGGGCGCAGACGGTCCCAAGCCCTGGATTTGAATCAACTGTAGAATCGCAACGGTCTGTGCGGCCGCTCTCTTGGATTTTAGGTTTTCGGATGCGATCCCAGTGCGGGCATAGGATTTCTCGCAGTCCTGCACCGAAGGCCCGCGCATGTTTCCTTCTAAATACGCCAATCCCGGACAACGGGTACATGTTCCACCATGGGTACATCTCGAGCACGATGGCATGTCCCGCAGCCTGATGGTTCGAACTTCCTTGAGCTGAGGTGAATCGCGCCAAATGTCCACAAACTTCGTGCGCCGCACGTTTCCGCAGGGCAGCGGAAACTGCACGCATGGATAAACGTCTCCGTAAGGTGAGACGTAACAGGCTGTGTGAGCTGCACTGCAGGGCAGCATCTCTAGGGTGTTCTCGTCGGCTCCTTGGGGAGGGGTGCAAAACTCTTCCTCGCTCCCGACCAGCGCTTCATTTCGGAATACCTCCTGCAACGCAGCTTTGTCCACATTCAAATCAAGAATGGAGCGGTCCCCATCCATCATCGGCGTAATCGTCGGATCGACAATGAACTGAGCCCCTAGTTCACTCGCCAATTCTTTCACGCCTCGGTAATCGTTGACGTTGTGGCTCATCAACACATTCGCCATAATGACGTGCAAACCATGCTTTCGTAGCAGGCGCACGGCGTCTAGGGACCGCTTCAACGAGCCCTGTCTTTTTGTAATCGCATCGTGGACATCGTGCCGGTGCGAATAAATACTGATCTGCACGGATTCGACGCCCAGCGCCTTAAGGCGGTTTGCTTCTTGCTTTCGTATCAAAACGCCATTGGTTTTTAGCTTGATGCAAAACGTTCGCAGACGGGCGTGCTCCAAAATCCCGAAGAAGTCTCTGCGCATCAGGATTTCGCCTCCGCTGATGGTTAGGTAAAAGACCCCCGCATCGGCCATCTGGTCGAGAAGATCTTTGATTTCCGCGGTGGTCATCTCTCCATGATCGTCATGATCGAGATAACAGTGAATGCAGCGTTCATTGCATCGATAAGTCAAATCGAGCTGCACGCTGAGCGGGATATTACGCTTGAGCGCCTTTCCAACCATCCCGATTGCCAAAGAGGTCATTGGTCAGCCTCCGACGAACCGATGGATACGGAAATCGGTTTCTCGGAAAGTATCAAGATGCCATGAGCGCATCCCTCCTCGATCTGGTCACTCAACCCAGCATTGTCGCAACGCGATCGGATCGGCACTCCACCGATTTCGATTACCACTGCGGATTGCCGTAACTTCGTGGTTGCACTAGACATGCGGTCTTCCTTTCCGAAAAGACAAATCGCCGCCAAACAACGAAGTGGATGAAAAGACGCGTCGCTAGATCGGATGCACGCAAGACGTAAGCGAGTAGTTGCCGCAATCTACCACGACCTAAGGTTGGTTTCACTCGTTGAGTTCCCCGCTGAATGGAAACCACCCGCCCGAGTAACTCGACCGAGCAAATCGGCGGATCATCATGGCAGAGGCGGTCACCACGAGTAATCAGACATGATTCGGAAATATCCGCTGATTTTGCGACGTGTCGATTGACAACCCGATGTAAAAACAGCCGGTCCCCCTGCGAGAAAAGCACCACCTCTCCCAACGATATATCGTGCAATGCCGCCCGTTGGATGGAAATAAGATCGCCGGGAAGAATGGAAGGCACCATGCTCGTGCCGAAGGCGCGCAAACGGACTTCGCCGAATGTTTGTAGCACCTCTTCCGCGAGTGTTCTCGCTATCCGGTTCACTGAGATGCTCCGATGATTCGCAAACAATGCGAATCGTGGGCTAGGATACTTTTCTGTTGAAGTGACAACCACTTTGACTGCTGAACACTTTGCCGCACGCCAAAGCCGAAACTTCAAACGCCGTTTCGAACTCAAACGAAGGAGCCGTGTACTGTTTCTTGGGAGTTTCCAGTTGAGAGGCTGGGTTCTTTAAAGTATTTTCAGTGTTTACAGTTATGCTGCCTTCGATCCGAGGCGTCGTCTCGGGAATCGGCTTCTCGGAGAGTATCAAGATGCCATGCTGGGCCAATCCCCTGACCTCGGCTTCTGCGTCTTCCAGGGCCACACCCAGCGCGACATTGTATTTTGTGCAGACTTCGTGCGCGACGATTTCCTGGAGGAGGGTGGTTCCGTTTATTGCCCTCCAAATTACCGAAGCAACCTCATTGAGCGTAAACAATGTGGAGTTTGTGGCAGACATCACCATGGTCTCCGCGCCCAGTGCGCGTGCTGCGATCGCCTCGCTACGAGCCACAAACAGGGTCGGTTTCATATAAGCATCTTCCACGCACGCGGAAGTTACGAGTGAGCGTAAGCCTGCGGATGGGTACACGATCTACAAAATCGAAGGCGGCATCGAAAGTCACTTCCAGAAAGTCGAGTGTGCGCGTCAAGAATGGGGACTGTGTTAGCTGTCATGGGATACTCCGCTCCCTGAGGTGCTCTTAGAGAACTTATCAAATGGGCCCGGATTTCGTGTGTGATAGCCATCACACCGCAAAGGTGACGATTCAGAGGAAAAGAAGTTGGCCCGACCCAATCGCGCTGCGATTGCGGAAGTAGGCCACCAGGTTCACCAAGCCCTCGGTGACAAAAAAGATCGTCAATGCAAACGCTTCAGAGGGCCGCAGGAGCACTGGCTAGAAGCAAATATTCTGCGGATAGCTCGAGAGTGGGGCCAAGAACTCAGAACCTTGAACCAACAGAAGCAGCTACTTCTGGATCATTTTAGTCCGAGTCTATGATTCGATCGCGGCGCGGGCGTTGGTTTCCTTTAAGACGAGACTTGGCGCCAGGCGAGCCCGGGATTTTGCGTCGACAGGTAGCCGTAATTCCGAGGATCTGAAGACCGCTGAAGCGAGCGTGGCCTGCCCGACCGAAATATGCGACAGGTCGCGGGGTTTGGTCTCGGTGACCAAGAGCCATACAAACCACGGTGATCTGCTAAATGAAGCTGGTGATCCTCTCCACCCCTAGCAGAGGATCGGCACGTAACGTGCGGTTGCGCCCTTCAGATTTTGCTTTATACAGGGCTCCATCAGCGGATTGCAGAAGCGCGTCGCGGCTGGTGCCATCTTTGCCTACACTGGCGACACCACAGGAAACAGACACATGAAATCCGAACTCGGTGATTGAGATTTCCAAGCTCGCTTCCCGAAGTTTTTCAGCGAGCGTGAAAGCGCCGTCTGTTTCCGTGCCAAGGCAGATCACAACGAACTCCTCGCCTCCGTACCTCGCCAACATATCGACGCTACGGATCTGCCTGCTCCACATCGCTGCGAGTTTCTGTAAGACTGCATCGCCCATCAGGTGACCGTGCTGGTCATTGATGGATTTGAAATGATCGATGTCGAGGATCGCAAGCGAGAATGGAGTCTTGAAGCGCTGCCACCGCATCAGCTCCTGATTTACCGCCAGGTCGAATCCACGTCGATTGAGAACCTGAGTCAATGGGTCGATTTGCGAGACACTCTCGGCCTTCTGTTTCTCGATCTGCAATCGATAGACGATGAGAGCGGAGCGGAGAACCATGCCGGAGAAAAGAACAATATTGATAACCACGATTAGGGCAGCGGCGAGCCTCGGATCGATTCGCGAAATAGGATTGCGCAGGACGACAAAGCCCACCAAAGCCGGGACCAGCACGGAGGCCGGAAGCAGTCGTCTCATCAAATGGACGCTCGGCCCCTCGATCCAGACGAGTGCCAGCAACCCACCGTCACTGCCGGCCGCCATTCCCCCCAAGCCAACACGAGAAAACAAACGCCAGTTTGCAGCGCCATGGACGTATATTGGCCTGAACCGTACAAGAAGGGAACGCCGTAAGCGTAACCGAGCACGGCGAAAAATGCGGACAGCCCAAGCACGGCACAGCAGAATAGGGAAACACTGTTCTTTCCGCGCGAGAGCAAAAGCATCGCCACAGAAAACACTATGAAATTCACGGCCGTGATTGGTGCCATGCGACCTGGATAGAGAACGGAATACGGGTCCTTGAAGATGAATTCATCGATTCCAAGATTGCCGCTGGAGTATTCGAACAGCGTGGCGGCTCCGATGAGCCCTACGCCAACCGCTGGCCAGGCCGCGTATGGTCGGTACTTACCCAACGTGAGGTACAACGCGAGGCTGCAAGCAAGAAAGGCGATGGCGGTGTTCGCCTTCATCGTGATGAAGCCCAGCGCTATGGAGATTAGAACGACATTGTGGATTTGCCATCCGACCAGAACCATAGCCGCGAGCATGCCGGTAAGAAGTGAAGACGAGAGGGCAATGAGGGTGCGACTTGATTTAAGCACAATCCCCATAGGTCGGTGCAGGCGTGATCTGTGCAAAGGTTGGCATGACCACTGCAACCGATGAGCCAAACATCGAAACTCGTCGCTGCACTATGGCCTCCCGCGAGAAGTGCTTCAAACAAGTGACGGCTTTGGATGATCGACTGTACTCCGCCAGAGATGCGAGCGTCCGAGCAATAAAGCTCACGTCAATCGGTGATCCGTGTTTGAGGAGTCGAGTCTCTAGGCTAAGGTCAATTCCGCGCAAGACTTTGTGGAAACGATCCAGGGCGAATGTCAGCTTGGTTTTCTGGAGCCCACGGTTTTCCATTGGTATTTTCTGGGGTTTGGTTGGGTCGGCTCTTGAACCCATTCATCTTTCGACATTTTTCGTAGTTGGCGATTCTCCTCTGGGGCTCGCCACCACCTAGGATAAGCGTCGTTGACCGGTGGGAGATTCTGCCGGATTTCCTGTCTCGGAGGATGCAAGATCCGCAGTGGACCACCTCGAGAGACACGCCAGCCGCAAATTACCGTGTCGCCAACTCTCGGTGGTTCTTCGCTCATAACCTTGATCCCAACTTCCGAAAAAAATCCGGCACCCTAGGCCCAGATTTGGGGTGCCGGGGCAGACTTGACTCCAAGACCCTGCTCAGATTCTTGGATGATCGCCTACGAGATCGAAGCACGAATGATGCCAACCCGACTGCTACCTTTATGTCGATGATTCTGCGATCTTCCGGTCGGACCGTCACCCCAATTCGCGGCGTTTGATATACCAAACTATCGGCGGAGTGCCGGGCCGTCGGCACGCTTTGCCAGAGACTCAGGGCACAATTGTTCGCAATTCGGTGTGAATCTCTCGAATATCCACTGGCGGTTAAAGTGCGGACCTTCCATCGAAACGAAGAACCCAGACAAATTGTTTTTCAAAATGCGAGTCCAGGAGGAACGGGAACTTGTCCGGGTAAGAAGTGCAAGCTACTCTTCGTTGGATGAGCTTCCAAGTGTCCAATCCGCGAAGCGAGTTCCTCAAAGACTGCAACGCTTCTCCCTTTCTCGCGACAGCGGCGAGAATCCCATCCAGGCAAATTATCCGGCTTACCTGGTCGGTGCCATGGCTAGAGACTCGAGTCGCTCACCGAGGTCTCAAAATCTGCTGCGTGGAAAGGTAACTTTTCACATTCGATGGACGGAGCCGGGCAGAAAGCCAGTTCGTCACCACCCTAAGGGACCAGCTGCGGAGTTGATGTGTGCCGGTGGACGGACAAGAGCCGCATTCCGGGCCGGTCGACCAGGAGATACGAATTTATGTTGTTTGGACTCTACTCGATGGGGTTTGCAATCTTAATCGGCGGATTGATCTACGGCGCGCACCTGATGCACATGCCCGCGCGTTGGTTTGTCGTCGGAGCGGTTGTTCTGAGGGCGCAGTGGGAAAAGATGACGGCAGCGAAGAAAAATGAGTGAGGCAGAAAACACAAAAAACAAAGATCAAAAGAATTACGGCTCACAGCTTCGATCGTTGCCGTCGCGCTCTTTCAGATCGTGAAAAGCGCTCCGACGCGAATCTTTGTTTGGACGCAGTGTGGAAAATGCCACTCCCCGGATCAGTGCATCCACCCGCAGACGAAGCCTTAACGTCAGTGCTGGAATCCCGACAGCCTTGGGTCGGTATCGGACGCGCTTGCCGGCAGGAGCACGATCTGCGAGTCGGAGATAACATAAATGAGTCCCACTTGGGCGCCGTTCTGGCTCACCACCACTCGTCCGTTGGGCGAAACCGCATAGGTCGCCGTTAAAGTGCTTGTTGAAGCCCCCGCGCTGCCGTTGCTTTCCGAGGTTTCGCTGTAACTGCCTTCTCCATTGGCCTGAACGGCGTCTATCTCCTCGTTCACGCTCGCATCGACCGGCTGGAGACTTCCGCCGAGATAAGCCCCGCTCAGCGAAGAAGCGTTGAAGTTACTTCCAGATTGCGGCTGGACCATACCAAAATCCACTGTGAAGTTGTTGGTCCCAACCACGAAAGCCTGGTTCTGGCCAATCAGGTAGAGCACCGGAGGGCTGGACACTCCACCTAGAGATAACGTCACACGTCCGTTCGTCGACGTTGTATAGGTTCCGGATTCACTCTGCGTGGTCATCGTACCCGCCAGGTTCTGGTCGGTGCTCAAGGCGATCGTTCCGGAGCCATTGGGTACGACCAGCCCGGCGGTTGCCGAAACCGTGAGTCCACCGGCGAGCGATTCAACTTCGAGCACACTGGTGCTGTTGAGTGACTCCTCGGTGAACGAGCTGGTCTGCTGCAGCAGAACCTGGCCGGCCAGCAATGAATTGTCGGCGCTGTCGTCTTCCATGGCCAGCAGTTCGGAAGCGCTGACCACGTAGAAGACGAACGTCAAGTTACTGCTGCCAGTGAAAGTTATCGTTGCCGTGCCGCGGCCCGTAGAGGCCACGCTGAAATCGTTGGAGCTTAGAGTTTCGTCGGATACCGGGCCCACCCCATAGACGTCGGAATCGTAAAAGCCCGACAGGGTGCCGCCGCCATTGGCGCTGAATGCGCCGGCCACGGCGTAGCGCCCGCCGTTCCGGTTGGCCCCGACAAATCCGAAGGCGTAGTTGCCCTTGATCTCGCTGGTCGAGAAGGAGCTGGTGCTCTGCTGGCGCAGCAGCCCCGACGCTTTTCGGTTGCTGTTGTCGTAGAAAATGATGGTGCCATTACTACCGCTGGAATTCAGCGCGGCGGCAAAGGTGTCACTGCCGATGAGCGCGCCGCCATAGGTCAAGCTAATGGTGGCCAGATTGTTTGAGCTCACACAGTACGTTCCCGTAAACGTGCCGCTGACGGGTCCTTTGGACTGATCGTTCAGATCGATGCTTCCACTGGAAATGTTTCCCCCGCCGTCGGCCACAAAACTGCCCACAGCCGCGGTGACTGTCGTTGCGCTGCTCCAGCCGTTCAGTAACATGGCGTAGTGCCCGTTGAGGCTGGAGTTATTCGGACAGCTCTGGGAACTGATTGCGATGCTCAGGCTGGCGTTGGCCTTGAGGTTCGGGCTCTCCGAATCTTCGACTGTGACCGTAAAGTCCGAGGTCCCCGTCGCAGTCGGCGTTCCCGAGATTGCTCCGCTGCTGGCGTTAATCGACAGCCCGGCCGGTAAGCTGCCGCTGGTAATGCTCCAGGTGTACGGCTGCGCTCCACCGGTCGCTTGCACTGTCGAACCGTAAGCCGTACCGACGCTGCCGCCCGGCAGCGAGGTCGTGGTGATCGCGAGATCGGCGTCGATGGTAATGCTCAACGCCGCGGTCGCCGTACCCGCGGCCGAATCGGTAACCTTCACGGTGAAGGTCGAAGTCCCCATCGTCGTGGGAGTACCGGAGATGACGCCTGTGCTTGCGTTCAGGGACAACGCTGCGGACAGTGCGCCGGCGCTGATACTCCAGGTATAAGGAGGAGTGCCACCAATAGCCAGCAAGGTTTGGCTATACGCATTGCCGGTGCTTCCGCCTGCGAGCGATGTCGTCGTAACGCTCAGCGGGGGCTCGACGACCGTGATGCTCAGGTTGGCGCTCTTAGTGGCGTTCGTCGGCGTCTGCGAGTCGGTCACGGTTACGCTGAAGTTGGAAGTGCTGGCGGAGGTTCCAGTCGGAGTACCCGAGATCACACCCGCGCTGCTCAAAGTCAAGCCGGCGGGCAAACTTCCTGCCGTGACGTTCCATGTGTAGGCCGGAACTCCGCCGGTTGCTTGCAAAGTTTGGCTGTATGGCGTGCCAATGGTTCCCGTTAGCAGCGACGCAGTCGTAATGTTCAACGCCGGAGGCGCGTTCACCCTGATGGTGATCGCCTGGCTGGTGGACGCGCCCGCTGCATCGGTGAGCTCGAACGTGACCGAACTGTTGCCGGCTGGGCCGGTCGGCGTGCCGCTAATCGCACCCGCGCTGCTCAAAATCAACCCCGTGGGCAGAGTGCCGGAGGAGAGAGTCCACTTGTAAGGACCGGTTCCCCCGGCCTCACTTAAGGCAGCGATGTAGGCGTTCCCGGCGGTCGCCTCTGCAAGAGAAGTGGTCGTGATCGTTGGCAGAGGACTGACCTTGAACTGCAAGCTGGACGTTTTTGTCGGGTCGATGATCGATGTCGCCGTAACGGTTGCCGTAAAGGTACTCGCTACTAACGCGGGAGCGTTGTAAGTGGCCGAGGTCGTGGTTTGCCCGCTCAGAGTGCCTCCGCCGGAAACGCTCCACTGTACACCCGCGTTCTTAGGATCGTTGGTAACCAAAGCGGTAATCGAAACCGTCTGACCCTGGTCGATACCGTTAGCGCTTGAAGTTAAACCGATCGCAACGGGTTGACTCGAAGCGCCTCCGCATCCTGACAGACCAAACGTAAGAAGAGCGACCACCTCCGATAGCAACACCGCAACGGCTAACCGCTTCACAGACATCTCCTTTAACACACGGGGTTCAGAATTCTCCCGTTTATTCCCTAGAGGGATCATGCGTGAGCGGTCCGGTTACCTCAAGTTACTGAGGTAATGGTTCGGGCGGGCAATTTCCCGCTCGTCCTGCGACCGCGGAGCATTTAGCGTGCTTGCGTTGCCGTAATGGCGAAATCTCGACTTCGAGCGCTTCCATCACACGCGTGATGGTGCCCAATTCGGGTTACCGGTGCTAAGGGGTTTGTAGAGACTTCGGGGGATTCCTGGCATTCCCTAGATGCCACGGGCGCGGGCGACCGTCGACGCTTCAGGCAACTCAACCGTTGAGGCCCGCCCAGAGCCGGTTTAAAATAGAGGCCGGCTACGGTCGCCACTTCCACAGCTGCTTCCAAACCTGCACCAGCGTCTGCATCTTCCGCGGACTCGGCACCCGCGAGTAAACCAGCCGGCACTCCTCAAACGCGCGTTCATAAAAGTTCCGGACACCTTCCGGGCTCAAGTGCGCGATCTGGTGACGAAGCTGCTTGAGCTCCCCCGCGCTTAGAACATCGGGAGGTTCGTCGCGATCGAGCCGCCGTGCCATAGCATCCGATTCTAGCACTTTCGTTTTTTGTTCGCCGACGTTCCCGGGCCAGCCAATATCCGGAGCCGCACTGAGACAGAGGACTGCGATTGTCCATCCGCCTGCCCAGGCTGCAGGTGTGAAGGAAGCACCCGCAACTGCTTCTGGGACACTTCGCGGCCAGTTTGCTTGTATCCCAAGAGGGGTTAAACCACTTTCGGTAGAGGGTTTTCCGGAACGTGCAAGCCAACACCACGGACAGGCGCGACTGACAAAATTTGTCAATCTGAGTCGCTGAAAGTGTCACATCAGGACGTCGAAAAACAGCCCGCGGAGGTCGATACTTCGCAGAGTGCCGCTGAAAACGTGAGTTTGTTGCCGAAGGTCGTTTGACTTCCGTCACTTGAGGCTATGGCCCTAGGAGTGCGATGGTACAGAGCGAGTTGGTCCTCCAACCAAAAACAATCAAGCGGTAGACGGGGACAATTTAAATGCGCAAACAAAAAGGCTTCTCACTCATCGAATTGCTGATTGTGGTGGCGATCATCCTGATTATCGCCGCGATTGCTATCCCGAACTTGCTGCGTGCGCGTATCTCAGCGAACGAGTCGGCTGCGGTGGGAGCGCTTCGCACCCTCAACACAGCCCAGATTTCATACAACTCCACCTATCCGACGGTGGGCTTCGCCGGCACCCTGTCTTATCTGGCAGGCACGACCTGCGCCTCCACCACACCGACCTCGTCCACTGCTTGCTTGATCGATTCGGCTTTGGGAGGCGGCACCAAGAGCGGTTACATATTCCATCTGACAGGTGTCAGCGGCACTCCGGCCGCTAGCTACAACTTCGAGGCAACGCCAGTTGGTCTGAACCAGACGGGCGTGCGCTCCTTCTGCTCGTTCGCGGACGCGGTCATTCGCTCCAGCACCTCGACGCTCACCAGCTGCGACGGAACTGTCAGCCCGCTTCAATAGTTGACCTTGAGGTTGGCAAAGTACCTGGGGGAGGGTACCAAGCCGGAAAGAATCTAGCACGGCGTCCGAGCCGATTCCGTTGATCAACTTTCTGACTCCCCCATCTGGCAGTTGGGGCAGGTCTTGTCGGACGCGAAGATGACAATGACGAACGGGCCAGGTTTGCTGGACCAGACTTCGCTCCCGACCTCCTCAACGATACCGCAGCACTCGTGCCCTAACGTCGTCGGCTGGGCAATTAGCTGGATGCCTCGAGATGGCCGCGAGTGCGAAGCGCACACAAAAGTGATCGAGATCCTAATGATGGCATCTGTCGGCTTGAGGATCTTCGGTGTACCGCGCTCTTCGAAACGCACATCTCGCGGCCCGTAAAGAATTTCTCCTCGCATGGTTTGTCTCCGCCTCCCTCAGCGCACGACGATGCCGGCGTCCACCGAGATCGACTGTGGTGCGGCGGCGATTGTGCGCGCCAACCTGAGTTCGATGTTCTGCCAGTGCATGGTGGCTATGGACAGGGAAGTCGGCTCGATAGAATCGATCGCGCTGTCGCGCCTGAATCACACAAGTCCGAGGTTGACGAAGGGGAGCTCTCGCTGGATTACTTCCGCATTGGAGGCCACTCGCCCTCAATCAGCAGCAATTTCACCATTCGTTTGGGTAACATGGAGACCATGCGAAGTTTCTCTCGGTTACCCGCTCGTAGTCTTCTAATGTTCGTATTCGCCAGCCTATGCGTCTCCCCAAATTGCGCGCAAACAGTATCTCCATCGGGAAAACCGGAGCATCCGGGCGCTTGGCTCGAAGCGACGCAGGTATCGGCCATCGATCGACTCTTTTCTCGATCTCCGGGGTCTCCCGGATATGCCTTGGCCCTCATCAAAGATGGCGAGTTCGTCTTCGCCAAGGGGTACGGTCTCGCGAATCTCGATGACAATATTCCGATAACGCCGGAGACGTCTTTTCATCTCGCGTCGCTGTCGAAGCAGTTCACCGCCTCGGCGGTGGCGCTTCTGGTTCTCGACCACAAGATTGCCCTCTCCGATCCGGTCGCCAAGTACCTGCCTGAGGTCTCAAAATACGGAGACGCACTGCGCATCGAGCATTTGATTTACATGACAAGCGGGCTTCACGAATACACCGATGAGCCGCGTAACAATGGTGCCCCCTGGATGGCGTTTTACTATTTCACCCGAGATGAAGCCATTGCTGCGGCGCTGAAGTCGAAGCAGTTGGAATTTGCCCCCGGGACAAAGTGGGCCTACCGAAATATCAACTACATGATCTTGACGAAGATTGTTGAGGTCGTCAGTCACGAGCCGTTCGCCGTGTTCATGCATGATAGGATCTTTGGACTTCTCGGGATGTCGCACAGCGATATCAACGACGACAGCACTGAGATTATTCCGCATCGGGCAACAGGCTACGCTCCGCGTTCCGATCCCCGCCTTATCAAGGAGCTTGAACAGGTGGGAATCGCGATCCACGCCGGTGACGGCTGGGTGCGGTTGGTCCGTGTCGCTCCGCACTTCGGTGGTAGCGGCGTCTTTACGACACTCAATGATCTCCTGTTATGGGACAGAAACTGGTACACAGGGACTTTGGCTGGGCTTCAGTTCACTGAACTCATGGACAAGCGAATAAAGTTCCAGCACGACAAGGACAACGATGCTTTCGGACTAGTATGGCGCTCAGCTTATGACCATCCCATGCTCGATTATGCTGGTGGCGATACAGACGCCTCGACCTATATGGCCCGCTTTCCCGAACAGCGTTTCACGATCGTATGTCTTTCGAACATGCCGCTCGGAGATGCCGAAGGCAAGGCGCACGCAACGCTGGATCTTCTCCACGGGTGGGGCAAGCTGTAGGGGATCGCTCCCGAGTGATGGGAGATCCGAGTGGGCAGCGTTGGCGGTGATAGGGTTTGCAGGCGGTCAGTTGACGGTCAGAACCTGTCCGGGACTGGTGCCGCCGCTAGAGCAGCCGAGGTCGCCGGTAACGCCGCCGGGCGTGTGCACCACCACGTTGAAGCTTCCAGGAGCGGGAATCATGGGGGATGTAACGGTGGCCATGAGCTGAGAAGTGCTGGTCACGGTGGTGGCAAGGGGGGCGCCATTGAAGACCATGCCGGAGGAGGAAACGAAATCGCTGCCGGTCGCAGTGATCACGAAACTGGTCGGCAACTCTGAAAAGACCATGGTTGTTGGAGAGATCGAGTTGAGGATTGGTAATGGTCGTGCGCTCCCGCAAAGCGGATTCAGCGCGTTGCACCCCGGAAGAAGCGAAAGCACCAGCAAACACGAACAGAGGCGAACGATCCGACAGCAAGAGGGCATGAACGCAGTGTAGCTTAGCTGACAGGTTGCGCGGCGAATGACTTGGAACGCAGGGACGACACCCTAAGCATTGAGAATCACCTGAGGCGAGGTGTTGTCCGCGCTGCCCGCTTCGCTCCCGGCGATCCGCTCAGGATCGCAGGGTCGGTTGGTCGAACAAAAAGCTTTGTTCCTCCCGACCCCAACATTTTGTTTGGCACTCCAGCCTTCGCGGTGGCATCGTTTCAAGTGGTCAAAAACTCTCGCACAATGAAGTTCAGTAATGAGGCGGATTCTGTTCCGTGCGCTCCTGGCGTCTCTCTGCTTGATCGCCATCGCCGCGCAACCCCCCGCCGCTGTTCTTGCCCAATCCCCAGACCAGGCTGCCGCGCTCCAGGCCGCAACCGCTTGGCTGGTCCACCTCGACGCGGGCGACAACATCGCTGTCGCCCAGGGCTATTCCGAAGAGGTCATCGCCCTGATCGGCTGGCCCAAGCATGAGGATAAGGTCGCCGCGATCGCAGTTCTCCTCAACCAGCCGCGCAGCGACACGGGCATCCGCAAAGTCACCCGCACCCTGCGCCCCGAAGACGCCATTTGTGTTGGCGTGCGCTTCGAGCGTAATCGTGGCTGGTGCTCAGTCTCAGACAACGCGTGGCCCCGGAAGTGAAGAGGCTGGCAGTGATGGTCGGCAGGTTCACAGTCGAAGACGAAGTGAAAGCCGGGGCCATGGGGCCGAACTCGCCAGCGATGAAATTCAGTGGCACTGACGATTGCAGATGGACGGCAGGCGGCTTCGCCGCGATCTGCGAGGCGGCACTCGATCGACCCGGACGGAAATACTCGGAGGCTTCCTTCGTCTACTAGTCCGACTTCCAGGCATACCGATACCGCGCAG
>Ga0302325_10018322_pt1 | contig 14757 bp, 11 predicted proteins | sample Palsa_T0_2_FD_201948 | JGI IMG/M metagenome (GOLD analysis project Ga0302325, IMG submission 201948) | Peat permafrost microbial communities from Stordalen Mire near Abisko, Sweden - Palsa_T0_2 | ecosystem: Environmental > Terrestrial > Soil > Palsa > Peat permafrost | place: Sweden: Abisko... | reverse complement strand
CGACCCAGGCCGTCATGGACACGGGTGGCGAATTTGGCTCCGTGCCGGTCGAATGGTTTGAACCCTATTACAACGATATCGTTATGGCCGTCGGCCTGGGAATCATCGTCATCGAAACGGCGGAAAACGGCGGCCAAAATCTGGATGATCCCATTTACAGCACCGGCAACGGCGGCAACTGGCCCTTCCTGCCGCAGAACAGACCGGGGAACATTCTCGTCGGCGCGGGAGCATCGTACCATGGCAGTTCCACGGAAAGCTCGCGCTTGTTTTACGCCAATTACGGCTCGTGCGTGGATATGCAAAATTGGGGCGAAAACATTGTCACCACCGGCTATGGCGGCCTTTATGACGCCGAAGGACCCAATCTATTTTACACCGCCTCTTTCTCCGGCACCTCGGGAGCGACTCCGATCGTGGTGGGAGAAGCGGCCTTGTTGCAGTCAATTTATCGAAATGCCACCGGACAATTATTGACATCGCCCCAGATGAAAGCGATTCTCCGCAACACTGGCTCGCCGCAGACGGGCGGCTCTTATACCATCTTTGACAACATCGGCCCCCTGCCCAATCTTGCCCTTGCCGTCCAAACGGCCTTGTCCAACACCGGGCCGCCGGTCGTGGTCGAACATACAACGAACGCCACGGCGCTGATTGGAGGGACTGCGACGCTCGCGGCGGCCGCATCCGGCGCGCAACCCATGACTTATCAGTGGCGTTTCCTGGGCACGAATCTGGCCGATGGATCCAACGTATTCGGATCCGCCACGGCCGATTTGGTGTTGCTTAATCTCACCAGCGCGCAAGCGGGCAATTATTCGGCGACCATCGGCAATAGTTTCGGCACCAACACGGCGACGGCCGTTTTGTCGGTCGTTTCAGACCCGTCGGTGTCACCGGGAATCACCTTGACTAACCTCTACACTTTTACCGGCGCTTATGACGGGGCCGGCGCCGTCGGTTTGACACCCGATGGCTTGGGCAACCTCTACGGCATAACGGAATATGGAGGGACCAATGGTTTCGGTGGAATTTATGAATTCACGCCGTCCACGTTGAATTTTTCAGTCCTCTACGATTTTACCAATGGCCTTGATGGGGCCTATCCCCTCGACCCGTTGGTGCTGGGCAGCGATGGGAATTTCTACGGGACGACTCAAGGGGACAGTCAAACGAATTTTGGCACCATTTTCAGCATCAGCCCGAACGGTTCGTTGACTGTATTGTACACGTTCACTGGACAGACTGATGGCGGAACACCTTCAGGAACTCTGGCGGAAGGTCCAGGCGAGACTTTCTACGGAACCACCTTTTACGGAGGCAACTCATCCGGCTATGGTGTCATTTTCACGGTGGATGTGTATGGCGATTACAACGTGATCCATACCTTTGACTTTTTCAATGGCGGCGGTCCCTACGGAGGGCTGGTTCTGGCCAGCGACGGCAATTTCTACGGCACCTGCGATTATGGCGGCGCGAACAACGAAGGGATCGTTTTTCGCATCACGCCGGGCGGAGTGTTCTCGAACCTGTTTTCGTTCAACGGCGCCAATGGAGCGAACCCATCGGACGACCTCGTGCAAGGCCTGGACGGCCGGTTGTATGGGCGCACGTATTTCGGCGGCGCTTATGGCATGGGCGCCGTTTATGGCATCAGCACCAATGGCGTATTCGAATTGCTATTTTCCTTCGACGGAACCAACGGGGCCAACCCTTACCCTGCCTTGCTGACCGGCCACGATGGCAACATTTACGGGTTGACAACCTCTGGCGGCACCAATGGCCAGGACGGCGTTATTTACGAAGTCACGCCGGGCGGGGCATTCGACATCGTGGCGAATTTCGACGGACTGACCGGCAACGGCGCATATTCTCCGCTGGTGCGTGGTGATGACGGAAACTTTTATAGCACGACTTTTAATGGCGGCTACGGTAACGGGGTCATTTCTCAATTGAGTTTTGCTTCGACGGCCGCGCCGATATTTGAGACCGCGACCAAAGTCAACGGCCAGATCAAGCTGACATGGAGCGCCGTTCCAGGCCGCTCTTACCAGGTGCAAACGACTACCAATCTGAGCCAGGGAAATTGGGCGGCTCTGGGCGCTGACTTGACAGCGACAAACAACATTCTTTCTGTGACCGAACCCCTGTCGCAAACCGGCCAGAAGTTCTACAGGCTCAGTCTTAATCTGCCATGATTGCAGAAAGGATGAAGGATGAAGTGAATTTCTTGGTGGCTGCGCTTCTGTTGGGGTGGTCGGTGTGGCTGTTGGCTCGCGCTTTGCCGGCGCAGAACATCGTCCTGATCCTCGCCGTCTTGCTGGCCGGCGAATTTGCGCTCGAATTTATCTGCCATACCGGAGGCTGGCTTGGGATCAATTTGTTGTTCTGGACTGCGACCATTCTATTGGCGCGCATAGCCGCACGGTGGATTCTCCGTCGTTGGAGGCAGCAATGGAATTACGGCGTGTGGCTTATTCTGCTGGCCAGCACGACTGTGGCGCTGGTGCAGTTCGTTATTGCGCAGTCAGGCTCGCCTTGGACCTTCGCGGTCAAACTCTCGGCCATTCGCTTCACCGCAACAGGCTTTTGTTTGTTCTTTCTGTCGCCGTGGTTTATTTCAAAGTTTCCTCAGCAACCACATGATCGCGCTCAATAAAATGCTCGCAAGCAGGCACGTCACAATCGGAAAATGGAAGCTCGTGTTTCCTTTGGATACATTAATGTCACCGGGCAGCCGTCCCAGCCAGCCGCGGCCAAACCCGGACCACAACAAAGCCCCGGCCGCAGCCAGCGCCAGGCCGGCCACCACGAGCACTTTTCCAAGATCGTTCATTTCTTCTCTATTCAACAACCGCAATCCTCTCAAAGCTCTCCTCGATAAAGGTCGTGTTTTGAATGCGCGACAATTTGGCGTAAAGCCCGTTTTGTTCGAGCAATTCCTCATGCGTCCCGCGCTCGGTGATTTCGCCGTGCAGCATCACCAAAATCTGGTCGGCGTGGCGAATGGTGCTCAAGCGGTGCGCAATGACGAAACTGGTGCGATTGGCCATCAGCCGCTCCAAGGCCTCTTGAATCAATTTTTCTGTCGCGGTATCAACGCTCGCCGTCGCTTCGTCAAGGATCAGAATGGGGGCGTTTTTCAAAAGGGCGCGCGCAATGCTGACCCGTTGCTTCTCGCCCACGCTCAGTTTGACGCCGCGCTCGCCCACGCGCGCATCGTAGCCATCGGGCAGGCGGGCGATGAACTCGTGGCAATTGGCGGCGCGGGCGGCGGCCACAAGCTCGTCCGTGCTGGCGCCGAGTTTTCCGTAAAGGATGTTTTCGCGCACGGTGCCGTTGAACAAAAACGCCTCCTGACTGACCACGCTCAAACGGGAGCGCAACGACTCCAACGACAATTCCGCCGTATCCTGGCCGTCAATAAGAATGCGTCCCGCAGAAACCTCGTAAAAAGCAGGCAGCAAATTGACCAGGGTCGATTTGCCAGAGCCGGTCGGCCCCACCAAGGCAATCATCTGGCCGGGCTTTGCTTCGAGGGAAATTTGTTTCAGCGCGGTGCGGCCGTGCCCGTAACTGAAACTGACGTTTTCGTATCGCACATCCCCTTGCACCGGTTCGGCCAGCGCCCGTTGACGCCGCGCACCCGCGCCGGAACGCTCCTCCGTCGCGTCAAGAATATCGAAGACCCGTTCCCCGGCGGCGCGCGCGGATTGCAACATCTGGTTCAACCCGTGCAGTTTGCCGACGGGTTCGTAAAAGAGCGTCAAATAAAGGATGAAGCCGACCAATTCGCCAATCGTCAGTTTGTTGGCCACCACCATCGAGCCTCCCAGCCAGAGCACCAGGGCCGTTCCGAGCGAGGCGGCAAAGGCCATCGCCGGCGAATAAATCGCCCAGACTTTCATCACTCCCAGCATGCTTTGACGCAGGTCATCGGCTCGTTTGGCGAAGCGCTCGTCCTCGTGTTCCTGCCGGCCAAAGGCCTTGATTTGCCGGATGCCTTGGAGGCTGTCCATCAGGAACGCATTCATCGCGCTGGAGGCCCGGCGTTGCGCCCGGTAGCGTCGATGCGCCGTCAACGTGTACCAAAGCGCCCCGGCCGCCAGGATCGGAAGGGGGGCCAAAGCGATGGCGGCAAGTTTCGCGTTGCTGCGGACCAAAATAATCAGCACGGCCACCACGCTCAAGATCGCGACCGTTCCCTGCTCGGTGCCATCGATCAGGATGCGTTCGACGGAGTTGACATCCTCAATGACGCGCGTCATCAAATCGCCAGAAGCCCGCTGGTCAAAATAGCCGACCGGCAGCCTTTGCAGGCGGCCGAAAAGATCGCGGCGCATGTCGTAAATGACGTCTTGTTCAAAGACGTTGTTGACAAGGATGCGGAGGCTGTTGAACAAGTCCCGCAAGAGGAACGCCCCCGCAAGGCCCAGCACAGGCAGCAAATAACCCGAATGCAAGCCATGCACCACGTCATCAATGATCTTCTGCACCAGGCGCGGAAAGACCAGCGAACACGCCAGCGAAACCAGCGCGCACAGAATGTTGGCCGCCGCCATGCCCTTATAAGGACGCAAATATACCGCGACCCGGCGCACCACCTCCCAGGTCGAGCGGGAGCGCGACCGGAAAGTGGGGTCTTCATCCGAATCAATTTGTTGTTGTCCGAGCATAGTTCGTTACTCCATCCAGTATCCAGCATGGAGCGTTCGGCGCAAGTGGATTGAAAAATCGCCCGGCATCGGGCAAAGTGGCAAAGTTGATGAATCCGAAATTGAAACTAACTGCTTACTGCGTGCTGCTGATATTGTGCGTGTGGTTCGGCTGCAAATTTTATGCCAATTACTCCGCCGTCACCAAGGCGGCCGCGGACAGCGGTACGAACGCGACCTCCACGACGAATGTGACTACGTCCCCAGGCACCAATGGGACGCCAATGCAAACCAACACCGCTGCTCCGGCTCCTCCAGCCGCCAAGGCGCCCGCGTCCGACGACAGTTCCAGGCGCAGCGCCATGATCGCTTATTTGGCCGCATTGGTTGCGGCGACTATTGGCCTGGGGTTGCTCATTGCCAGCGACGTGACCAATTTCATGGGCACACAGGCCATCGAATTTCTGTTCAACGACGCCGGGGAGGGCCAGCGCGACCCGGATTACGAACGAGCCGAGGCCGAGTGGGCCAAAGGCAACTTTCTCGACGCCATCCAAATGATGCGCGACCACGTGAAAAAGCATCCGCGCGAGCTTTACGCCTCCCTTCGCATCGCGGAAATTTACGAGAAGGACCTGAAAAATTACCTGGCGGCCGCGCTGGAAATCGAGGAAGTGCTCAAGCACAAGTTTACGGCGGAGCGATGGGGTTGGTCGGCCATTCATCTTTGCAACCTCTATTCCAAGCTCAATCAATCCGACAAGGGCGTGGCCCTGTTGCGCCGCATCGCCGATGAGTATCCCAAAACCGGCGCCGCCAAAAAAGCCCGCGCCCGCCTAGGCATCGCGGAACCTGAACCTGAAGCGGTCGCGGAGGCGCCCAGCGCCGAAACCGAACCGGAAGCGACTGAGCAACCAACCGTGATAGTGATGGAGGAACATCCGCCCGAGCTGGAGCCGCGAAAGGAATCCGCGCCCTCTCCCGACGAACCAACCGAGCCAGCCGAACCCCCCGAACCGCCCAGGCCGAGCCTGCCGCCCGGCTTCCGTCCAAAGAAATGAATACCAATCTCATTCCATGAAAAAAACATTGTTTCATCCATTCCTCGTCACCGTGTTGTTGTCGTTAGTCTGTTGCAGTTCCGGCCCATTTGCGCTCATAGCCCAGGAGCCGGGTGGCGCGACGCTGGGGGTCAATCTCGAAAATATTTTCCGCCTCGATAACGTCGAATCGCGCTCCATCAGTCCGGAAAATTTCACGGGAGAAAAGGGCCGGGCCGGCATGGCGACCAATGGCACTGGCAAAGGCGCCTCACGCGAATTGGGCCAGAGTTGGAAGGTTTCCCCTTCCATTGTCATCAAGGGCAAGACCCACTTCACCCTGGCCGAAATCACCGGGCCAGGCTCCATCCGCAGCATCTGGTTCACTCCCACCGGCAACTGGCGGCTGTCGGTCCTTCGCATTTATTGGGATGATGACCCGGACCCCTCGGTGGAGGTTCCTGTGGGCGACTTTTTCGCCAGCGGATGGGCCAAGTGGGACCGATGCCCGTTGATCCATTCGCTGCCGGTCTGCGTCAATCCGCGTTGCGGTTTCAATTGCTATTGGCAAATGCCTTTCCATAAAAAATGCCGCGTGACCATGGAAAATTTGGATGACAACGACATGACCCTTTATTACCAGATCAATTACGTCCTGGGTGACGTGCCGGAAAACGCCGGATATTTTCACGCCCAATTCCGCCGCGAAAATCCCATGAAGGTCAAGGGCACTTATACCATCCTGGATGGAGTGGAGGGTGACGGCCAATATGTCGGGACGTATCTCGCTTGGGGCGTGCATAACACCGGCTGGTGGGGCGAGGGCGAAGTGAAGTTTTTCATCGATGGCGACAAGGAATTTCCCACCATCTGCGGCACGGGCACGGAAGATTATTTCTGCGGTTCTTATGATTTCGAGCACACCGATCCTGACGGCAAGGTGGCTTACACCGAATTCACTTCGCCCTACACCGGTGTGCCTCAAATCATCCGTCCGGACGGCGTTTACGACTCGCAGCAACGGTTTAGTTTGTATCGCTGGCATATTCCCGATCCGGTCCGGTTCCATCATGATCTCAAAGTGACCATCCAGGGATTGGGCTGGCAACCGGGCGGACGTTACCTGCCGTTGCAGGATGACGTGGCGTCGGTCGCCTTTTGGTATCAGAAATTGCCGCACAAGAAATTCCCAACCTTCCCCTCCCGGGACGAACTGGAGCTGCATTGAACTATGCCTGCTGAAACGCCCAAGGAAGCCGGCATGCCCCGGCGCAAGTTTCTCAAAATCTCCGCCGCCGCGGCGGGCGCTCTGGGCGCAGCCGGCGGAGGCGTGGTCGAAACGGCTTCCGCGCAGAAGTCCCAGGACTCGACCGCCAGGGGCGGACGGCGCTTTGACGCAGAGTACAGCGGCGAATACCTCAACCAGATTGCTTTTCCGATGGGCGGACTTGGCGCCGGCATGATCTGCCTGGAAGGCACGGGGGCGCTTTCGCACGTTTCCTTGCGGAATCGGCCCGAAATATTTCACGAACCTTGCGTATTCGCCGCGGTCGCCGTTCAAGGGCTGCCCGGCTCGGCGCGCGTGGTGGAAGGACCCGTGCCAGCGCGCAAAATATTCGGCGGCGCCGGTTCCGGCAACGGGGAAGGCGGCGCGACTTACGGCCTGCCGCGCTTTGCCACGGCGGCGTTCCAGGCCAGGTTTCCCTTCGCCACGGTTACGCTGGCTGATCCGGCCGTCCCGTTGAAAGTTGAGTTGACAGGCTGGAGTCCTTTCGAGCCGGGCGACGCCGATAATTCCAGCCTGCCGGTGGCGGCGTTGGAATATCGGTTCACCAGCCTCGCCAAGACGCCCTTGGAGGCGGTTTTTTCCTTCAATTGCAAAAACTTCATGGCCATGAGGGACCATCCGGAGGCGGTGCGTCCCATTGAAGGCGGTTTCATCCTTTGGAATGGCGGCGAGAAGACCGCGCCGTGGGACGAAGGCGCTTTTTCCGCAACCGTGACCGAACCCGGCGTCAAGGTGAATTATTCCTGGTTCCGCGGCGGATGGTGGGACGCCCTGACCCTCGCATGGAAAGATGTCCAAAACGCCGCTTGCCGCGACGTGCCGCCGGTCACCGAGGGCGAGGCCAGCCCGGGCGCGACGCTTTCTGTGCCGATTTCCCTCGCGCCCGGTGCTTCCAAAACGGTGGTGGTCCGTCTGGCGTGGTATTCGGGCAAGACCAATTTTCATTTCGGCAAAGACCCCGCCGACTTACCGGCGTCGGCGCGCGCAGAGCATTACCAACCCTGGTATGCCGGGCGGTTCAGCGACATCAACAGCGTTAGTTTTTATTGGCGCGAACATTACGACGAATTGCGCCGGAACAGCAGCCGGTTTCGCGATTGCCTTTACGATAGCACCCTGCCGTCGGAAGTGATGGAAGCCGTGGCCGCCAACCTGACCATACTCAAATCGCCCACTGTGTTGCGCCAGACCGATGGCAAACTTTGGGCCTGGGAAGGTTGCGGCGACAGCGCCGGTTGTTGCAGCGGCTCCTGCACGCACGTATGGAATTACGCCCAAGCCGTCCCGCATCTTTTCCCGGCGTTGGAACGCTCCTTGCGCGAAACGGAATTCGGGCCTTCGCAGAACGAGGCCGGCCACCAGACCTTCCGCAGCGCCCTCCCGATCCGGCCGATCGAAGCCGACTTTCACGCGGCGGCCGATGGCCAGTTGGGCGGTATCATAAAGGTTTTTCGCGAATGGCGCATCAGCGGTGACACCGGCTGGTTGCGCGCGCTTTGGCCCAAAGTCAAACGTAGTCTTGATTATTGCATCGAAACCTGGGACCCGCGCCATGACGGCCTGGTGGAGGAACCGCATCACAACACGTACGATATCGAATTCTGGGGGCCGGATGGAATGTGCGGCAGTTTCTATCTTGGCGCGTTGCAGGCGGCCGTGGAAATGGGCCGGGTGTTGAACGAGCCAACGCCGCGTTACGTCGAGCTTTTGGCCAAGGGCAAGGCCCGGGTCGAATCGGATTTATTCAACGGCGAATATTTCATTCAGAAAATTCAATGGCAAGGGCTGCGCGCGAAAAATCCGATGAAGGACACCAAGGGTTACGTCGGCGATTACTCGCCGGAAGCCGTTGCGCTGTTCGAAAAGGAAGGGCCGAAATATCAGTATGGCAGCGGGTGTTTGACGGATGGCGTGCTGGGCGCCTGGATGGGATTAGTCTGCGGCGTGGGCCAGACTTTGGACGCCGGCAAAGTCACCAGCCATTTGCGTTCCGTTTACAAGTACAATCTCAAACACAATCTTTCCGGCTGGGCCAACCCGCAACGGCCCAATTACGCGATGGGAACCGAGGGCGGCCTGCTGCTTTGCACCTGGCCCAAAGGCGGCGAGCTATCGCTGCCCTTCGTTTATTCCAACGAGGTTTGGACGGGCATCGAATATCAGTCCGCCTCGCACATGATGCGCATGGGACTGGTGCGGGAAGGGTTGGAGGTGGTGCGCGTCTGCCGCGCCCGCTATGATGGCCGCATCCGCAACCCTTTCGACGAATACGAATGCGGCCATTGGTACGCCCGCGCCATGTCCTCCTACGCGCTGCTCTACGGCCTGAGCGGCGCGCGCTACGACGCGGTGGAAAAGATTCTTTACGTAGAGCCGCGTCTGACGGGTGATTTCCATTGTTTCCTTTCGACTGCCATCGGCTACGGCACCGTCGGTGTCAAACACGGCAAACCCTATTACGAGCCAAAATCAGGCACGCTGGAAATCCGCGAAATCAAATATCAGAAGGCATGATGTCCCGACCAAAATAGGTTTCTGTGCTTAGGAGCGGGCGCTTTGATGAAGCGGTCAACAACGGATAAATGTATGGCGTTTGATCGTGAGCGGATAAGGCAGAACGCAGCCGAGCTTGCGGCCAGCGGCGTCTTCATCGGCACGTCCTGCTGGAAGTATCCCGCTTGGCGCGGCCTGCTTTATGACGAAGCCCGTTATACGTGGCGCGGCAAATTTGCCAAGACGCGCTTTGAAAAGAACTGCCTGGCCGAATACGCGGAAGTTTTCAAAACAGTGTGCGTGGACGCGGCCTATTACACTTTTCCGACCCTCAAATACGTCGAGGGTCTGGCCGCGCAGACTCCGGCTGATTTCAAGTTTGCATTCAAGGTGACGGACGAAATCACGGTCAAGACATTTCCCAACCTGCCACGCTTCGGCAGTCGGGCCGGCCTGCCTAATGAGCATTTCTTGAACGCCACCGTGTTTGAGCGCGCCTTCCTGCAACCATGCGAATCCATCCATTCCCGCGTCGGCATCCTGATTTTTGAATTCTCGCGCTTTTACGCTGGTGATTACGACCATGGCCGGGATTTCGTTGCCACCCTGGATTCGTTCCTTAGTCAACTACCCAGGGGCTGGCCCTACGCCGTCGAAATGCGCAACAAGCAGTGGCTCAAGCCGGAATACTTTGCTTGTCTTGCCCGCCACAACGTCGCGCACGTTTACAACTCGTGGACGGAAATGCCGCCCGTGGCCGGGCAAATGGCTCTTCCCGGCAGTCAAACAAACCCGGACCTCGTCGCCGCCCGATTTCTCCTGAAAGCGGGCCGCAAATTCCAAGACGCAGTCAAACTATTCCAGCCCTACGACAGAATTAAGGAAGTAAACGAGGAAGCCCGCACGGCCGCCGCTGCGCTTATTGCGGAAGGAAAAAGGACCGCAAAACGAAAGACTTTTATTTTCGTCAACAATAGATTGGAAGGCAATGCGCTCCAAACCATCCACGCAATGCTGGAGGCCGTTTCACGGAACCACTTTTCTGACCAATAACATCGCGACCACGTTTGTCGGTGTCGCCGCTCCTTGGATCGCCGGCAGCACAAGATAAGAATGCGCGGCATTCCTTTCAATCCAGCGGTCCGCCTGAAAATTCTTGTGCAGATAGTCGAAGCCCCAGCCGGTCATATAATTCTCAATGTGCGGCGCGTAGAAAATTTCGTTGGGCAGATAAAATGCGGCGGTGGGCCGCGCCTTGGCGATTTCCAGCGAGGCCGCGAGTTGTTTCTCTTGGGCGTCTTCAAAGGGGCCGAATAACTGAGACAGAAAGAGATAACGCGTGGCCGACGCCCGCCGCGCGTAAAAGAGCAACTCCGGCTCGGAGCCATAGACAAAAACCCGATCCTCCGGGCGAGTCATATCCGCCAGCCTTTGGCCCAGCGCGGGCATCTCCGCAAACGGATTGCCGGGATAAATGCGGCGGGCGGATTCCTCGGGCGTGTAGCGGAATAGAAACGGAAACATTTCCAAGGCGGGCAAGACCGCCAGCGCGCCCACCAGCGCCGCCCGGCGAAACCAGCCCGGCGCGAACATCCAGCCACCCGCGTTCTCCAAACTGGCCGCGCCGATAGCCGCCGCCAGCGAAAGCGGCGGCAGGAGGGATTGGAAATAGTGAGGCAGAAAAGAGCCGCTGGTATTGACTCCGATCGCGCTGCTTAAAGCCCACAGCAGCAAGAACGAGAACCATCTCCGCTGGCGTTTCCCCAACAAACTCGAGCCGCCGGCAATGCAAAGAAGCCAGATGATCGCTTGCGATTTGAATAAACTCGACGCGGCATCCTTGAAGTGGGTCAGACGATCTTCCGGACCCAAAATTCCGATTTCATCCAGGTTATGGAGTATAACGCTGTGCATGAAGGCCGACCCTGCGTGATGAAACAGGAAATAGCCCATGACACTTCCCCACACCACAGCGGCTCCTCCGGCCGACCAGGCGGCAAACGCAATCGTCTTCCGCCCCCGCTCGCCTTTTTCGCAAAACATCGGATACACGACCACCAGGAAAATCCAATGGAAAGCGGCCGCTTGCTTAAAGAGAGCCGCCAAGCCGGCCAGCGCCCCGCACAGGACCATGAGCCTTCGACGATGGCCGCCGCCAGTCGCCGCGCCAAAAAGCGCCAGGAGCGACAACAGGAGCGGCAGTTGCATGAAAACTTCCGTGTTGGCGGCATTTCCCTGCGCCGTCGGGACCGCGGAAAGAAGGCCCAACAAGACCCCGGCCACTGCCGCCCAAAACGTATCAAGAAAACGCCTGGCCAGCAGGAACAGCACGCCTGCGGAAGCCGCCGCGAACAGCGCGCCAACAAAGTGGATGGCGCGCACCGGATCCACCGGCAACGCCAGCGCCAGCCGGTAAACCCAAAAGATGCCCGGCGGTTTCTGGTTCACCCAGTCGAGGTAGGGGAGTTCGTGCAAGCTCGTCCTCCACCCGATGTAGGCGTATTCACCCTCATCCCGATCCAAGGGCACATTGAGGAATGGCATCCGCACCGCCATGGCCAAAAACACGATGGCGAAGAATAGAAAAGCGGGGCTAACCAAAAATCCTTCCGCTCGCGCGAAATTTGGCGAGCAAGAATTATGATTTTGGCTCATCGGCTATCCTTACAGTAATGCTTGCGGAGGCGGGGTCAAGTGCGAGGAGTGAAGGAGTGACTCCTATAATTGTGGCAATAAATGGAAAAAGGCCGGAGGTATAAACCATCCGGCCTTTTTCGTTGTGAATCGATCCTGATCAGTTGACGGTGATCCGGCGCGGTTTGACCTTTTCTGCCTTGGGCAGAGTCAGGGTCAATATGCCCTGCTCGATCTGCGCGCTGATCCTGCCGGTCTCAATGGACGGGTCCAATTCAAAGACGCGGCGGTAATCGGCCGAATTGGATTCGCGGTAGAGCAAATTGGCCGAAGGATCCGGCTGACGCCGGCCCGTAATCGTCAATTCGTTGTCCTCCACGCTGATTTCCAGGCCCTCCTTGGCCACCCCGGGCATCTCGGCCTCCAGAACATATCCTTCCTTGTTCTCGGTGATATTGACCTTGGGGGAGACGTGCCGGCGCTCCGGGTTCGCCGACTGCGGGCGGACGGGGCTTTCCACTTGTGGTGTCACTGCGTTCATAATTCCTTTCGTAAAGCGGGCAAGCCTCGCTCGCCCATTTATGTTTATTGTTATTTGACCGAAATCGGGATTTGCTTCGGTTTGGCTTCCTCCGCCTTGGGCAGAGTGACCGTCAGGACGCCTTCGTTGTAGGTGGCCTTGATTTTATCCGCTTCCACGCGGCACGGCAGGCTGATGGTGCGATGAAATCGGCCCACCCAACGCTCCGAGCGATACACCTCGTTGTTGTCCTGCTTTTCCTCCTGCTTGCGCTCGCCAGAAAGAACCAGGTAGCCATCCTGGAGCGAAATCTCAATGTCTTCCTTGTTCAGGCCGGCCAATTCCGCCTTGACCTGCAAGGTGTCCTTGTCCTCGTACACATCCACCGCCGGATACCAACCCTCCAGCATTTGCGCGCCGGATCCATGGCCGCCATTGGTGTCGGTCAATCGCCCGAAGGCCAGATTGAAAAGATTGTCCACTTCGTCGCGCAATGACGCCACTCGGCGAAACGGAGACAGGCTCCAAAAGTCAGGTCGTTGCGATCTTGTTAATGTCATAGATTTTCCTTTTTGTTTCAAAGTTTAATACGATTTTCGTTCATTTCTGAACTTTACTCGGTCTATAGAATAGCGTAAGCCATACCACTTCATCAAATAATGCGTAAATCATTGATTCACAACATCATAAGAAAATATAAATGACCTACATATTCAGAGACATGAGCCATTTTGGCTCTTTATAGTGAGACGATGGAGTGCCATTATGGCGCAGTTTGACACATCGCCCTAATCGAAGGCATGTCCAGCGCAACAAAGGACGTCCCGCACCTTATGGCGCACCAGGTCCTTGACGCACGCTCGCGCAGGAGCCAGATATTTGCGGGGATCAAACTCCTTGGGGTTTTCGGAAAAGTACTTGCGGAGGGCGGCGGTGACGGCCAGGCGCACGTCTGTGTCGATGTTCACTTTGGTGCAACCGACACGCCGGGCAATCTCAATGTCTTCCTCCGGCACGCCGGCGGTGTCCTCGCCCATTTTGCCGCCGTACCTGTTGATTTCCTGGACGAGATCTTTTGGAACACTGGATGCGCCGTGCAGAACGAGGGGATAATCGCCCAAGCCAGCCTCCATAAGCGCTTTCTTGATGGCGCGCAGCCGGTCCAAATCCAGCCGCTGCTCCCCCTTGAATTTGTAGGCGCCATGCGAATTGCCAATGGCCACGGCCAGCGAATCAACCCCGGTTTGGCGGACAAACCGCACCGCTTCTTCGGGATGGGTATAAACGCCGTCTTTGGAATAACCGCCGTTCTGTTCGCCAGCATCGTGCTGGGCGCCGACGAGCATCCCCAATTCTCCTTCCACCACGCAATGATGCTTATGGGCGTAGTCCACAACCCGCCTGGACAACTCGACGTTTTTTTCGAAAGGTTCGTGGCTGCCATCGATCATGACACTGGTGAAGCCTTCATCAATGCACTCTTTGCACAGATCAAAGGAATCGCCGTGATCGAGGTGAACGGCGATGGGGATATTGGTAGTGCGGACGGCCGCCTCGATCAGAGCCTTGAGATAAACGGCGCTGGCGTATTGGCGGGCTCCCTTGGAGATTTGGAGCATAACGGGCGCTTTCTCCTCCTCGCAGGCCTCGACGATGCCCTGGAGCATCTCCATATTATTCACATTAAAAGCCCCCAATGCATATTTGCCTTTGAGGGCCTTGGCGAACAGCTCACTTGTATGTGTTAACGGCATAAAATTGGCATTTTACAGCCGCGGGCCAACGTGCGGGACTCCACGTTCCACGGGGGGCAGATATTAGGAAGGCGGTCGGAAAAGGGGAAGCAAATATTTTGGAGTGCGAGAGACAAAGTTCTTCTCAAGAATGTTGCCATGCACCCGCAAACGCCTCTCGTGCCGATTGTCATGTTGCCTTTGCCGAATTTTCTGACATAACATGGCGGCGATGAAACGTTCGTGTGTAAAGCTGGGTTTGGTTTTACTGCTCCTGGTGGCGCTGCCATTTCGCGCGCCCGCGCCGTTGATTTATCGCCAAGGCGAAGGGTGGACTTACGAGGTGCCCGGCAAAAAGGGGGATTGGCGCAAGTTGCGGGCCAAGGATCAGTTG
>Ga0302325_10018319_pt1 | contig 14758 bp, 17 predicted proteins | sample Palsa_T0_2_FD_201948 | JGI IMG/M metagenome (GOLD analysis project Ga0302325, IMG submission 201948) | Peat permafrost microbial communities from Stordalen Mire near Abisko, Sweden - Palsa_T0_2 | ecosystem: Environmental > Terrestrial > Soil > Palsa > Peat permafrost | place: Sweden: Abisko... | reverse complement strand
GAGTTGGGGGTTGAGGTAACGCGCGTGGAGTTCGAAGTTCTCGCCGCGACGTCGCTCGAGCAGTTCGGCTAGATCAAATGCCACGGTTCTCCCAGTTCGACGCGTTATGTCCAACTACCCCGCGCCACGCCGAGCTACGAGGTCGCCCTCGTCGACGGGCCTTTTCACGCTGGTCGGGACGTATCGAACCAAGCATAATGAGGAGCGCGAATTCCAGTCGATCGGCACCGTAGTCTCGAACGATGGTCGTCTGCTTCGCACTGCTCGCCGCGTTCGCGAACGCCGTGGCCAGCATCTGCCAGCGTCTGGGCGTCGAGGACGCCCCACAGAAGAACGGTCCCTCCCTGGGATTGGTGCGCCATATGGTGCAGCGTCGGATATGGCTCGTCGGCTTTGCCATCATGGCGCTCGGCTACGCGAGTCAAGCGATGGCGCTGCACCTTGGTTCGCTCGAGGTCGTCCAGCCCATCATGGTGAGTGAACTGGTGATTCTGGTGGTGATCCTCTGGCTCTGGTACTTCACCCCGCTGCGCGCGCGCGATCTCCTCGCCGCCGGCGCGACCGCGATCGGACTCGGCGTCTTTTTGGTCGTGGCGTCGCCCTCGGCCGGTACCCGGGTGCCCAGTGACGGTCGGTGGGTGGGGGCGGGTGTCGCGACGGCCATCGTTGTCGCGGTGTTGGTCGTGGCCGGCTCGCGCGGGCCCGCCTGGCGGCGGGCCCTGGTACTCGGCGCGGCCGCGTCGACGGGGTTCGCGCTGCTCGCGGCGGTGACCAAGTCGCTCACCAACGTGCTCGTCCTTGGGTGGGGTGGTCTGTTCACGTCCTGGCAGCTCTACGCGATCGCTGTGGTGGGGCTCAGTTCGTTTCTCATCATGCAGAGCGCGTTCCAAGTCGGCCCCTTCGCCGCCTCGCAGTCGACGCTGATCCTCGTCAATCCCTTCGTCTCGATCATTGTCGGGCAGGTCCTCTTCGGGGAGCGCCTGCGGGGTGGGCCCCTCGACGTCACGCTCGAGGTGGTGGCGTTGGTGGTGATGGTGGCGGGCGCGCTCGGGGTTTCCGCGTCGCCACTGGTCGCCGCGGTGCACGACGAGAGTGGTGGCCATCACCTGCTCCAAGGTCGAGGTCGTTACGCCCAGTGGCGCGCGCAGCGTTCGCGGGCCTGATTCTTCGAAAAACGCCGCGCCGGTATCCTGAGGCATGCGCGACGCCGCTTCCGCGAGTGAGTTCTCTCCCTTCGGCCGACCCGTGCGGATCGCGGTCCTTGGTCTCGGTCGCGTCTACGACGTGAACGTCCGGGGCTACTTGGACAACGAGGACGTCGAAGTCGTGGCCTTGGTGGACTCGCGTGAGTCGCGCCGCGACGAACGTCAGGCCCAGTGGCCCCAGGCTCGCGTCTTCGCGTCGATCGCCGAGCTCGCGGCGAGTGGTCTCGCGGTCGACGCCGCCGACGTGTTGCTACCCATCGCGCTGCACGAAGAGGGCGTGCGGGCGTGCCTCGCCGAGGGTTGGCACGTCAATCTACAAAAACCCATCGCGAGTGACCTCGCCGGTGCTACACGGATGGTGGAGACAGCGCACCGCGAGGGTCGGATCTTGCGCGTGATGGAGAACTACCTGTTCTACGAACCGCTGGTCAAGCTCAAAGAGATCGTGGACTCGGGGGAGCTCGGAGCGATCAGCGGCTATCACCTCAAGATGGTCGCCTCCGGTCGTGGCGGGTGGGAGGTTCCTGGGGACACCTACGAGTGGCAGTTCGAGGCGGCCCGACAGGGCCGCGGGGTCTTGCTCTTTGACGACGGATGGCACAAATTCTCGACCGCGCTGTGGCTCTTTGGCCCGGTGAAAGAAGTGCGGGCGTGGGTCGGTTCGACCGAGGTGGTGCCGGGCATCGAGGTCGACGCGCCGACCACCGTCATCTGGGAACACGAGAGTGGGGTGCGCGGGGTGTGGGACATCACCCTCGCGGTCGACATGTACTTGCGCTCGGACTACTACACCAACGACGAGCGCTGGGAGGTGACGGGCCGGCGGGGCTACGCGCGCGTGAATCGCTGCACCGGTCGGGGACTACAGCAACCGAGCCTCGAGGTGTATCTCGACGGCGAGATGCACGCGTACCACGCGCTGGACGACGACTGGTCGAGTAGCTTTCGCGACTCGGGTCGACACTGGTCGCGCTGGCTACGCACCGGAGTCGGACCGCTGTACTGGAGTGGCGAGGAGGCCCTTGACGTGTTGCGCGTCGCTCTCGCGGCCTACGAGAGCAGTGCGATGGGCGGGGTGGGCGTCGCTCCCCGCGAGCTCCAGGAGTAGCGAGCGTCGCGGCGATTGCCGCGTGGTCATCGTCTCGGGTTATGCGAAGGTGTTGACGTGGCCACGTTCGAAGACGTCGTTCGTCTGAGTGAGCACCTCCCCGACGTGAGCGTCTCGACCTCCTACGGCACGCCCGCCCTCAAGGTTCGTGACAAGGCGTTCTGCCGGCTCTGGGGCGAACGCGACCGCGCCAAGAGTGACGTGGATGACCGCGAAGTTCTCGTGGTCTTTTGCGAAATTGACGAGAAGGAGTTCCTGCTCGCCGAGAGTGATGGTTCGATCTTCACCGCGCCGCACTACGACGGGTACGGGGCTGTGCTGATTCGCCTCGAGGACGTCGAGGAGGAGTTACTAGCGTCACTCTTAGTCGAGAGCTACCTCCTTCGCGCGCCCGCGTCAATCCGGCGGCAGTTCCCCGACGAGTGACGCCGGTACATTTATGGCATGACCATCGTCACCGTCTTTCGGAGCCGGCTTCGCGAAGGCGTGGAGTCCGAGTACGGACCATTGGCCGCGGTGATGGACCGCATCGCGTCTTCGATGGAGGGTTTCATCGATCAGAAGCGCTATGACGCGCCCGACGGAGAACGGGTCACGGTGGTCCGCTTCGCCGACGAGGCGAGTCAACAGCGCTGGGCGCGACACCCCGAACATTTACTCGCGCAGCGACGGGGGCATGACGAGTTCTACTCGTGGTTCGATATTTCGGTTAGTCAAGAACTACACGGCCGCACGTTTTCGATCGATTGACGTCGACGCGCCGTCGTTGGAGATTCGCTCAATCTCAGGCGAGTCGTTATGGCTGCACTTTGAAGCGCGCCCTCGCGAGATCGATGCGGTACCGAGTGGGACCTCTGTGTAGCGGAGTCCCTTCGGCCAAGTAGTGCTTCCACGCTCGATCCTCGTGACCCCGCGGGGCCAGTCCGCCCGCGCGTACCACTCGCCACCACGTGACCTCGGATCCGTAGCGGGCCATGACCGTCCCGACGGCCCGCGCGCCTCGTGACCCGAGCGTCGCCGCGACGTCGCCGTAGGTCATGACGCGGCCCGGCGGTATCGCCCGCACCACTTCGAGCACGTGCTCGACGAAGTCGCCGAGATCTACGTCAGTCGGCGCGGGGTGATCAGGCACGCCGGGCGCCCCGACGCCGAGGATTCGCGTGACGTCGGTACCGACCACGCCGCACGAACGAAGTACTCGTGACTCTCGTCGGCTAACCCTCGTCGAGGCAGTCGGGTTGCTCGGCCAGGATCCAATCGAATAATGGTTGTGCGCTGTACCAACCCGCCAGGGGCGAACCGGTGTAGGCGTGAACGTCGCGCGCGATTTCATCGGGGATCGAGATCGGGTCGCCCGCGGCCATGGCGAGGAGTTCCGCCTGACAGGTGCGTTCCATGGTGACGAACCAGAACACCGCCTCGTCAACCGACTGGCCCACCGTGATGAGCCCGTGATTCGCCAAGATCGCCGCCTTGTGGTCCCCGAGGGCGAAGGCGATGCGCTTGCCCTCTTCGGGATCGTTGGCCACACCGCCAAAGTCAAAGTAGACCCCGTGGTCCTCGAAGAAGATGCACGCGTCCTGCGTGAGGGGCCGCAAGGGTCGGTGCAGTGACGCGAACGCCTTGCCGTGCACGGAGTGCGAGTGGGCGGCGGCGACCACGTCCGGTCGGGCCGCGTGGACTTGGGAGTGAATGGCGAAGGCGGCGGGGTTGACCGGCCACGATCCTTCGAGCACCGTCCCGGTGTGGTCGACCATGATCAGGTCCCGCACCCGAATCTGCTTGAAACTCATCCCAAAGGGGTTCACCCAAAACTGATCGGCGTGCTCGGGGTCACGAGCCGTGATGTGGCCCGCGACGCCCTCGTCGAAGCCGAGTCGTCCAAAGATCCGAAAGGCCGCCGCCAGGCGTTGCTTGCGGTACCGTCGCTCCTCGCTTATTGAGCGGTCAGCAAAAGGATTGTGGGGCACGCGATCTGTCATGAGACCTCCTTGACGGGATTGCCACGCGGACTCCTCAATCTACCGGCCCCGAGGAGCGACGCCTCGAGTCTCTCCGCCCCGGCCGCGCATTCGTCGACGTTTTCGCGACATTTGTTACCTCAAAGAACGGTGACGAGTTGACAACTAGCGTTCGAAATGAGGTAGACGGCGTGAAGTGATCTCTCTCGGTCGCTGCACCGTAGAACATATGGTGAAAAGACGGTGGAACTCGAGCGACGACGGAGTCTCTGACGAGGCGCTCCTGTCGGGTATCGCCGTTGGTGACGACCAAGCTGCGCTGATTTTCGTCCGCCGATACCAGCGTCGCCTCTTCGGTCTCGCGGTCGGAATCGTCGGGGACGCCGGCGACGCCGAAGACGTGGCCCAAGAGGCGTTCATTCGAATCTTTCGCCACGCGCAAGTGTTCGACGCTCGTCGAGGCGCGGTGTCTACCTGGGCCCTCACTATCACCCGCAACCTGGCCATCGACGCCACTCGTGTTCGAAGGGGCGTGCCGACGGACCCCCAAGATCGAGTCTTTCTGGAGCTGACGAGCGGCCACCGACAGCCCGAGGCCGCCGCGATCACGTCCGAGATCGCCGGTCGCGCGAGGTCCGCACTCTCGGAGTTACCCCTGGAACAACGGCGCGCGGTCGTGCTCGCCGCCCTGTACGGGCGCACCGCTGCCGAGATCGCCGAGGCGGACGGCGTCGCGCTCGGTACGGCGAAGAGCCGGATCCGATTGGGAATGGCCAAGCTCCGACAGTCCGCCCTCAGTGAGGAGGCGTCGTGAGTAACGTCAACGAGCAGCCGTGCGCTTCGTTTGAGGACGACCTCGTGAGCATCGCGCTCGGTATAGCCGCTGGTCGACGACGTGAGGAAGTACTCAATCACCTCGAGCACTGTCCGACCTGCAGCGCAGAACTGGCGAAACTCTCGCTGGTCGCTGACACCCTGTTGGAGCTGGCCCCGGACGTTGAGCCGCCCCTCGGTTTTGAATCCCGTCTCGCTCGCCGATTGGAGTCGGTGCGCCCTTCGCGAGTCCCGACCCGCCGTCGAGGTTCCCGAGTCGTGGCGATCGCGGCGGTGTTGAGCGTGATATTGGGCGTCGGACTCGGAGTTCTGTTCTCGAGTCAATTGGGCACCAGAAATGTCCCGTCGGCACTCGGTCATCCGACCGAGGCGATTCTCAGTTCGAACGGGCACGTCGTCGGCAACGTCATTCTCTCTTCCGACTCGACGCCCTGGATGATCATGACGATCGACAAGGGCTGGTGGTCGGGCACCGTCACGTGCGAGGCCGTCCTCGCCGATGGAAAAGTAGAGACCGTCGGTACCTATAGTCTCTCGGGCGCCTATAGCGCGTGGGGTGCACCGCTCACGGCGCCGGTCGGACAGGTGCGCGGGGCTCGATTGATTGCCGCCAACGGCACCGTGCTCGCCAGTGCGCGCATTAGACGGTGAACGCCAACGTCTGGTCTCGCTCATATTCGATTGATGCAGTCACCGCATCGAGAGGCCGCGCTCGCCCGCTCCTGGGTCGCTGGCTGCTTCTCACCGTCGAGAAAAAATGAGTATGGAGGAGTGATCCCTCGTCCCGATTCATCCGTAGTACTGACCAGCGCGAAACGATCGCCTCACGGTGTTCGTGAGGTTTCGGACTGAGCGTCGCGGTAACGGTCTGCCGTCGCCCGAGCGTATGAGGAGAACACCGACATGGATTCGAAAACACACTACGGAGAAGGCACCCGTTGGGGACCGACACTTCGGATCGCCGCGGTGGCCCTCGCGGCTGCCGGTTGGTCCGCGGTAGCGTTCGTCCCGGCCACCGCGGGCGCTGCGTCAGGTCACGCGTCCAATGCGCTCGTCATCTCAGCGGTAAATACCACGAGCGTTGGCACGGTGCTCGACAATCGCACGACGCTGTACACCCTCAAGCCGAGCAGCACGGCGTGCGCCGCGGCATGCTTGAAGACCTGGCCCGAGGTGCTGTTACCAAAGGGCGTCACGAGAGCGACCGCCGGGAGCGGCGTGGTCGCCTCGAAACTCGGCACCATCGCTCGGGCGGGCGGTCTGTTCCAGGTGACCTACGGCGGGAAGCCGTTGTATAGATTCTTTAAGGACAAGGCCCCGGGACAAGTTAAGGGCGATACTACCGACAAATGGGGCAAGTGGACAGCGGTGGTCACCGCGAAGGGGGCCGGTGGCGTGACCACTACGACCAGCCCGGGCGGTGGCGTGACCACTACGACCAGCCCGGGCGGTGGCGGAGTCGGGTTCTAGTGCGAGCACCTATTAAAGGGAGGATGCCATGTCGCTGTTCCTAGACACGATCGGTCGCGGCACCACCAGGGTCGCCACCAGCGAGTCGCGAACGGTGCAACCCCGCCGACGCCCGCTCTCCTCCCGGGTCTATCTGCCCGCGTTCTCCATCGTCGCCATCGCGCTCGTGCTCATCGCGATCGGGTGGGCGAGTCATTGGGGAGGCGCCAGCTTCTCCGCGTCATTGACGAGTTTGCGTGTCGTGGTCATCGGTCCGATCACGCTCGCCTTTCTCGGCGTCCTCCTGATTGTCGAGCGACTCCACCCCGCGCAGCGACGGCCGATTTTCGCTCGGGGGTACCGACAAGACCTCCTGTACACGATTCTCAATGCGACCCTCGTCGTGCCCCTCGGAGTGGCCCTGGCCCTCTCCTTCGCCGAGGTCGCGCGGCGGTCGGTCCCGTGGGTCGTGGTGCCAAAGATTGGATTCATACCCAGTTGGGTCTTCGTCGTCGCCATCTTCGTGGCGATGGATTTCTGCAATTGGTTGGCGCACCTGGCGAATCACCGAGTTCGCATGCTGTGGCGCTTTCACGAGCTTCACCACTCCCAAGAGGACATGAGCGTCTTGACGGTCTTTCGCACGCACCCCTTGATCCACGTCTCCTATCTCCTGGCGCTGATCCCCGGGATCGTGCTACTGGCTAACGGCGCGATTCCGACCACCATGCTGGTGGTCTACGCGGCGGTCGTCGCGTTCGAACACTCGAACACCGATCTGAGTTTCGGTCCGCTCGATCGCGTCTTCACGAGTCCGAACTACCACCGGATTCACCACCAACTGGACGGACCTCAGGACGTCAACTTGGGATTCGCCCTCACCATCTGGGACCAGCTCTTCCACCGGGCGGTGTTCCCGACCGTCGCGACCATCCGGGCCGCCACGGGGCTCCCCGGCCGACCCCTGGTGGTCGAACAGGCGTCGGCGAAGCCCCGCCACTTCTCGGTGCTCTTCGCGCAGCTCTTCGCGCCGTTTCGCCCGCTGAGCTCGAGTTCGAGCGCCAATTCGTCTCCCCAAAGGGACGCTGGTCGTGGTCGTGAGGCGTCGACGTCGTGACGTCGACGCTCCCACGAGCACGCTCGCCGCTGGCGATCGTCGTTGACACGCGGCCCGCGGCGTTGCCGACGGACCTCGTGCTCGTCGCGGTGCGCACCGCGCTCGCGTGGATTTTCATCTACTACGGAGCCGGGAAACTCTTCGGCGCGTTTAACGGGCCCGGCCTCCACGCGACGGCGCTGTTCTTTTCCAACACCGCGCACCTGCACCCGGGTGGACTCTTCGCGGTGGTCGGCGGGGTCGTCGAATTCGGATCCGCGATCCTGCTGGTCTTCGGGCTCGGGGCCCGACTGGCCGGTGTGGCGCTCTTTGGCGACATGGTCATGGCCATGATCACCGTGACGTGGGCGAATGGGATCAACTCAGAAACATTGACGCCGGGCTACGAATTCAACATGGCGCTCGCCGTGCTCGCCCTGGTGATGGTGGCCTTTGGCGCGGGGCGGTTCAGCGTGGACGCTCTTCTCGATCGGCGATACTTCGCCGCGTCAACCCGCGTCGCCGGCGCGCACCAGGTCGCCTAGGACCCGGCGTAGTTCCAGCGTGGACCGGTCCGCGCGAGTGTGAAGTTCCGCGGTGACGTCGAGGGGCAACTCCAAGACCTCGTAGCGCGACTGCAGTCGAAGGTCTTCGTTGACGACGGCGACTTCGAAATCGATGGCTTCACGCATGCGCTCGTTCGATCCGCCCAAGTCGTCACGCCACAGGCTGGAGTAGATCCGGACCGTCTCATCGTCCACGGGCGTCATGAAGAAGCCAATGACGTTGGTGCCGCCGGCGTCGAGGAACTCGATGGCCAGTTCGAGGTGAAAGCGTGCGGTGTAGCGGTACGTGAGCCGTCGCCGCTGTAACAGGGGTCGAACTCCCGCCGCCACGGCGGGGTCTTCACGGTTCGCGAAGACGTGTTCGTAGGCGGCGCTGAAGGTGTACCCGTCGCGTTCGACCGAGAAGTGCGGGACCTCTCGAGCTTGATCGGCGCCAAAGGTGGCCGCGTGCACGAAGGGGAAGTGTGCCATGTCGAGAAAGTTGTCCGCGAGCAGTCCCGCGCTCGCGCGGGTTTCGATCACGGGGAGGTCGCCCTGTTGAAATGCGGGGTCGCTCGCCGACGCGACAACCGGCAGAGGGGTGAGTGGGGTCTCGGGCGCGACGAAGACCATGCCGTGGGACTCAGCGACGGCTGCGGGGCCGGCCAACTGGGCGCGCGCGGGTACCGCGGCGCTGGTCCCCAGGGCCGGGATCTCGACGCAGCGGCCGTCGGGTCCAAAGGCCCACCCGTGATATGCGCAGCGCAGTGAATCCTCCTCGCAACTGCCTAACGAAAGCGGAGCGAAGCGATGTGGACACCGGTCGAGAAAGACGCGCACCGCTTGATCCGCCGAACGGTACGCCACGTATCGTTCGGCGAGTAACACAAACTGCTGCGGCGAAGTGGTGACCTCGCTGGATCGACAGAGCGGGTGCCAGGTGCGACGCAGCACGGGATCAAGATTGCGAAGCCCTCCAACCATGTTCCTCAACCTAGTTGCGACGGACCAAGGGCCCGAGGCGCTCGCTGACACCCTCGCCGGTCGCGTCGCGCCGAATACTCCTCAGACGGCCGTGCTCGAACGAGGCTGCTGTTGAGTGATGCAGTGCACGCCACCACCGTGGGAGAAGATGGCGCGACCGTTCGCTCGCTCGATTCGGCGACCCGGGTAGAGACGGCTGAGCAGTTCGAGTGCGCCCTCGTCGCTCGGATCATCGAACGTGCCTACGATGACGAACCCGTTGCCGACATAGTGGTTGATGTAGGAGAAGTCGGACCAGTCGTCCTCGACCATGAGCGCGGTCGGGGCGCGAACTTCAACGACCTCGAGCGAGCGGCCGGACGCGTCCGTGCTGGCTCGAAGCAAAGCGATGGCTTCTCTCGTCACTTCGTAGTCGGGGTGCGTGGGGTCGAGCTGGCTATGGGCGACCACGAGCCCGGGGTGGACGAAGGTGGCGACGATGTCGACGTGACCTCGCGTACCGAACTCGCCGTAGTCACGGGTGAGACCACGCGGCAGCCAGATCGCGTGCGTGGTGCCAAGCTGAGCGTGGACCTCGGCTTCGACCTGCTCGCGGGTCCAGCCGGGGTTGCGCATCGGGTCGAGTTGTACCGTCTCGGTGAGCAGGACCGTGCCCGCACCGTCGACGTGGATCCCGCCGCCCTCGTTGGTGAGGGTCGAGGGCCGTAGCTCGGCCCCGATATCGTGCGCGATGTCGTGGGCGATTCGTGCGTCGTGATCCCACGCCGCCCACACCTGAGCGCCCCAGCCGTTAAAGATCCAATCGGTCGCCCCCAAGGTGCCCTCGTCGAGGGTGAACGTCGGCCCAATGTCGCGCATCCACGCGTCGTCGAGGGGTCGTTCGATCACCGTCACGCCCGGTCCCGCCATCGCGCTCGCCACCGGTCCTTGGTCGACGCCCGCGATAAGGGTGACCGGCTCGTAGCGCGCGATGGTCGTCGCCACGTCCGCCCACGCCACCTGAGCGGCGACGAGAGAAGCTGAGCCGTCCTCGCCGAACGTGCCGTTCGCCAGAGGGAACGCCATCCACGTGCGTTCGTGTGGTTCCCACTCGGCGGGCATCCGCCAACGGTTCATAACCGTTGGAAAGATGAGAACATGGTGGTCATGCTAACCATCACGAGCTTTGAGACACCGATCTCATTGGCGAGAGTGAAGGACGCGGAGCGACCGCCGTTTCGCGTCGGGGCCGTGCAACACCGTTGGCAGCCGGACCCGGCGACCCACCTCGCCGCGCTGCGTGAGGGAGCGCTCATCGCGGCCGACCTCGGGGCGCAGTTGATCTGCTTTCAAGAGTTGACGCTCTCGAGCTACTTCGCCGACGTGGAACCCACCGCGTCACCAGCTCATCTCGCCGAGAGCCTCGATGACGGTCCGACGCGGGGCTTCGCCACTCAGCTCGCCGGCGAACTCGGTGTTCCGGTGCACGCTTCTCTGTACGAACGAGCGGATGGCGACGAACTCGGATTCAATACGGCCATCGTCGTCGCCCCGGACGGGGCCTTATTGACCCGAACGCGAAAGCTCCACATTCCGATCACCGCGGGGTACTACGAGGATCGGTACTTTCGTCCCGGTCCCGCGGGACCCGACAGCTATCCGGTGGTCGAACTGGGGCAAGGTCGCTTTGGCTTTCCGACGTGCTGGGATCAGTGGTTCCCTGAGTTGGCTCGCGCGTACTCGCTCGCGGGCACCGAGGTGTTGGTGTACCCGACGGCCATCGGTAGTGAACCGGACCACCCGGACTTCGACACCGAGCCCCTCTGGCAGGCGGTGATCACGGCGAACGGCATCACGAACGGCACCTTCATGGTGGTGATCAATCGGATCGGCACCGAAGGGCTCCTCACCTTTTATGGGAGCTCGTTCATCTCCGATCCCTACGGTCGCGTCCTCGTCCAGGCGCCCAGAGACGAGCCCGCCGTGCTGGTCGCCGATCTCGATTTAGACCAACGCAACGACTGGCTGACCCTCTTCCCGTTCCTCACCACGCGGCGACCCGACGCCTACGGGTCACTGGGTTGAAGCACGGTCTCGCCGCGCATCGCAGCGAGCGGCAGCGACCGCGGTACTAGCTCTCACCAAACCGGTGCACGGTGTGCCCGAAGGGGTCCTTGGCGAAGGCGAAGACCTTGGTCGGTGTCACCGAGTAGAGCTCCACCTGGAATCCCCCGGGATGGAGGAACTTGCCGTCCTCGGTGGTGTAGGCCCAATCGCCATCCCACTTCGGGAGAAACGCCTTCGCCACCGTGTCAAGGACCGACTGGTCGGTCGCTCGTTGAGCGATGCCTTCGACGACGACGTCGATACCCGTGCGCCAGTCGTTGCAACCCGTCGTCAGAATGACGTGGGGATTGGCACGCAGGTTCGCGGCCTTTTGTTCGGTGTCGCCGGTGGTGAAGTGCAACTGGTCGAGGGCCCACACGGCGACGAGTGGGGTCACGTGTGGCCGACCGTCAGCGCGCACCGTGCTCAGCCAGAACAACTCCGCCGAGGCGAGTTCGTCCTGCGTGGCGGGCCACGTGGTGGCAATTGCCGTGGGACTGCTGTATCGCTCATCGAGCGACGTGGTTGGTGTGCTCAATTGGACCGCCTTTCAACTGTGAGGTGCCGCTCCGCGATCAAGGGTTGCCGAGCGGGGATGTTCTTCGCCCCAACGGGCTGAACGGCCAGTATTTCATAGCGGTGAGCAAGGCTCCCCATCCGACTCATCAACGCGAGTACGTCGGTTATTCACGGACGACGCACCGAGACCCGACCAGCTGATATCTCGACGTAGCGCCGAGTGAATCAGTCAATGTCGCGAGAGGATATCAGTCGACTTAGAGGTACATTTTGGCCCAACCGCCCGTCACGAAGCGCACCTCGGGCGCGGAGACGACGCCTGCGTCGTGCATCGCTGCCTTGAGCTCGTCGTTGGCTAGGAATGCCCGAAGCGCGCCGAACGATTCGGCCTGGTGATAGATAATGGCGACCGCGGGGTCTTCGAGCGAACGGTTCACCGCTTGTCCCACAATCCCGTTCGCCTTTTGAAGGTCGGCGGCGGCGTCATAGCCTTCGAGCCAACGATCGAAGTCCGCGACCGAGTGGCTGAGCATGAGGGAGGGGAGCTCGCGATCCCAGATGATCTCTTGGCGCACCGGGGTCATCCACGTCGTCTGCGGGGCGCTGCTGACGCCCGCTTCGTGCATTCGTACGCGGAGATCGTCGGACGCCGCGAACGTCCGGGCCTTATCGAGGTCGGACAGGGCCATGAAGACGCTGATGTCGTTCGGATCCTCCTCGCCGCGGTTGATGTGGTGGCCGAGGATGCCAGCCTCGCGACGGGATTCCTCGTGGTCGTTGAAACCGACCAGCCACGCGTCGAAGTCGGCGACGCTGAAGCGCACGATGGCTGCTGCCGGGGGTAGTAACGGTGTCTCTTCTGTCATGGGCGGAACCTAAGCCATCGGCCGCCCAATGTCAACTGAGATTCGGCGCCCCACCACCAGCCCTTCAAGTTCGTGGACTCCGACCAGGTCCTTACCTACCTGGGCCACGCAGTGTCACTTCTGAATTGAACTGAGTGCGGAACTAGTCCACCGAAGATAAGTACCATGGCGCGATGGAGGTCCCTCAGACCCGATACGCGACCGCCCCGAGCGGAGCGCGGGTCGCCTTCCAAGTAATCGGTGACGGTAACCACGACATCCTGCTCAACACCAATTGGCTTTCCTGCATCGACTTAATGTGGGACGAGCCACGTTACGAACACTGCCTACGTCGTCTCGCGTCGTGCGGACGACTCGTACTGTTTGACAAACGAGGGACGGGGGCGTCGGATCCTCTCGAGATTCGAGACGGTGCCTTTGACGTGTCGCTGCTCGAACAGGCCATCGAGGACATGCTGCTCGTCCTGGACACCATCGGCTCGGCGAGAGCAACCATCGTAGGCTCCGACACGGGGGGCGTGGCGGCGATGATCCTTGCGGCGACCCATCCCGAGCGGGTTGAGGCCCTCGTCCTTCAGGACAGTTGTGCTCGCGTGACGACCGCGAATGACTACCCGTGGGGTTTAGATGCGGACGCAGTCTCGGCGATCATTGAAGCGATCCGTGAGAGTTGGGGAACCGGCGTGGCGTTATTCGCGTTGGCTCCGAGTCTGGCGAACGACCCTTCGACTGTTCGGTGGTGTGCCCGTTACGAGCGTCTGTCGGTGCCGCCCGCGACGATGATTGCCTCATTTGAGGATGCGGCACGGTTCGACGTACGGACGATATTGCCGCTCGTGCGAGTGCCGACGTTGGTGCTGTCGCACACCGAGAGTGCGTTCATTCCACTCGGCCAAGGCCGCTATCTCGCCGATCATCTGCCCGATGCTCGCTACGTTGAACTCGACGGGTCGGACGCGTGGCTCTTTTCCGACTCGAGGCTCGTCGACCAGATCGTCGCGTTTCTCGGCGAGCCGTCGGCTTCCACGAGTGACGACAATCGAGTGCTCGCTGCGGTGCTGTTCACGGATTTGGTGTCGTCGACCACGCAGCTCGCGGAGCTCGGCGATCGCCGATGGAGAGACCTACTGGATACGCACGATCGAGTCATTAACCGAATTGTGAACGAGCATCGAGGAAGGGTCGTGGACCAGGCGGGAGACGGGATGCTGGCTACCTTCGACGGACCAGCGCGCGCCGTTCGGTGTGCCACGGCACTGGCGGCGGAGTTACGAAAACTGGGTCTTGAGATGCGCGCTGGCGTGCACGCCGGCGAGATCGAACTTCGCGGCGAGCGCGTAGCCGGTTTAGCGGTCCACCTGGCGGCTCGAATCATGGGACTCGCGAGCGCCGACCAAGTCATTGTCTCTCGGACCGTGTGTGATCTCACGGTGGGTTCCGGTCTGATGTTCAGAGAGCACGGCGTGCACCAGCTGAAGGGCATCCCGGGGACTTGGGAACTCTTCATCCTCGAGTAGTGCCGGGAGTTTCCTCTTTGAAAAGGTGGAGGTCAGCGATCGCGATAGCTGGCAACCGCCGTGTTCGACGACGCGACGTCACCGAAGTGGGGTGGATGACCTTTCGAACCGACGAGCAGCCCTCTATCCCGCGTGACTCGGCGCGGACGTTGCGACGAAGTCCTTGGGACGAATCAGCAGCAGCGCCGACAGCGCCCCGACGAGGGCCATGACTCCACTGACGATCAGCAGGTCATTGAGCGATCCCGCGAAACTCGAGTGCAACGCGGCAATCACCTGGCCACGCTGGGATTCTGGTACCGAGTGGATCACGTGCGCACCATAGCCCTGCTTGATGGCGGTCACGACCGCCGCCACGCGAGCCGCCGAAAAATGAAGCGACGCCAGCGAATGGCTGAGTCCGTTCTGGAGAGCGGAGGAGAAGATGGTCCCGTAGAGCGCGATGCCGACCGCGATGCCAATCTGACGGAACGTGGTATTGACTCCGGAGGCCATGCCCGAGCGTTCCGGTGTCACCACACCCACCGCGGTTGACGCCAAGGGAGGGTTCACCATGCCCGACCCGACTCCCGCGAGGATGAATCCGAGT
>Ga0302325_10018315_pt1 | contig 14762 bp, 12 predicted proteins | sample Palsa_T0_2_FD_201948 | JGI IMG/M metagenome (GOLD analysis project Ga0302325, IMG submission 201948) | Peat permafrost microbial communities from Stordalen Mire near Abisko, Sweden - Palsa_T0_2 | ecosystem: Environmental > Terrestrial > Soil > Palsa > Peat permafrost | place: Sweden: Abisko... | reverse complement strand
GCTGCTGTCAACGGTCGCCCTCAGCCAGAGCCGGCCGGCCATCGCGTGATCTCCGAAACGACATCCGCCGAGGTGCGCAAGATGCTCGAGGGCGTGCTCGCACCGGGCGGGACCGCAAGCGAGGTTTCGATCCCTGGATATCAGCTGGCGGGCAAGACCGGCACGGCCAGCAAGATCGACAAAGAAACCGGCGAATACTCCGACAGCGCATTCGTTGCCTCGTTCATCGGCTTCGCCCCGGCGACGGACCCGAAGCTGCTGTGCGCGGTCGTGGTCGACGAACCGCAGTCTGGGTCGATCTACGGCGGCACCGTGGCCGCGCCGGCATTCGGTCAGATCATGTCCTTCGCGCTGCCGTATCTGCGCATCCCCCCGGGGTAGCCCATGTTCATCGAAGTACGTGGTAATCGTTATTCCCCAGGGTGGTGAGGACCATTTCAGCCAAGCGGGTCCGGTCTTCGTCCGGCCGATAAGTCCCCGGGGATTAAGGCCCGCCCACCCCGGCCGGACGAACGATCCGGATCCCGCGCCGCTCCATCCCACGCCTGGCGGCGAGCAGCCCCAGCGCCGCCACCAGCAAACATGTGACCGCACCCACGCCCAGCCCCGCGCGGGCACCCGCCGTCGCCATCACCCAGCCGACGATCGGTCCGCCGATCGGGGTCGAGCCCTGGAAGGCGACGAACCACAGGGACATCACGCGGCCACGCATGTTCGGCGCCGCACCCAGCTGCAGCGTCGAGTTTCCGGTCGACATGAACGCGATGCTCGCGCCGCCGGCGAGCGCCAACGCCACGAGCTCCATCGGCAGGCTCTGCGCGACCGTCGCCAACGCGAGGAAGATCCCGAACGCGGCCGCGGCCGCGACGAGCGGGCGCAGGCCGACTTTGCCCTTCGCGGCCACCAGCAGGCCGCCGAGCACCGCGCCAACGCCCATCGCCGAGGTCATGAAGCCGTAGCCAGTCGCGCCGAGATGCAGGCCCTGTTTGGCCATCACCGGCAGTGAGACCTGGAACTCGTACGCCAGACAGCCGACGAGCGCCATCATCAGCAGCGGGATCCCCAACTCGGGCGTTCTCCTTACATAGCGCAAGCCTTCGCGCAGCTGGCCCGGCGCGCGGGGGGTGGGCTTCGTCGGGTTCAGGGCCATGCGGTCGAGCGTCACGAGCGAGGCGATCACCGCGACGAAGCTCGCGGCGTTCACCAGGAAGCAGACGCCGGTGCCGACGGTCGCGATCAGGATTCCCGCGACCGCCGGGCCGATCGTGCGCGCGACGTTCACGAGGACCGAGTTGAGGCTGACCGCGTTCCTGAGATTCTCCGGTCCGATCATCTCGAGCATGAACGACTGCCTCGCCGGGTTCTCGAACGCATTGTTCAGGCCGAGCAGCAGCGCCAGCACGCCGATCTCCCACAGTTCGACCGCGCCTGTCACCGTCAGCACGCCGAGGATCAGCGCCTGCACGCCCATCATCGCCTGCAGGATCACCATCAGCCGGCGCTTGTCCACGCGGTCGGCGATCACGCCGCCGTAGGGCCCGAGCAGCAGCACAGGCAGCGTTTGCAGCGCGATCACCACGCCGAGCGTCGTCGCTGAGCCCGTCAGCGTCAGCACCAGCCACGATTGCGCGGCCATCTGCATCCACGTGCCGACGAGCGAGATCGCCTGGCCGGAGATGTAGCGGCGGTAGTTGGGGATCGCGAGCGCCGCGAACGTCGTCTTGCCGGCGCCGATCAGGCGCGGAGTCATCGTCGCCCGCCCATCTGGTCTTGCGCCCCTTGCCGTTCGCGCAATTCGCGCTGCCCGCGCGATCCGTGCGGCCCGGGAAGCTGCTCGGCGAGCGCCTCCAGCACCGGCAGCGCTGTCCACAACGCCTCGCGCTGCTCCTCGTCCATTCCCTCCATGTGCGCACCCAGCGCCGCGGTGCGCTCCCTATGAATCAGCTCGCGCATCCGTCTCCCGGCCGGCGTCGCCTTCACGAGCGCCGCCCGGCGATCTCCCGGGCTCGCCTCGCGGTGAATCAGGCCCGCGTCGCACAACTGCGCGGTGATTCGCGACAGCATCGTCGGGTTCACGCTCTCGATCTCCGCCACATCGCTCAGGCCGAGGGGGCCGAGCCTGACGATCGTGAACAGGACCGAGGTCTGGCTCGGGGTCAGCTCCGAGCCCGCGCTGGTGGGGCGCAGGCGGCGCGACAATCTGCCGATCACCGCGCGCAAGCGCGCGGTCTGGTCGGTGTCGGTTTGGAGCGTGGCCGCGGTTTGAGAGGGTTTCATACTTGCTTGCTGGCAAGCATTTTATCATGGTGAAGGGCTCTTGCAGGCCATGCGGATAACCGTGTTTGCCAGGGTTGCTGCGTAGTGTTCGCGCGAGGCTCGGTTCTCCGGCGTGGCCTATCCGTACACTCGTTTTATGGGCGAGCGAAGCCTTCCGCGCGCAGCCGAGTCCTCTATCTCCGTCGCGCGCAGGCCACCGACTATCGGTACTCAGCTGCCCTATCGACCCGGTCTCGACGGCCTGCGCGCCCTCGCGGTCGCCGGCGTCGTGCTCTACCACGCGGGCGTCTCCTGGATGCCCGGGGGCTTTCTCGGCGTCGACGTGTTCTTCGTGCTCAGCGGCTATCTGATCACCTCTCTACTGCTGGCCGAGCGCCGTCGCAAGGGGCGCGTCGGCTTCAAAGCGTTCTGGATGCGCCGCGCGCGCAGGTTGCTACCGGCCGTGCTGCTCGTCGTCTTCGTCTGCCTGCTGGCCACCTCGACGATTGCGCGCGATGACCTCGCGCGGACGCGCGGCGACGCGCTCTCCTCGCTCGTATACCTGACCAACTGGCACCTGATCGTCGCCAGCCACTCCTACTTCAATGCCTTCGGACGCCCCTCGTTGCTCCAGCACCTGTGGTCCCTGGCGGTCGAGGAGCAGTTCTACCTGTTCTGGCCACTCGTGCTGATGGGTAGCCTCAAACTGTTCGGCCGGCATTGGACCGTTGTGCTCACGGTCCTCTTGGCGCTTACCTCAACCGCGTTGATGTGGGGTCTTTACAACCCAAACCAAGATCCCTCGCGCGTGTACTACGGCACCGACACTCGCGCCGCGACGCTGCTCGTCGGCGCGCTGCTCGCGTTTGCCTGGCCGCTCGGCGGCTTCCGTGACGAGGTGTCGCGCCGCGCGGCGCGTACGCTCGACGGGGTCGGCTGCGCCGCGCTGCTGGCGGTGCTCGGGCTGTTCGTGCGTGTCCAGGATTACGACCCGTGGCTATACCACGGCGGGTTCCTTGCGGTCGCGCTGTGCACGGCCGTGTTGATTGCGGTCGTCGTGCATCCCGCCTCGTCTTTGGGGCGTGCGCTGGGGACTCCTCTGTTGCGCTGGATCGGCGTGCGCAGCTACGGCATCTACCTGTGGCACTGGCCGGTGATGATGCTCTCCCGGCCGGGCATCGACGTGCCCTGGCGGGGGACGTTCGTGATCTTGGCGCAGATCGCTGTGACCATCGGGCTCGCCGCGCTCTCCTATCGCTATGTGGAGATGCCCGTGCGCTCGGGCTCTGCGCAGCGGCGTCTGCGGGCGTGGCTCGACGGCCACACGCCGCGGGAGCGGCTGCGCTGGAGCGCCGGCTCGCTGGCTGGCTTTGTGCTGGTGCTCGGGCTGACGCTCGGCCTGCCTGCCCCCGGTTCGGATGTCGGCTCGGCGCAGACGGCCACCCCGGCCGCGCTCGCGCGGGTTTCGAGCCTCGCGGGGGCGTTGCGTGGGGGCGAGGCAGGCACGGATGCGGGCTCAACTTTGTCTGGGAGCGCCCTCGGCGGCGGGGGCGGGGGTGGTGGTGCAGTTGTTGGGGTTGATGCTCAATCGGTCCCGACCGGGCCGATCCTCGCGCTCGGCGACTCGGTGATGCTTGGCTGCGCTCCCGTGCTCGAGCAGCGTCTCGGCTCGCGGCTACGCGTCGATGCGGTCGTTGGCCGGCAGGCGGTCGACACGATCTCGCGCCTGGCCGAATACCGCGCGCATGGGGACCTGCCGGCGACGGTGATCGTCCAGATCGGCGATAACGGGCCGGTCTGGTACGACAACCTTCAGCGGTTGCGCGAAGTGCTCAGCGGGGTGCCCCACGTCGTGCTGGTCAACGTACGCGTCGCGCGCAGCTGGCAGGGCGAGGTCGACAAGGCGCTCTCCGAATACGTCTCCTCCTGGCCGCAGGCGGTGCTGGCGAACTGGTATTCCCACTCCAGCGAAAGCCTGCTCGTGGATGGGGTTCATCCATCGGTCGCGGGGCGCGCGATCTACGCGAGGGTGGTGCTCGAAGCGTTGCGGGAGGTGGCTGGGAAGGGGTAGAGCTGCCGCTCGGGGTGGGGCGACGGGGATCGAGCTTGTCGCTGAGTGGGCCGCCAGTGCACACCGGCTCGGTTAGATTGCTCCGAACATGAACCGAGCCCATGCTGTCGTTTGCTCATCCGCCTGGTGGGCGCGCACCGTCGAGCGCGAGTTGCTCCCCTGGGGCCTCGCCGGGGTTGATCTCGGCGATGACGTGCTCGAGATCGGCCCGGGCTTCGGCGCCACGACCCGCGTGCTCGCTCGCCGGTCGGGGTCGCTGACGGTCGTCGAGCTCGCCGAGAGCTACTGCGTGCGGCTGCGGCGCAAGCTCGACGGCGAGGTCGAGATCGTGCAGGCGGACGCGACGGCGATGCCGTTCGCCGACGGTCATTTCTCGGGTGTGGTGTGCTTCACGATGCTCCACCACGTGCCATCACTGGACCTGCAGAACCGGCTCCTGGCCGAGGTGGCGAGAGTTCTGCGAGCGGGCGGTGTATTCGCGGGCACCGACAGTCTCGGTACCGGCCGGGCATTCAAGCTGCTGCACGTCCGCGACACGCTCGTCCCCGTCGCCCCGGACGGGCTGCCGGCGCGCCTGGAACACGCCGGCCTCGTCGAGCCGCGCGTCGAGCAGGGCGGCCGCTCGTTTCGCTTTCGCGCGCGCAAGCCCCTCACCTGATTGAGTCTCAAGCGCGGCAGCGCGGGCTCACGGGGACTTCCTGGGGCCCGTTGCTCACGGGCGACGGATCGACCTTGCACCAGGTCAGCTGACGTGCGTGTTCGTCGGCCACACCCAGGAATGGGTATGCGATCGCCGCGGCGCGGGCTGTGCAGTGAAACGCTTGACGCCCTGAGTGGCGTGGACCTGCGGGGGCGCAGCGGACGCCTTGCAGGGGGCCTGTGAGCGCTCCGTGGCGAATCCGGCCGTCCATGTCGATGACGATCGCGCGCTGCAACGCTACTTGTGTGGGAGCTCCGGATCGCAGCGTCGAGGTGTGCGGGGCTTGGTCTTCCGCAATGACGATCTGGCTTTCGCGGTTGGCTTCGAGTGCCGCCGAGCGTTCGGAGGGAGAGGCGCCGCTGTGGTTGACGGCATGGATCGCGATCACGATCGCGACGGCCAGCGCGGCGAAGCCGAGGATCGTGAGCAGCCAGCGCGCCCACAGCGGTGGCTTTCGTTGATTCAGCACGAGTCGACGTGGCGAGCTATGGCGCATCCATCGCGCGGAGATATCCCAGCGTCAAGCAATACGCAGCCCGTCGTTTATGCCGCCGATGTCGGCTTGAGCTTCTGCTCGCGTCGCTTTTGTGCCTCGTGCTTGAGCTGGGCTTGCTTTCCGGCGATCTCGGCGGTTTGCAGGGCTCGGCGCTCCTGCGCCAGGCTCCGCGATTTAGCGGCGTTGGCAATGTGGTCCTTGCGCTCTTGTTGCTGATCCATGTGGCCTCCTCGTAGAGACAGTCACTCTACCCCTATCGAGAGGACCCGATCACGGATGCGCCGAGCCGCGAGGCAAGTCGAAATGTCCCGTTGAGTGGAAATCGTCGGTATAAGAGATAGGCACGCTGGTGGGAAGGCTCTGGAAAGGAAGATGTAGATGCGCAGCTTCTCGATGGTCGTGGTCGTTCTGTTCGCCGGCATTGCGCTGTGTGGGCAGGCCTCGGCGGAGGTCGGGGTGCCCGCGGGTACGGTGCAGGCGCCCCGTCGCAAACGGGGCGTGTCATGAAGTGCGCGTTGCTTGCCGCTGGGATGCTTTTCGCGGTCGGCGCAGCCACAACTGGAACCGCGTTTGCGGGGACCTACCCTGTGACCGCCTGTGCAGGCACAACGCCGTTGATCAACGACTCCTGGCAGGCGTTCAACAACAACACCGCATATTTGCAAACGCCCGCGAACTGCGGCAGCAATGACATCACTGAAGGAAGCCTAACAACGTCGGGCCTCGCTGCCGCCGACGTTCTGAAGTTGAGCACTGACGTCCCCGCGGGCGCAACGGCCGGCTGGCGGTTCACAGCGCCGGTGGGGGACACAATCAGTGCGATCAGTATCAACCGCGATCTCTACAGGCAAGCCGAAGGGTGGGTGCCGCAGATCGTCAATGCGGAAGGGAAACCGCTTCCGGGCGAGACCTGCTCGTTTAACGGCGACTGCGAGGTCTCTGGAGAAGCCATCCGCACTGGCCTGGATACGACGAGCCTCGCGATCGAGCTGGTCTGTGACCCGGCACCAGTCCAGCTCACCGCCTGCGCTAACGGGTTCTCCCAGCACGATGCCAGGGTTGAGCTCAACAGCGCCTCCGTCACCGTCACCGACGAACAACCGCCGCAGATCACCTCCACCAGCGGCTCGCTGTTCATCGGCGGTCTCGTGAGCGGTGTCCTCTCCGGCACGATCGACGGCTCGGACAACAGCGGCGTGCAGTACGCTCGCATGTACGTTGACGGTGCCTTGGTCGCCGAGCAGTCATTGGCGTGTGACTTCACGCAGCCCGCGCCCTGCCCGGCCAGCTCGAGCAACCAGTTCAGCCTTGACACGACCGCGCTCACCAATGGTCCGCATCAGGTTCAGGCGGCCGTAGTTGACGCGGCGGGTAACCAGACCCTCGACAGCCCCATTCAGGTCACGGTCGACAACGCCGGTTTGGGTGCTCCGTCCGGTGGCGCGTCGAGTATCGGCCCGGGCAGCCTCGCCTCCGTGCGTGGCCCGATCAACGGGACGAACGCCTCCGATCAGGCCAAGCTCACCGCGCGCTGGAAGAGCACGGCAAAGACAACGCGCACAAGCGGCTACGGCGCGGTCGACCGGGTTAACGGGCGTCTGACGACCTTCACCGGGCAGGCCATTTCCGGCGCGTCACTCGACGTGTATGAGAGGCCCGCCTACCAGGGAGCGAAGACCGTGTCTCTGCCCGGGGTGCGTACCGGTCCAACCGGTGAATGGGCTCTGACCCTGCCCCGGGATAGCTCCTCGAGCGCGCTGCGCTTCGCCTACCGCAGCCACGTGGACGACACGATCCCAGTCGCCACGGCTGCTCTCGCGCTGCGGGTTCACGCCGGGATCGCACTGGGCATCGCCCCCCACGTCACGAGCGTCGGGCGGAGCATCTTCTTCAGCGGTACTTTGCACGGCGCGCCGATCCCGCCGGGCAAGCAGCTCGTGATCGAGGCCTCCTCGGGTGGGGAATGGATCCAGTTCGACACGATTAGCACTGGCGCGAAGGGCCGCTACCGCGCGTCTTACCGCTTCAAGTTTCCCGGCCCAGTGACCTACCGCTTCCGTGTTCTCTCGCCATACGAGGCGGACTTCCCGTTCCTGGATGGCGCCTCGAACGTCGTGGACGTGCACGAGCGCTGAGCTGAGCGCTGGGCGATCTCCGATTGGTAGCTCTCTGCGGCGATCTGGCAAGGATCGCGGCGGGTCGGTCGAGATTTGGCAGGGGGGGCGCCGCGTGTCTGCTCGCGGCGCCATCGCGGTTGTAAGGCAAAGCCAATGCGCCCGAGTGGACTCGAACCACCACGGAGAAAATTCTCCACAAGGCCCTCAACCTTGCGCGTCTACCAATTCCGCCACGAGCGCAGAGCTGGCGAGTATAGCCCCGGGTCGCCACCTCCGGATGGCCCTAGTGATCGGCGGCGCTTGCATCCGTCCACACGCGGCGCTAGTCTACGAACACATGTTCGTTCTAGGCCACAGCGAACCCGAAAAGGGAGCCAAGTAGACATGGATCTGACTAAACGCCAGCAAGAGATATTCGACTTCATCCACAAGTACTCGGCCAAGTACGGCTATCCGCCCACAGTGCGCGACATCGGCAAGGCTGTGGGACTCGCGTCCTCCTCGACCGTGCACGCCCACCTGGCCAACCTGGAGAAGATCGGCCTGCTCAGGCGCGATCCTTCCAAGCCGCGCGCGATCGAGCTGCTCGACCGGGCGATGGGCACCGCCGTGGAGAGTGTGCGCGGGATCGTGCGGGCCGACAGCCTGCCCCTGCTGGGCTCGGTGGCCGCGGGCGCGCCGATGCTCGCCGAGGAGAACATCGAAGACTACGTGTCGGTGCCCGCGGTAGCCGGCGGCGGGGACGGCGAGTACCTGCTGAAGATCAGTGGCGAATCGATGAAGGACGCGGGCATCCTCGACGGCGACTATGTGGTCGTGCACTCCCAGGACACCGCACAGGACGGCGATATCGTGGTCGCGCTGCTGGGCGAGGAGGCGACCGTGAAGCGCTTTTTCAAAGAAGCCGATCACGTACGGCTGCAGCCGGAGAACGAGACGATGGAGCCGATCCGCAGCAAAGAGGTCAAGGTGCTTGGGCGCGTGGTGGGCTTGCTTAGGAGCGTCTGAGGGGCTAACGTTGTCTGAGCAAGCCAGGCAGCCGCGGAGGCTAGAGAGCCTTCGAGGAAAGTCCGGACATCACAGGGCAAGGTGGTCGAGATATCGACCCGGGGAAACCCGCGGGAAAGTGCCACAGAAACAAACCGCCGATGGGGCCGTCCCACGTGAACGGCCCACAGGCAAGGGTGAAATGGTGCGGTAAGAGCGCACCAGCGCCGTGGTGACGCGGCGGCTGGGCAAACCCCACCCGATGCAAGGCCAGACAGGACCGTTTGCAGGTAGCCCGCCAAGGTCCAGGTAGGCCGCTCAGATGGATGGCTGCTCAACGACAGGATCCGGCTTATCGACTTGCTACGGAAAGGCCCCGCTCCGGCGGGGCTTTTCTATGCCCGCAGCTGCTCGTGGGCCGTCTGCATCAGCGTCGGCGTGCCCTTGAGCTCGCTGAGCGCCTCGAGCATCGGCTGAAGCTCGCAGTCGATCTTTGCCGGCCACTCCTTCGGTGGGTGCTCATCGAGCGTCTTCAGCCCGTTGCCGGTGATCAGCGCGACGACCGTGTCATCGGGCGCGAAGCGCCCGGCCGCGGCGAGCTTCTCGAGCACGGCGATCGTCGTGCCGCCAGCGGGCTCGGTCAAGAGGCCCTCGGTGGCCGCGAGCAGGTCGATGCCGGCGAAGATCTCGGGGTCCGAGGCGAATGCGGCCGTGCCGCCGCGTTTATGCACGGCGTCGATCACGAGGTAGCCGTCGCCGGGCGCGCCGATCGCGAGCGAGTGCGCGGCGGTCTCGGGCATCACCGGATGGACCTCGGCCTCCTCGGCGAGGATCGCCGAGGCGATCGGGTTGCAGCCGCTCGGCTGGGCGATGTGGATCTGCGTCCCATCGGTCTCGGATAGGCCGAGCAGCTGCAGCTCGCCCAACCCCTTGTGCATCCGCGAGGAGAGCGTGCCGCCAGCGGCGGGCGAGACGATGTGGTCGGGCGAGGCCCACTGCAGCTGCTCGACGATCTCAAACGCGGCGGTCTTCGCGCCCTCGGCGTAGAACGGGCGCAGCGTGATGTTCGCGAAGTCCATCCCCGTTTCCGCTGCGACCTCGCGACAGCGGCGGTTGACTTCGTCGTAGTTACCCTCGACCTGCACGACCTTCGCGCCGAGCGCCATGCACACACGCGCCTTCGTCTCCTCAAGGCGGTTGGGATAGAAGATGAAAGCGTCGACGCCCGCCTTGGCGGCCATCGAGGCGACGGCCGTGCCGACGTTGCCGGTCGAGACGCAGCCGATCTCTCCCTTGCCGCGCTCGAGCAGCCGTGCGACCGACATCGAGACGACGCGGTCCTTGTAGGAGAGGCTCGGCCGGTTGCTGGAGTCGTCCTTCAGATACAGGTTGTTCAAGCCGAGCTCGGCGCCGAGCCGGTCGGCGCGGATCAAAGGCGTGTAGCCGGAGTGCTGTCCCACGCGCGCCTGCGCGCTCGCGTCGAGGATCGGCAGCAGCTCCTCGAAGTGCCAGATGTTCTGCGGACGCTCGGAGGACGGGAAGTCCCGGAAGTGGCTGGCCGCGAGCTCGTAGTCGTAGACGATGTCCAACCCCTTGCCGCAGTCGGGGCACGCGAACACCGTGTCGGTGAGCGGGTAGCGATGGTCGCAGCGATGGCAGACGAGCTCCGTCGCGCACGAGCGCGTCCGCTGGTGGGTCCCCTGGGGCGAGGCTGTGCTGGAAGGGCTCATGCCGGTTCAAGAGACGATACGCCTGGCCACGGCGTTTGTGTGTCAGCCTCGTGACCGAACGCGATCCACAGCTCCTCGGAGAGGTGCGGCGCGAACGGACCGAGCAGCTGGATGAGAACCCCCAGCGCCTCGATCAGCGCCTCGCGGTCGGCTGGGCTCAGCTCGTCTTGGCGTGCGAGCACGCGCTTCTCGAAGTCCTTGAGGCGGTCGAACAAGAGCATCACGTTGCGCACGGCGCTGTGAGTCTCGAGGCTCTCCATCTCCTCGGTCGTCTTCTCGACGGCCTTCTCACACCACTGGGCGAGTTTGCGCCGCAGGTGCTCGGTCATGTCTCTGACGGGCTCGGACTCGCTGCCGTCGTCGATCGTCGCCGGCTCCGCCGTCGCCGCAAGCTCTCCTGCTCTCGCGAGGTAGGCCTGCGAGAACGTCCAGACCTGGTTGAGGAACCGGTGGGCGCGCAGCACCGCCGAGTCACTCCAGTTGAGCGTCTTCTGCGGGCGCGCGGCATACAGCACCGCCAGCCTCACGGTGTCCGCTCCATAGCGCTCGACGAGCGCGTCAGGGTCGACCACATTGCCGAGGTGCTTGCTCATCTTGCGCCCGTCGCTGATGACCATCTCGTGGAACAGGCATCCGGCGAACGGCTCGCCGTCCTCGAGAAACGCGAGCGGTCCGATCTCGCGTAGCGCCTTGGTTACGATCCGCTGGTCGAACACGAAGTTGCCGCTGTCCGAGCCCGCCACGACGCGCTCGGACGGAAGCCAGTGGCGCAGGTCGCCGAGCGCAAGGATCTGCTCGAGCGACTCCTCGCGCGACTCCGGGGGCACGCACACCGGCACCCACAGCCACAGCGCGTCGAAGTGGCAGTCGAGCGTGTCCGTCTCGCGCTCGGCCGGGCCGCCGCATAGCGGACACGTGCTCTGCACGAACTCCTCGAGCTCCGCGAGCGGGTTGCCGGTGCCCGTCGGGGTGATGTCGAGCGGTAGCAGCACCGGCAGCTGCTCCTTGGCGACCGGCACCGCGCCGTGCGTCGCGCAGTAGACGATCGGGATCGGCGTGCCCCACGAGCGCTGGCGCGAGATCGAGAAGTCGTCGGCCTTGTAACGGACCGCCTGTCGCGGTGCCGAGGTCTCGCCGGCAGGCGTCGCCTTATCAGGCGCCTGCGCGTCACTCGCCCGCGAGGAGCCGAGGAGCGCAGGCAGGCGCTCGGCGATCACCTCGTCGGTGCGGTCGCGCTCGGGAATCCCGAACACGGCGGTCGTGCCGAAACGCCCGTCGACGCCGGGCGAGATCAGCACCGGCAGGGGAGAGCCGCCCGCGGGCGCCGGCAGCGTGCGGCCGGTATCGACCAGCGCGAATGTGCGCGCATCGCGCGAGCTGCGCTCCAGGCCGCCCGAGCGGAGCTCCTCGAGGCGCTCACGGACCTCCGCATCGGACACCCACGTGTCGATCTCCGGGTGCTTCGGTGAGATCAGCACGAACTGCGCCTGCGCGAGCGCGTCTGCATGCGGCGTGAACACGGTCAAGCGCGCTCCGTCGGCCGCGCTCAGCTCGACCTCGACTCCGTCGACGCGGCCGAGCACGAAGCGTTGGCTGGACAGTGCGACCTCGTCCCATTTGCCGCTGGCCGCGAGCTCGTCGAGCCGGCGGTCGTTCTCCTGCGTGTAGGCGCTTACGCGTAGGAACCACGTCGGACGCTCGATCAGGCGGACCGGGTTGTGGCAGCGCCAGCAGAGGCCGTCCTCGACTTGGATCGTCGCGAGCGTTGTCTGGCATGTGTCGCACCAGTCGACGTTTCCCGTGCCCCGATATACGAGCCCCGCCTCGAGCAGCGTCAGGAACAGCCACTGCGACCAGCGGTACATGATCGAGTCTGAGCTCATGAACGTCCGTCCCCAGTCGAACGAGAAGCCGAGGCGCTCCAACTGCCCCTGCATGTGCGAGGCGCAACGGCTGACCCAGTCGCTCGGCGACTCGCCGCTCGCGATCGCGCCGAGCTCGGCGGGCAGGCCGAACGCGTCGAAGCCGAAGGAAAACAGCACTGCGTCGCCCCGCGCGCGCGAGAAACGCGCGTAGGCGTCGCCGATCGAATAGGAGCGGACGTGGCCGATATGGATGTTGCCCGAAGTGAAGGGGGCGGAGGGCTTGATGTACTTGCGCGGCTGCCCCTCGGTCAGGGCGGGGGTACGGAACGCGTCTCGCGCACGCCAGGCATCCTGCCGGCGGGCCTCGATCGTCTGCGGGTCATAGCGCTTTGGGAGCTGGTCAGGCATGTCAATCGAGCATATCCCAGGGCATAAGGACCGGCGCGAGGGGATAAGTACCGGCAGGGCCCATTGCTATGCTCGAATCACCAGGCCTGTGGGCGCAAACTGTCCGTCCCGAATGCGAGGATGAAGCGATGGAGATAGAGATCGGACGCGGCAAGAAGGCGCGCCAGGCATACGGATTCGACGACATCGCGATCGTGCCCTCCAGGCGGACACGCGACCCCGACGACATCGATCTTTCGTGGAAGCTCGGCCCCTACCAGTTCGAGCTGCCGCTGATGGCCTCGGCGATGGACGGCGTCGTCTCGCCGCGCACCGCCGGGATCGTCGGCAACCTCGGTGGGCTGGCGGTGCTGAACCTCGAGGGCATCTTCACCCGCTACGAGGACGCCGAGGAGCAGCTCGAGCGGATCTCTGAGCTGCCGAAGGAGCAGGCCACGCGCGAGATGCAGGAGATCTACGCGGAGCCCGTGAAGCCCGAGCTGATCACCCAAAGGATCAGGGAAATCAAGGAGCAGAAGGTCGTCGTAGCGGCGTCGCTGACCCCGCAGCGGGTGTTGAAGTACCACGAGCTCGCGTTGGAGGCCGGGCTCGATGTGCTGGTGATCCAGGGGACGGTCGTCTCCGGGGAGCACGTCTCGACCGTGTCGACGCCGCTGAACCTGAAGGAGTTCATCCCGACGCTCGAGGTGCCGGTCGTCGTCGGTGGCTGTGCCTCCTACCACACGGGTTTGCACCTGATGCGCACGGGCGCCGCCGGGGTGCTCGTCGGTGTGGGCCCTGGTGCGGCTTGCACGACTCGCGGCGTGCTGGGAATCGGCGTGCCGCAGGCGACGGCGATAGCGGACGTGGCGCACGCACGGTCGACACACATGCTGGAGACGGGCGAGTACTGCCAGGTGATCGCAGACGGCGGGATGCGCAATGGCGGCGACGTTTCGAAGGCGATCGCGCTCGGCGCCGACGCGGTGATGATCGGCTCACCTTTGGCGCGCGCGTACGAGGCGCCAGGAAGGGGTTTTCATTGGGGTATGGCGACGTTCCACCCCAGCCTGCCACGCGGCGCAAGGGTGGCGACGACGCAGAATGGGACGCTCGAGGAGATCCTCGTCGGCCCAGCGCGCGAGAATGACGGTACTTTCAATCTGTTCGGCGGCCTGAGGACTTCAATGGCGACCTGCGGGCACAAGGACCTCGCGGAGTTCAATCGCGCCGAGGTCGTGATTGCGCCGGCGCTGCAGACCGAGGGCAAGGCGTTGCAGCGCGACCAAGGCGTGGGTATGGGCTCTAACGGGAAGGCAGCCGCCGTAGTCTTGGTCAATGACTGACTCAGTGCTCGTTACGCCCGTTCCCGCCGGCGATGAGCCGACCGAGATACCCGGAGTCAACGAAGAGATCATCGTCCTCGACTACGGGGGCCAATACTCACAGCTGATCGCGCGCAGGGTGCGTGACTGCGGTGTGTTCTCAGAGCTGCTGCCGAGTCACACTCCGCTGGAGGAGATCGAGCGACGGAAACCTCGGGGGATCATCCTCTCGGGCGGTCCCGCGTCGGTATATGCCGAGGGCGCGCCGCGCCTGGAGCGCGGCCTGCTGGAGCTGGGGGTGCCGGTGATGGGCATCTGTTACGGAATGCAGCTGCTTGTGCACGAGCTCGGGGGGAAGGTTGAGGAGGCCGAGGTGGGAGAGTTCGGCCGCTCGGATCTGATGGTGATTGAGCAGGGAACGCTGCTGAGGGGAATGCCGAAGGAGCAGACGTGCTGGATGAGCCACCGCGACACGGTGATCGAGCCGCCCCCGGGGTTCACCGCGCTGGCGTCGTCGAGCGTCTCGCCGGTGGCCGCGGTGGAGGATGCGCAGCGAGGCATCTACGGGATCCAGTTCCACCCGGAGGTCGTGCACACGCCCTACGGGCAGGAGATCCTGACGAGGTTCCTGACGGAGGTGTGCGGCTGCGAGCGGACGTGGTCGGCGGCGGGGATCGTCGAGGATCAGATCGCGCGAATACGCCGGCAGGTGGGCGATGGGCAGGTGATCTGCGGGCTCTCGGGCGGCGTCGACTCCTCGGTGGCGGCATTGCTCGTGCACCGCGCGGTCGGTGACCAGCTGACGTGCGTGTTCGTCGACCACGGCCT
>Ga0302325_10018314_pt1 | contig 14762 bp, 12 predicted proteins | sample Palsa_T0_2_FD_201948 | JGI IMG/M metagenome (GOLD analysis project Ga0302325, IMG submission 201948) | Peat permafrost microbial communities from Stordalen Mire near Abisko, Sweden - Palsa_T0_2 | ecosystem: Environmental > Terrestrial > Soil > Palsa > Peat permafrost | place: Sweden: Abisko... | reverse complement strand
CTCTACCTCTTGGTAGCAAGGGGGCACTGTCAGCGTTCGCGGCGAACCATGGGTTGACACGACGTCGGCAGGGTTATTTCGCTGCGATGATGGTCGAAGAGTCACGCATCTTGCAGGTCTGCATTTTCCATACGCTTGAAAAGAATTTGGCCAGTATCGACTTTAGCGTGCTGCTATCTCAAGTGATGACGATCGCGGACGAGGTGGACTCACAGCTCCGGCAGGCGATGGAGTGCTATGTCGAGGAGTCAGTCGCCGATTCGCTTCCTGCCTAAGTACGGCTTGCGCGCCTTCTGCGCAGCCAAGATTCTGGCCAACCCGGCAGCACTTATCTTTCTCCGTTGCGCTGACTCATCAGGCTTGGTCGTATGCTTCTGCGGCTGTCCAGGCACTGTTGTCTTGTCTGCTGGCAGCGATGGCCTTCAGCCTGACGCTGTTCGACCGTTCCGACCGCGTCTATCTCTGGATGGAGGCGGTCTTTCTGGCCGAGGCAGCCTCCGCTGCCGAGGTGGTCTTCGCTGTATGGAACCAACGCTTGAGCGCTCCGGCCGACAGAATATTCGGAGACCTTATCACTTCGCTTATATACGCAGGATGGGTGAGATGAAGGAGAATGTCTCGTTTTGCAACAACTCTGCGCGGCGCAACCGTGGCCGGGGGTTCCTGATGGAAGGATTTCTGCGGGGTATGCAGTGATGAGGGCAGGCTCGGGTGCCGTTCGCAGTCTCTTCACGGCGTGCACGATCCTGGTGGCCGCTCACGTGACTCTACTCGTCTTCGATCCGCGTGCGTTGTTCCCGTCTAACCTGTTCCTTCTTATGTATCCCCTTCTGGGGGTTACGGCGTGCCTGCTTGGCGCCTATCGCGAATCTCCAGAGGCCAGGCCATTGTGGCTCTTATTCGGGTGCGGTTTGTTCATCGCAGGGGTTGGTGAGCTTGGTTTGACTTACTACGACTTCGGCACGCACATACACACTCAGGCCCAGGCCCTCAACTCCGACTTCTTCTTTTTTGCGTACGCAATTCCTGTGATGCTGGCTATCTGCTCGCGAAGCACGGACGCCGGCCTGAAGACCTTCGCATGGTTCGATGGGGCTCAAGCGCTCATCGCAGCGATGCTCGCATACTTGCAGCTCTTCTCCGTATTGCCCTCTCATGGCCGCCCCGAGCCCATCTCCGCGACCAATCTCATGTATTTGAGCAATGCGGAGAATTTGATTCTGGTCGGAGCTGTGACCTTGCGCTTCTTTTCCAACCCGAGCCCAGCGAGAAGACGCTTCTACCAGACCCTCTCCCGCTATCTGTGGGTCAATGGGATAGTAGCTCTTATCGTGGGCTACATCGGACTGAAGCACCGCTGGAATAACGGAGTGCAAGACGCAGCGTGGGGGCTCCCTTACCTCGCTCTCATGGGCTCGCTTTCCTTGCAACACAAGACCCCTACGGACAAGAGTGAACGGAGCAGCGGCCAGCGAACCGTGGGACTGCTGATCGATAACCTCAGCCCGGTACTATTCACGCTGGCTATCACACTGATGGGGGTTGAAATTGCGCCCGAACACCCATGGTTGGGGTTTGTCTGCATTTCGGCGGCGGTTGCGATCTATGGAGTACGAGCAGCGATATTGCAGGTGAGGTATGCCCGGTCGCAACAGGAGTTGACCAAGGCGATGATTGCGGCTGAGCAGGCGAGCCGCGCCAAAAGCCAATTCCTGGCAAACATGAGCCATGAAATACGGACGCCGATGAATGGCATTCTCGGCATGACGGAACTTGCTCTCAGCACATCTCTGAATGAAGAGCAGCGCGAGTTTCTGCTGACCGTGAAGTCCTCAGCAGATCGCCTGTTGACCATCATCAATGAAATCCTCGATTACTCGAAGATGGAAGCAGGTAAAACCGTTCTGGATTCGGTTGCCTTCCATTTACCCCGCGTGGTCAACGATGTGTTGAGGAGCCTCGCCTTGCCCGCTCACCAAAAAGGCCTGGAACTCACCCTGCGGATCGCGCCGGATGTGCCCGCTGACCTGACGGGCGACCCGGTCCGTCTGGGTCAGGTCCTGATCAATCTGGTTGGAAATGCGATCAAGTTCACGGATATCGGGGAAGTCAGCATAGACGTATCGCTGAAGGCGGTGAGGAATGGCCGCGCTTGCCTGCAGTTTTCCATTCGCGATTCGGGAATCGGAATCGCGCTGGACCAGCAGGGAGGACTCTTCCAAGAGTTTCAGCAAGCGCAAACTTCAGGCAATCGGCTATACGGTGGTACCGGGCTGGGACTTGCCGTCTCCAGGAGCATTGTGACTTTGATGGGAGGAAAAATCAATCTCAAGAGCATGCCGGGGGAGGGCACAACCATAACCTTCGATGCTCACTTTGACTTGTCACCTGGATCTCAGCCAGCCCCGCCCGTTCCCAGTGAAGAAGATTTGCAGGAAGTGCCCATCCTGATCATTGACGACAACGCCACGAATCGAAGGATCCTCTTCGAACTAACTCGTCAATGGAAGATGAAACCGCACACGTGTGATTCCGGGGAATCCGGGCTTGCAGAACTCTCCAGAGCCGCTTCTGAGGGAAATCCCTATCGCTTGCTTCTACTCGACGAACAGATGCCCGGGATGGATGGAATGGAAGTGCTCGACCGCATTCGGCGAAATCCGGCGCTCGAAAGCGTAGTGATCATGATGTTGACCTCGTTTGACCAGGTCGATAGTGCAGCACTCTGCCGGAAGATGGGAGTGGAGACATACCTGATCAAACCCATAAGCTCTTCCGACCTGCTTGGATCTATTCGTCTTGCGATCGGAGTGCGTAGGCCAGCGATTACGATTACTCCCGCCGCCGCGGTTTCCGGTTCATCGCTATCGCTAAAGATCCTGCTGGCCGAAGACAACCTCGTGAATCAAAAAGTCGCCATGGGAATGCTGGGCAAGATGGGACACAGGATCACGCTGGCAACGAATGGCCTGGAAGCTCTGGAGCAATGGAGACAAAGTGACTTCGATCTGATTCTCATGGATGTGCAGATGCCTGAGATGAACGGCCTGCAGGCCACCACGCAAATCCGCCAGGAAGAGGCTATGGGTACCCACGTACCCATTGTTGCCATGACCGCATCTGCTATGAGCGAGGATCGGGACCGCTGCTTGGCGGCTGGCATGGATGGCTTCATTTCCAAACCAGTGAGTTACAAAGGCATCGAACAGATGATCGCGACTACATTTTCACAGAGAAAATAGTCGTTCTATCCATGGGCGACGCAGGAGTTGGAACCTATGTCAATCGCTGCCTGCGTCTGCATCTTGAGGGAAGTTTTACCTGGCACACGGATAATGCTGTCTGCAATGCAAGGTACACCACCTCGTCTTACATTATCTCTAAGCGGATTGCTGGTCGGGAGCCATGCGGCGGTCACCGGGCGTTGCTGAGGCGGGTGGCCGTTTGCCGGGTGATTCGGCCGCCATCCACTCGCCCAACAGCCGGCCGCGCATGCTTTGCGTAGTCTTCACTGCCGCCGCAAAATAGTGTTCGATCTCGTCTCGGAAAGCGGCCGTCAATTCCGGCGCACCCTGGCCCAGGGCCTCCTGGGCTTCTTTCCCCAGGCACACCCAGTCGTGCCATTCGCCAATCGCATCCTGGACTCGCTTCAGCGCTCTGGCCACACTGCTGCCGCCCTCTGCACCCGCTTCGGCCACATAGCGCGCCTTCTTGGTCGCCTTGCGAAAGTCGTGCAGATTCTCCGCATGCAGCAGCGGCATCGCGTCGGCCGCGCGCACGAAGGCCTCCAGCGCCACGGCATCAGCCGGACGCAGAGCCATGGATCTGCCCAAAGGTACACGCGTGATTGCGGTAAAGAGTGCGCCCTGTCCTTCTGCTAATCCCTGCTGTCGCTTCCTGATCTGCTTCTGCATACCGTGCGCCAGATGTTTGCGCTCGCTTTTGAGCCACGCATCGACTGCATCTGCCTGCTTCATTTCTGCGCCAACGCGGTTCGCCTCGTTGCCCGGAGTCGTGTCCTGTTCAGGCGTTTGTTTGCCAATCCAAGTTTCCAGTAGCTTGCGCTGCACATCCAGATCGCGAACCGGTCCGGCCGCGCGGCGAACCTGCTTGAGCTCACGCAGCCACACGCGCGCCGGCCGCTCCAATGCGTGGGCCGCCGGACCCGCTTCGCGCAGCATGGCCTCGAGCATTGCTTGCAGACGACGCGAGCCGGTTCTCAGGCGATGCACAGCCTCCGGGTCCGCGTCCTCGACGGCTCGCGTGACTGCGGCGTTGAAAGCGTCAGCAACCGGCAGCAAATGAGCCAATGGGTCCTGAGCCGGACGGCTGCTATCCTGCTGCTTGCGTAGCGCGCGTTTAGCAACCATGTCGAATCACTTCGCCCTTTCCCTCGAGGCCCCTCCCGAGAATACCTCGAACCTCACTCCGGTGCGAGCCTGGACGCTGCTGCTGTTGGTCTTTGCCGCAGTCCATTTGGCGGCACTCTTCGCGCCCCCTTTGTTGGACGACGCCGACGCTACCCACGCCTGCGCCGCTCAGCATATGGCGCGTAGCGGCGACTGGGTAACCTTGCATGTGGACGGCATCCGCTATCTGGAAAAGCCGCCCCTGCCCTATTGGCTCGTCGCCGTCGATTATCACCTCTTCGGATACAACGTGTTTGCTACCCACCTTCCCCTGACCCTGGGAGTCCTCGGCTTGGCCATTTTGGCTTGGGTGTGGGGCCGTCGCGCCTATGGCGACCGCGCGGCGTTCTATGCCGCTCTCAGCATTCTGACCAGTGTGGGAGTCTTTCTCTTCACCCGTATCTTCATTCCGGAAGTCCTGCTTACGCTTCTGTTGGCCTTCGCTCTCTACAATTTTCTCATTGGGCTGGAGGATGACAAACCGCTCCGCTTTTACCTGACCTGGGCTGCTCTGGCCTTGGCCATGCTGGCCAAAGGTCTAGTCGCCCCCGTCTTTTTCTTTCTCGCCGCAGTGCCCTACCTGTTGCTGACCGGCGATTGGCGGCGCTGGCGCCAACTCCGCCTGTTCTCTGGCATTCTGCTCTTCCTTGCCATCGCCGCGCCATGGCACATCCTCGCCGGACTGCGCAATCCCGGCGCAGGGCACCCCGCAGGCAATATTCCCAGCCCGGGCAACGTGCACGGCTTCTTCTATTTCTACTTCATCAACGAACAAGTGCTGCGCTTCCTAGGCCGGCGTTATCCCGTCGATTACAACAAACTTCCCTTCGTTCTTTACTGGAGCCTGCACCTGGTCTGGCTTTTTCCTTGGAGCATCTATCTGCCGGCAGCCGTCAGGCAGGCATGGATCGCCCGCAACCGTTGGTTAGGTGGTATGCGGCCGGCTCCCTATTCCATCGCTGCGCGCCCCGCTCGCTTTCGTAGCAGAACTACCTGGCTGCTCGCCATATACGCAGCCCTCATCCTGCTCTTTTTCTCCCTTTCCACCAACCAGGAGTACTACACCTATCCCGTGTACTTCCCCTTGTTGCTGCTCACCGCTGGGGCTCTGGCCAGTGAGGAAAGCGAACCTGGGCCGGTAAGCAAATGGCTAACCGGGGGACACGCGACGCTAGCCCTGATCGGCGTTGTGGCTGCGGTCGCGCTTGGATACGGCCTTTGGTCCTCCCGCGCCATTCCCTCCGGCAGCGACATTGGCGCGCTTCTGGCCCATCGCGACGTGGCCGGTTATACCCTTTCCATGGCTCACCTATTCGATCTCACCGGGCCATCGTTTGCCGCGCTGCGCTTGCCCGCGGCCCTGGCTGCTGCGGGCCTTCTTTTGGGCCCTGTGGTCGCCTGGGGGCTGCGCCGCCGGCGGCATCATTTCGAGGCTACGGTGAGCGTCGCTTTCACCTCCGCCGTCTTTCTCATCGCCGCGCATATCGCCCTGGTGCGCTTTGAGCCCATGCTCTCCTCGCGCGCCATGGCTGACACCATCAACCACCTCACTAAAGGCGGTGGCGATGCCACCCTCATCTTGTACGGCGATGTGGCCGACGGTTCTTCGCTTCTTTTCTACACCCAACGGCAGGCCTTGCTGGTGAATGGACGGGTGAGCTCTATGCTCTGGGGCTCGAATTATCCTGACGCGCCGAACGTGCTGATCAGTGATGCGGATCTGCTTGCGCTCTGGGGCAGCGGGCCGCGCAGATTCCTCTTTGTCCCGGGAGATGTCCGCGCCCACGTGGCAGGCCTCCTGGGAACGCGGGCCTATCTCCTGCAGGAGCTCTCCGACAAAGCCCTCTACACCGACCGCCCGTTATAAACAGCTATTTGTAGGAGCGGGCGCGTGCCCCAGTGGGACGAATCAGTCCCGCAGCTCTGGCTGAAAATAACCCAGGACACCAGTCCTGGCATTCTCACCCATTCTCGAAAGGGGAAGGAACAAACCAACTACGCCGTAAGGATGGCTTCGGGTTCGCGTTCGCCGGGCTGGGAACCATTTCGCATGAACCCATCCTCCAGCAGGTTATAGACCTCTCCGCGCCACTTCACCTGGTTGCTGACGTAGCTTGCAACCCAATAGCAGAAACCCAGCAGGTCGCGTAGGGGATACAGCAGGGCAGTCCTTAATAGCTTGGGCTCGCCAACCACCAGGCGGCCTACCAGAGCGCCTAGAGCTACCCGCGACGCCCAACTCCACAACAGCAGGATGGCGCCCAGCAGCGGCCGGTGGAAGGCCAAAGCAACCCCTGCGGTCAGAAATCCGTAAGGCATACTGAACGTCAACGCAGTCCCAAAATGTCCTTTAGGACGGGAAAAGCGTGTGCTTTTCATCCACCGGACCTGGTGCAGCACCGAAGCCAGAAAGGACGAATTCAGCACATGATGCTCGATCGTGTGCGTGGACAGCACAACCCGGTATCCATTCGCGGAGATCAGGTTCCCCAACATAAAGTCGTCTGCATGATAGCGTCCCAGGGCGCGAAAGCCGCCGGCCTCATCCAGGCTATCCCGCCGCACCACCATGGTCGGTCCCAGGGCAAACTTCATGCCTTCCAGCATTTCCGCCACCAGTACCCCGGCGGACATCTCAATCGACATGCCGACGCCTTCCAGCCGAGACCAGAAACTGCTGCCCGCGACGCCTCGGTAAAGGCAGGTCACCATACCCACGCCCTCATCGGCAAACGGCGCCATCACTGCTCGCAAATAGCCCCGGGTCACCGAGACATCGCTGTCGCTGATCACGAAAAAGCGGTGCGCCGCCGCACTCTGCATGCGCTCCAGCGACCAGACTTTGGCATTGGCATACGGGGCATTGCCACTGCATAGAAACTTGGATCGAATCGCCGGGTAACGGGCCGCTACCCGCCGGGCGATCTCCAGGCCCGGGTCTTGCTCGCTACGGGCGCAAAAAATGACCTCGAACTTGGGATAGTCCTGTTCAAAGAAGCTTTGCAAATGAGATTCAAGGTCGGGTTCCGACCCATGCAGTGGCTTGAGCAGGCTTACCGGCGGGGCAAATCCGGCCGGTAGCAGCTTACGCCGGCGAGCAGCCAGGCGCACGGCGCCGGCCGCCACCAGAAGGGCATACACAGTCGAGGTAAATATACCGATGATGCTGACTACGAGCAGAAAATTCATCATGCCTTGCAGCCGACTCTGAACTCAAGGTAGTTTCCGTATCGCCGGGCCGGACAAACAGATTTCCCAGCCCTCTTTAGAGTACACTTTGCTCCCTAAAGCGTCTTAAAAGAAGCATATTCGTGGTTCGTCAGCGCTTGCGCTCCACTGCCGGGACGACCATGGGACGCCGCAAGGCAACAATCGCACCTTCGGAGGCCGGCATGCCTTGCTGCATCTTCGTGAGCATCTCTGTGCGTACGTAATCCACGAAATCCTGCATTTGGCGATTCATCTCTTCCATGCGTTCGCGCATCTGCAGAATGATGGCGATTCCGGCGATGTTGACGCCCAGCTCGCGCGCCAGGTTGAGAATAAACTCCAGCCGCTCCAGGTCCTCGTCCGTGTACAGACGCGTATTGCCTACGGTCCGCGACGGCTGCAACAGTCCCTCGCGCTCATAAAGCCGCAGCGTCTGCGGGTGGATCTCGTACATCTCGGCGACCGCCGAGATCATATACGCGCCTTTGGATTTACGCTTGGTGGGCATTTTGCTTCTCGTGCCTCTGCATCATGTCAGTCATACTCCTGCGAAAGTAGCCTCTCTGGGATCTTCAGGATTCAGTTTGGCAAACTCCCGCAAAATCTCCTTCGATCGTTCGTCCCGGAGCGGGGGGACAACCATCTCCACGGTGACGATCTGGTCCCCGCGCACCCCCTCGTGGGTCGCAGAAGGTACCCCTTTGCCGCGCATGCGCAGCTTCTGCCCGCTCTGCGTTCCCGGCGGAATCTTCAACTGCGCCCGGCCGTCGATCGTGGGCACTTCAATCTTCGCTCCCAACGCCGCTTCCGGTACGGTAACCGGGATCACGATCTGAATATCATCGCCTGCGCGTGTAAATACAGGATGGCTATCGATCTTGATAATCAAGTAAAGGTCGCCGGCGGGTCCGCCATTAATCCCCGCATTCCCTTTGCCTGCCAGCCGTATCCGCTGGCCGTCGCGGGTGCCCGGCTTGATTCGGACCTCGACCACCTCGGTTCGGCTGACCGTTCCCTCGCCATCGCAGGTCGGACACTCGTTATCCAGCTTGCCAGTACCTCCGCAACGCGGGCAGGCAATCTTGAATTTCATGCGCCCGCCCATCTGCGTCACTTGTCCCGCGCCCTGACATTCAGGGCACATGCCGCCGCCAGTGGAGGCTTTCCCTTTACAGGTGGGGCAGACTTCCTGCCGCACTACCTGGAGCTTTGCCACGCCGCCGCGGATCGCAGTCCAGAAATCCACCGTAATCTGGTATTCCAGATCGGTGCCCGCCTGCGGCCCTTGTTGCTTCTGTCCCTGGGAAAACACACCCGAGAAAATGTCCCGGAAGCTGCCCCAGCTGGAGCCCGCGTTGCCCCCTCCAACGCCAGGTTCGCCGGGATGTCCGGTCGCGTAGTCAGTGAAATCGAAGCCTCCAAAGTCGGGAACGCCACGCCCGCCACCCGGCCGCCTTGTTGAGCCTCCCCCAGGTCCTCCTGCAAAACCATAGCCACCGCGCGCCGCCGCTTCTGCGGCAGCAGGATCAATCTGATCGGAGTAGTACCCTAACGCGTCGTAAACCTTGCGCTTCTTCTCGTCGCTCAATACATCATTGGCTTCCGAAATCTCCTTGAACTTCTCTTCGGCCCTCTTATCCCCGGGATTCACGTCAGGATGATGCTTCCGGGCGAGCTTGCGGAATGCTTTGCGGATGTCGTCCGTGCTCGCGGTCTTCTTGATACCCAGAACCGCGTAATAATCTTTGGTTGGTGTCGTCGCCATGTCTTAGTTGGTTTGCTTCAATCCAAGGTTCAAAAATAGTGCCGGGCCGCCATACGGCGGCCCGGGCTTTTCGTTTAGTTCCACCACAACCGGGCTTCCACCGGCTCGATTCGCCAAAAGAGATCGGGTTCTACCCGGTTCATCTGCGCGGCGAAGCTCTCCGCTTCTTCGCGAGTATTGAACATGACCTGGTTGTAGATCTGTCCTGCTCGCAACTGCTCATATTTCCACATCGTCTCAGTCATATCGCCCTGCCTTCCGCCTGTTGGTACTGAAAAGCGTGGGGTGCTCTCAGCGGTTGAGCACCCCACGCCATGTAATGACTGAGAGCGGCAACGGAACCCTCCGTTGCGTTTCCTGGGTCGTTACTTCTTGTCTGCCACATCCACGTACTCGGCGTCGATCACGCCTTCTTCCTTCTTTTCTCCAGCGTCGCCGGAGGCGCTAGCCGCGGCGTCACCTGAAGCGGAAGTTCCGGAAGCGTTCGCTTTATACATGGCCTCTGCCAGCTTATGCGAAGCCGCAGTCAGTTTCTCCCGCGCCGCATTGAGTTCCGACGCGCTCGAGCTGCCCTGCAGCGTCGTACGAGCCTGGGTTAACGCTGCCTCAACGTCGCTCTTCTCGCTGCCGGAAACCTTGTCGCCGTTGTCCTTCAGCATCTTCTCGACGTTGTACGTCATGTTGTCCAGCGAGTTGCGCGCCTCTACCTCTTCGCGCTTCGCCTGATCCTCGGAGGCATGCGCATCGGCCTCTTTCGCCATGCGATCCACCTCTTCTTTGCTTAGACCCGAAGAAGAAGTGATGGTGATCTTCTGATCCTTGCCGGTGGCGTTATCCTTCGCCGTCACGTTGAGGATTCCGTTAGCGTCGATATCGAAAGTCACCTCAACTTGCGGCACCCCACGCGGAGCCGGAGGAATCCCACTCAGCTTGAACTTACCCAAGGTCCGGTTCTGCGCTGCCATCGGACGCTCACCTTGCAACACATGGACTTCTACTTCCGTCTGGTTATCGGCCGCCGTCGAAAACGTCTCCGTCTTCTTGGTCGGGATCGTCGTATTGCGCCCAATCATCTTGGTCGCTACTCCGCCCAGAGTTTCAATGGCCAGGGTCAGCGGCGTCACATCCAGCAGCAACAGGTCGGTCACTTCGCCGGCCAGTACGCCTGCCTGGACTGCAGCGCCAATCGCCACCACTTCGTCTGGATTCACACCCTTGTGCGGTTCCTTGCCGAAGAGCTCCTTCACGATCTGCTGGATACGCGGCATGCGCGTCTGTCCGCCCACCAGCACTACTTCGTCGATCTTGCTGGAATCGATCTGCGCATCCGCCAGAGCCTTCTTGCAGGGCTCGATCGAACGCTGCAGCAGGTCTTCCACCAGCTGTTCCAACTTCGCGCGAGTCAGCTTCTTCACCAGGTGCTTCGGTCCCGTGGCGTCCGCAGTGATGAAGGGCAGGTTGATCTCTGTCTCGACTGTCGTCGACAGCTCAATCTTCGCCTTCTCTGCCGCATCCTTCAGGCGCTGCAGGGCCATTTCGTTGCCCTTCGCCCGCAGATCCAGTTGCTCGTCTTTCTTGAACTCATCGATCAACCAGTCCACGATGCGCTGGTCGAGGTTGTCGCCGCCCAGGTGAGTATCGCCATTGGTCGACTTCACCTCAATCACGCCTTCGCCTACTTCGAGTACGGAAACGTCAAAGGTTCCGCCGCCGAAGTCATAGACGATAATCGTTTCGTCCTTCTTCTTATCAAGGCCGTAAGCCAACGCCGCCGCAGTGGGCTCGTTGACGATACGCTTTACATCCAGGCCGGCAATCTTGCCCGCGTCTTTGGTCGCCTGGCGTTGCGCATCGTTGAAATAAGCCGGCACGGTAATGACAGCTTCCGTAACCGTCGTCCCCAGATAATCTTCTGCGGCCTTTTTCAGCTTCTGCAGAATCATTGCCGAAATTTCCGGCGGGGTATATTCCTTACCCTGGGCCACCACCACCACGTGGTCGCCTTGTGCCTTAACCTTGTAGGGCACCATCTTCATTTCATCGGTCACCTCGTTGGCGCGGCGCCCCATGAAACGCTTGATCGAATAGATTGTGTTCTCCGGGTTGGTAATCGCCTGGCGCTTCGCCACTTGGCCGACCAACCGCTCCCCGCTCTTTGTAAACCCGACGACAGACGGGGTTGTCCGGCCACCCTCTTCATTGGGTATAACCTTGGGCTCCCCGCCCTCCATCACAGCCACCACTGAGTTCGTAGTGCCTAAATCAATGCCTATAATCTTTGCCATCGCTTCGCTGCTCCTACACGCACCTCGTGTGCGAGTTTGTGGATTTTACTCTCGCACTTGAGTCTATTGTTGTCAAGCTATCTGATGCTTGGACTCACCCAATAGATTCATCCTCAGGCATTTTCCAGCCCAAGAAGTCAAAATCCCATTATCTGTTGTATTTACAGCAAGATAGCGGTGGGCAGCCCTTTGTAGTCACTGGAGGATGAGTCGCCTGGACGGGTGCCCCCGTTCGCAGCACCTGTCCCGGCTTGCCGTGGAGCGTACATGGGCCGAAAAAGAGGGAGCACAGCCCCTCCAATGTTCCTGCTATGCGGATAAAGAACACTCGAGGCCAGCATCGTCCTCGATACCCTGGCCGTCTTTGAATGGCTACACGCCAAAAGCTCGCAACGCCGTGCAGGCCCTATCTAGCTCCGCCGCCTGCTTGGCAAAGCAGAATCGGAGGACGTTTTCCCCCCGGCCGCCCTCATAGAATGCCGATCCCGCGACCGCCCCTACCCCGGTCGCGCGAAGCAGGTTGCGCGCCTTGACACTGGCCAGCTCTCCTTCCACCCGGCTGGCATCGGCCAGCACGTAGTAGGCCCCGGCTGGCACTGCAGGAGTCATTCCCGCAGCCCCCAGTGCATCACAGACCTGGTCTCGCTTCTCCTGGTACTCGGTCGCCAGCCCGTGGTAAAAGCTGTCCGGCAGGGCGCGGAGCCCGGCGGCCGCGGCGTATTGGAACGGCGAGGGAGTACACACGTATTGCAGATCGTGGAAGTAGCCAATGGCAGGCATCCATTTGCTGCTGGCGGCCAGGTACCCGACCCGCCATCCGGTCATGCTGAAAGTCTTGGAGAACCCCGAAATCGTAATCGTGCGTTCCGCCATCCCCGGAATCGTTGCCGGGCTGATGTGCGACTGCCCCTCGTAGATAAAGTATTCGTATATCTCGTCAGTCAGCACAAAGAGGTCGTGTTCGATGGCCAAGGCGGCGATTCCTTCCAATTCCGCCCGGTTGAATACCTTGCCGCAAGGGTTGCCCGGGCTGTTGATCACCACCCCGCGGGTGCGCGGCGTGATCGCTGCCCGCAGGCGATCGAAGTCGATTTCCCAAGTCGCTGGGGCGAGGGGCACCGCCACCGGCACCGCTCGCATCGCCGTAAGGGTGCTGTGGTGGTATCCGTAAAACGGTTCGAACAAGATGACCTGGTCCCCAGGATCGAACAGCGCCAGGCACGCCGAGGACATGGCTCCGGTCGCTCCCGAAGCCACCAGGATCTCCTTCTCCGGATCGAGGATCAGTCCGTTATAGTGTTCGCACTTTTCCGCGATTGCCTGCCGTAGCACGGTCACTCCGTCCAGGCGGGTGTAGATGTTGTACCCGTCGCGGATGGCTTGGATGGCAGCTTCCTCCACCACCGCGGGCAGGGGAGTATCGCACACCCCTTGGGCCATGTTCACCCCTCCGAGGGCATCGCACTCCACCGTCATGGAGCGAATTTCCGATTGAATGATACGGGGAGCGATCTCGCTCAGGTGCAGGTGGTTTTCTGTGGTGGCAGGCATGGAAGCATGTCTACCACGAATACCCCGGATCGTGTAAAGAGGGAAGCGCGCAAATTGTCAATCGCGGACGCTGACCAGTCCGTTCTCCTCCGTCACGATGCCCCAAAAATTGTGCAAGAACGAAAGATGAATATCGCCCCACGTCACCTTGCTGTAACCTTCACCCCATATCCCGGCGCAGCGATAGCAGTAACTTTTGCCGCGCGCTTGGGTTAGAACCTGTGACGGACTGCGCGATGAGCCGTCTATTGCAGTATGCCCTGGCCGGCTGATCGGGCGTCCAGCCTGGGTAAGGGGGTTACAAAGGAAATGAACTCATTCAGAACAAATCGTTTGCCATGGCTACTTTCCGGGGCGCTTAGTGCCGGCCTCGTGCTAGCTCCTGCCTTGGTGGCGCAGCAGCAGAGTGGGACGGCCACCCAACAGACTCCGACCCCCGGCCAGCAGGGCGACTGGGGTCAGGCAGGCCCGCCACCCGATGCGCAGAACGGACAGATCCCCGCACCGGATAACGCGGCACAGGATCCGAACCAGAGTGCGGACCAGGGACCGCCGCAATATCCCGGCCAAAACCCAAACGGCGATGCGAACCAGGCGCCGCCTCAATATCCTAGCCAGGCGCCCCCTCCCCCTCCCCCAGCGGCGGGAGCAGGGGTAGGCTACGGACAGGCCCCGCGGCCCGCATATCAGCCCTCCCAGGGTCAGTACAACGGATACCAGGGTCAGCAAGGACCAGCGCAAGCCGCTCCGCCCTCCGGTCCGGTCACGGTGACCAAGGGTATGCTGCTGGCGATCCGCACCAGTGAACCCCTGGATTCGAAGAAAGTGAAGCCAGGAGACTACTTCCAGGGCACCGTCGCCCAGAGCGTGTATGTCGGCAATGTGCTGGCGATTCCTCGGGGCGCCCAGGTCACCGGCCGGGTTGTGGATGTCAAGAAGCCGGGCGAGCTGAAGGGCGGCGCAAGTATCTCGCTCCAGTTGACCAACCTGAATCTGGGCGGCAATTCCTATGCTCTGGCAACCGATATCTTCGACACCAGTAGCCCAGGCAAGGGCGCTTACACTGCCGGCAACACGGTCGGCGCGACCGCGCTAGGCGCTGCCATCGGAGCCATTGCCGGGGGCGGCCCAGGCGCTGCCATAGGCGCCGTTGCCGGTGCCGGTGTTGGACTCGGTGCTTCGGCGGCTACCCCAGGCCCGCGCAGCGTAGTTCCTCCGGAATCCGTGCTGACCTTCCATCTGGCCAGTGCGGCAACCGTGCAGCCAGTCTCCTACCAGGAAGCCAACCAGCTCGAGGCGAGTTCTGCCCCGCAGGGTCGCCGCTATCCGCAGGGACCTTATGGCTACGGCCCGCCGGCAGGGTATGCGCCTCCGCCTCCGGGCTACGCTCCTTATCCCTACGCGTACGCGTATCCATACCCGTATGCGTACGCTTATCCCCGTCCCTACGTGTACGGCTACCCGTACTACTACGGCCGCTGGAGATAAGTTGCAGCTCGCGACCCCTCACCAGCCCCATTTCTGGCGCACCACCTGCCCGGA
>Ga0302325_10018313_pt1 | contig 14762 bp, 10 predicted proteins | sample Palsa_T0_2_FD_201948 | JGI IMG/M metagenome (GOLD analysis project Ga0302325, IMG submission 201948) | Peat permafrost microbial communities from Stordalen Mire near Abisko, Sweden - Palsa_T0_2 | ecosystem: Environmental > Terrestrial > Soil > Palsa > Peat permafrost | place: Sweden: Abisko... | reverse complement strand
CAGCACCCATTGGCTGGTTGGTTAGGTGCCCCGACCAGTCCCTGCCGAACGGCTCTTCAGCAAAATGGCTGTACTCCGGGAAAATTTGTGGGATACTGCTCGCTATGTCGATCGACGGAAATCTAGATCGAAAAGCATTTTCGTACAATAAACGTACAAATGGATCGGGTAATGGGGCCTTTGTAGCCGTTTTGGCAATTCCTAGAATCAATAACTTGCGTGTTATCAACACGCCGAATAGTTCGACTCCCGCCGCCTCCACCAATAACTCCTTTTTTATCAATATCTTGCAAGCGATAATACTTTCCGTACAATGATCGTACAACCGCCAATTGCCTTTCCTTACTACCTAGGGCTGCGATCCACTTTGAAACCGCAATGCGGCAAGGTCTGCTTCATAGTCAAATCGGGCATTGGCCTCGGCGATCTGCGCCTGCGTCTGTTGTAACTGGGCCTGACTCAACTCAACAATCGAGCTGAGCCCAAGGCGATACCTTGTATCGGCCAGGTCCAGTGCGGTATTGGCCTCTCGCAAGAGCTCCGCGGTCACACTCATTTTCTGTTGTGCAGTGTTCGCTTTCAGCCAAGCGGTACGGACATCCCGTACGATGCGATTGATGAGGGCGCGGCTCTGCTCGTCGGACGCCTTGGCGCGCAGCTCGGCTTCCGTAGCCTGGGCATGGAATTTGAAACCTTCGAAGATCGGTATGCCAATGTTCACGCCTGCCGCTCCATACCAATCGGGGCTGAAGTACGTGCTGGATCCGACGGGGGTGATGCCCACTACGCCCAACCCGGAGATCGTAGGGAGTAGTTGCTCGTGTTGCGCCCGGCTGAAGCGCACATCCGCGTCGTGATTGAGTTTGAGAGCAAGAAGATCGGGGCGCTGTCGCAAGGCGAGAGCAATGACTGCGTCCGCTGAAGGCGCGACCGGTAGCGGGGGCGATGGGTCGTCGACGAGTTGGTACTGTTGATCGCTAGTGGTTCCAAGCACCTCATTGAGACTCGCCATTGCGGCATCGAACTGATTTTGCGAATCGAGATCGAGCAACTTGGCCTGCGACAGATTGACTTGAGCGAAACTCTGGTCGAGCGTGGACTTGAGCTTGCTCGCAGTTAATGCGTTTACCTGATCGCCGACCGCTTGTCGGGCCTTGACGGTGCTTTTCGCAACCTGCAGCGTGGCCTGCGCTTCCAGAGCATTATAGAAGGCCAGGTCTGCCGTCAGGACGATGTCCTCCCGCGTCGCCTCCGATTGTTGCTGGGAGGCTTTTGCCTGAAAGGATGAAGAAGCGACCAAATTGGGCGTGCGGCCAAAATCCGTAATCAACTGATTGAGGTCAACCCCTCCGCCGACGTGATTGAGAAGCCGGGAAGCGTCCAGCGACCCAGCCGAGATGCGGCTTGCTTCCACCGTGTCGACCCCAGTTATATTGCCATTCAGCGTCGGAAGCAACGCCGAGCGAGTCTCGCGGACGACCTGCTTTTGTGCCAGGGCAAGCAGCGCCGCGACACTGATTCGTGGGTTGTTTTTCAGCGCTAACTGCTCCGCCTGTTGCCGCGTAAGCATTTCTCCGGTGGAGTCTGGAGGGAGGGAGTTCGGAGAATTCGTTGTCGCAGAATTCAACGCAGGAGTTGGCTGCTGCTCCTGAGCCTGGAGCTGCGGGGCATCTGGAAGCTGCGGGGCGATCCCTTGTGCGCGCATGGCTAGGGAGCACAGAAGGAGCCAGAACGGCAAAAATAGACTTCGGTTAAGCATGGGTCACCTCACCGGATTGGGGCTCCACTTCGTCATTACCACTTTCTTTGCGATGAATCAGCAGGTACGCCGTCGGCACTAGAAAAACGGTTACGATGCCGGAAACCGTCAACCCTCCCAGAATTGCTCGTGCCAGCGGCGCGTACTGTTCGCTGCCGGGCTCCAGGGCGAGCGCCATTGGAATGAGGCCGAGGATGGTGGCTAGCGTGGTCATCAGAATAGGACGCAAACGCACTTTGCAGGCTTCGGCGAGAGCCTGCTTGAGGGGACGACCGTCGGCCCGGAGCGTGCCGACGAATTCTACGATAAGGATGCTGTCGGAAACGGCGATTCCAGTCATCATAATGACTCCCATGAGCGACATGACGTTGAGCGTCGTGCCCGTGACCATCAGGAATAGGATCACGCCCGAAAGACCCGGAGGAATCGCGAGCAAAATGATGAAGGGATCGGAGAACGAAGCGAACTGCGCCATCAGGATGAGATAGACCAGCACGATCGCGAGGATGAGACCGATGCCGAAACTCTGGAACGAACTGTGCATATCGGAGATCGCTCCGCCCATCGACACGGTGATCTGAGAAGAGTGGTGCATGCCATCAAGGACGCGTTTGATCTCGGCGCTTACGCGGCCGAGATCTTCCTTCTTCGGCATGACGTAGATGTCGAAGCTGCGACGCAGTTGGTAATGATCGACCTCGGTCGGAGTATTGATCTGCTTGATCGATGCTAGCGACTCAAGCGGCGTTGTGTTTGCGGCTCCGGGGGCACGCAACGGAATCTGCTTTAAGTCATTCAGTGTTTTAATCTGGTTGTTGGGATATTGAACGCTGAGAAAGTAATTATTGCCAGTCTTCGGATCGACCCAGAAACTCGGGGCAATCATCGTGTCCGATGTAAGCGCAGTGATGACATTATCGAGCGCCGCCTCCGGCGATATGCCGAGCAGTGCCGCATGTTCGCGATCGATATTCAGTTCCAGTCCCGGATAGTCGAGGTCCTGCGGAATCAGCACATCGTTGACCGAACTCAATGCTTTCACCCTCGCAGCCACGGACTTGGCGAAAGCAAACGGCTCATCCAGGTCACTGCCCCCGATTCGGATGTCGATCGGAGCGGGTTGCCCCTGGTTAACGACGGAATCAACCAATCCGCCCGTTTGGAAATAAGTGCTTACTTCAGGAAAGTCGTTGGCGAACCTCTCGCGCAGACGCTGCATGTAAGCGAAGCTGCTGGTCTTGTGGTCCTCCTTGAGGCTGACCTGAATGAAGGCGGTATGCATTCCGGAATTGCTGGTGTAGATGGCCGAAAGATCTGGCGTAATGCCAGTATTCGAGACGATCATATTCATGTCCTGCGGTGACACTACATCGCGGATATCCTGCTCCATCTTCCCGACATATTCATCAGTCACCTCAAGACGAGTTCCGGGTGGGACTTTGACATTGACCACAAATTGCCCAGGATCGGTGCGCGGAAAGAACGCGACGCCAAGGAATGGAAACAGCGCGAAGCTCACTAACACGAAAGCAGCGAAACTGCATACGACCAATACGGGTCGATCCAGACAAACGGCGATGGCTTTCTCGTAGGCGCGCTGCAGCCGCTCGAATTGCTGATTGAAACCGATGACGATGCGTCGAAAGATGTTCGCGCGCTTTATTCTTTGTTCCTCTTCGACTTCCCTTACCGCCTCCGTGGCGCCGCCCAGGGTGCTGCAGGGATCGACGCCGTGCTCAGGCTTCAGACGGATGAACTTCGCGCAGAACAGTGGCACGACGGTCATGGCAACGGCATAAGAAGCAAAGAGCGCCAGCACGACCGCGAGGGCCAGAGCGCTAAAGATATATTTGCTGACACCAGACAGCATGATGACAGGAAAGAACACGATGCTGGTGCTGCATGTAGCTGCCAGCACGGCGAGTTGGACTTCTTTGCCTCCGTTGATGGCGGCTTCAACCGCCGGTTCCCCCAACTCCATATGACGAAAGATGTTCTCAAGAACGACGACCGAGTTATCAATCAAGCGGGAAAGGGCGAGCGCGATGCCGCCAAGCACCATGGTATTGATGGTGCTAGCGCCAAGGTTCAGCGCAATGAAGGCGGCGAGACAGGAGATGGGGATAGAGAGTAATACCGAAATCGTCGCGCGGAGATTGCCGAGAAAGAGAAGGATCATCAGCGCAGTGAGGCACAGGCCAATGCTGCCCTCGTTGATCACGTTCTTCACGGCAATCTTCACAAAAACCGATTGATCAAAGACGACCGCTGTTTTCAGCGTCTTCGGAATATCAAGCAGATGTTTCACGGCCTCTCGAATGCCGTTCACAATACTGATCGTGTTCGATCCCCCACCCTGCTTTAAGATCGGAATGTAGACGGAATGCTGACCGTCGACCCGGACGATGTTGTATTGCAGTTGGCCTGAGTCCACCGCCTTCCCAACATCGCCCACGAATACGGACTCACCCATATGGTCCTGTTTGTCCGTCTTGATCGGCATCGCATTGATTTCATCGACCACCGGAATCTGGCTATTGGCATAGACGTTGTAGTCCTTCGGTCCGATGCGCACGTCGCCGGCGGGCAGAATCAAGTTCGATTCATTCACCGAGTGCACCACATCCATCACCGAGAGTTGGTGAGCTTCAAGTTTGACCGGATCGACATAAATCTGGATCTGCCGGTACTTGCCGCCGTAAGGCTGCGGTACGGAAGCGCCGGGAACGTTGGCGATTTGATTCCGCACCTCAAACTGCGCCAGATCTTTGAGCCGTGTCTGATCGAGACCCTGACCTTCGAGCGTGACAAGACACACAGGAAGATTCGAAGCGTCGAACTTCAGCACCACCGGAGGCAGGGTTCCTGGCGGAAGGCGCCGCAAATTTGCCATGGCGAGATTCGAAATATTACTAACTGCGGCGTTCGCGTCAGTGCCCGGCTGAAAGTAGATCTTGATCAGGCTCACACCCGGCAGCGATCGCGACTCGATGTGGTCGATGCCGCTTCCCAGCGTAAAGAAACGCTCATAGCTATCTGTGATATCCGCCTCGATCTGCTGCGGCGGCATGCCGGCGTAGAAGGTCGCGACCACGACAACTGGGATGTTAATTTCTGGAAACAGATCGACGGGCATACGCGCGACTGTGGAAACACCTACAACGATCACCATGAGACAAAGCATCAGGATGAAAAACGGATGTTTGATGGCAAAAGAGGACATTACTGGCTCACCTCCTGCGCCGCCGTCGGGATGAACGCCGCATGCGGGGCCACAACTTCCCCAGGCTGATAGCCAGTCTGTCCGGCGGCGATCACGTTGTCGCCAGCCTGCAGACCGTTGGTAATCTCCACTCGATTCGAGGTTTGAATCCCCAGAGTCACATTGCGCTTCTCGACATGGTTCGTCGAGTCCACCACAAGCACATAAGATTGATCGCCGCTCTGCACCACCGCCTGTGCCGGCAAAATAAGAGCGTCATTCTTTTGCAGGAGTTGAATTGTCGTCTCCGCGTACATGCCTGGATTGAGACTGAGGTCACGGTTCGGGACATCGACCTCGGTCAGCATGGTTCGGGTGTTGGTATCGAGTGCACGCGAGAAACGGATGATCTTGCCTGTAAATGTGTGCCCAGTCGCGTTGACCTTCACCTGCACATCGCCGCCGACCTGAATGTAAGGCACGTCACTCTCCGGCACGGGCATGCGGAGCCGGAGCAGGTCGCTCTCGGCCACTTGTACCACGGGAAGTGTATTCGTATTGTTGTCCTGTCCCGCTTGAATTAGCGTGCCGGTATCGGCGTAGCGCTTCGTCACCACACCTGTGAACGGCGCGATGATCTGCTCGTATCCGGACATCGTTTCGAGCCGGCTGCGAGTCGCGTTAGAAACGCCGAGTTGTTGCTGCATGGCGTCGAGCGCGGCTTTGGCGACACCGACCTGTGCCGCACCTTGCTGGTCTTTCGCTCGCGCGTCATCCAACTCCTGCTCCGCTATCAGCCCCGGTCTTTCCTTGGAAGCTTCTTCCAGACGCGTATATTCGGCGTGCACCGCAGAGTACGTCGATTCCGCGCTGACCACCTCGCTCTGTGCGCGAGCGATATCAGATTGGCTGTGGCGCACCTCGGCCTGAGCCCCCTCTACTTGATTCTGCAACTCTGGGACTTCCAGCAACGCCAGAACTTCACCCTGACGAACTCGGTCCCCAATATCGACTTTGATCCAGCGAATGTATCCCGAGACTTTGGCGTGAAGATCCACCTGTTGATAAGGCTGAAACTGGCCGGCAACGGTGAGGGAGCTAGCCAGATTGCCGCGCACGACCGCGATGACTGCGGCCGCCCTCGGCTGCTCGGCAGGGGCTTTGCCATAGTGATTTCGAACGATCAAGAAAAGCGCTGCCAACAAAAGGCAGAGAAGCACCGCGATCCAAAGGATTCGCTTACGATGCATGGAGCCACCTTACTTTCAATCCCGACTTCCAACCCCGCGAGTTCGGGATTGGAATCGACGACCGTACATCTTCTTTTAAAGGGATTGGCGATCGCTCAACGGTCCTATTCGATGTTCGAGAATAGGGCTGGTTTGCCGAAAATATATCGCCGTGAAGGGATTAGCGTAAGGCTGGAGGAGGACGTTGCGTGAGGTGTGGATCGTGGAAGTTCCATCTGCGAAACCTGCAGAAGTTCATTTCAACTTGGTAAAACTCGAATGTAAGAAACAAAATCGCTTGGGCCAAAACCAATAACGAAATCAGGTTCAACGTCTCCCGATCCGTACCTGGTTCGAGGGCCTTTTCAAGCAAGGCCATGGTTTGGGCGGAACGTTTCTCCGTCAAAAGTTTGGCAACGGTGACGGTAGATGGAGATTGCCTGGGCTTGTAAAGGGAGAGTTTTGCCTGTAATCCCCAAGTGAATATGGCAGATGCCAAGAAGAGGAGAGCGCACTTGAATGCGTATGTGCCGGCAATTCGCTTTAACATCTATCCTCTCCTTTCCCAAAAAGCCCTATTCATAATGTAGCAAAGAATGGCCTGGCGGAGTTGCGGGAAGAAGGATCCAAGATTGTGGGCGTCGGGAGGCTGAACATTTTAGGGCGTGAGGATGTACTTCCTTCCGTTCCTATCTGAACGAAGCTCAGTCCATTGCTTGTAGGAAATTGGTGCCTGGCGACGATTGGAGCGGGTAACGGGCAACCTGGAAGTAATCCAGATGGCGTATCGAAGAAATGGCAAGGGAGTGACTTACGGTTATCGCACGAAGCTAGGGCTTTTTCGATCCATTTCTGAGAATCTATGCGATACTGCGTCCGCATGTGCTGTGCGTTGGACTCCAGAGCGAAAAACAATTTCGTACAATAAACGTACAATGGATCGGGCAATGGTGCCTTTTTAGCCCTTGTGGCATTTCCTAGAATCAATAACTTACGCGCTGTCAACATTGTGACTAGTTCGACTCCCGCCGCCTCCACCAAGTCGTTTATTATCAGTAATTTACATGCGTTTTGTTTTTAGAACCTGTATTTTTTCAATATAGTATGACTTTTCGGACGTGGGTTCCCTCTCGGCCACTTGACCACAGCCTCCAGGAGCCTTGGGTCGATTTCGAAAAGCACCTGCCCTTGCAAACGGTTCCTCCCTCATTGTAATCCCGGCGAATGAGGTAGCCAGAAACCTGGGGCAGAATCTGAGCGTTGACATCACCGTCAGTGGTAGCGACCCAGCCGGCAATGATAGGCACATTCCGCACGGTCGCCGTGGCAGTGTCTACCGCTACCGCGGCGGGTGGAGGAGCAGCTTTCTTGCCGCAACCTGTCAGCAGCGAAAGGGCTAGACCTGCGGCGAGGTAGTTCAGTTGAAGTCTCGAAGTCTTCCGTCTCCCCAGAAAACGTCATTCTTGATGACCCAAAGAGTCGCGGGACCTAAGGGCATAGAACCGTAGGTATCCCAGCTATGAATAACGAGGTCTGGTCAATAACGCTCATACTGGTTCGGGCTGGGCCTTCCACATTTCGAGTTGCGAGAAGTGCTTCATTCTTACTTGGGTTGCAGGGCAGAGGCAGCAATGGGCTCCGCCGCCCCACTATGGTGTTCCTGGTTGCGCCTTGCATCAAGGCGTTTTGCCTGGTCTTTTCCCGCCAGAATTACGATGCAAGCGCCATCCCATGAGGACTTGCCTGCCGCTGGCGGAGGAGTCGCGTTGAGCGGCATTACACCGATGTTTTTCGAGTTCAGATGGAAGTGAAGTTCGAGGTAATGCGCGACCAGAAGCATGTGCGCCGTGGAAAGAACAAGCTGGTCCACACCCGAAGCCTGAGTAGAGTAGCCCTCAATCACCATGGGCTGATTGATCGCGGAATCGTCCAAATTGCCGAGGACCTGGGCGATCATCAGCCTTCCAGCTGGCGAGAGAATCTGGTTGCCCTTGGAGTCTTTGGCGAAGTCATCTCCATTCAGCCATGCGCGGTAATTACTGTTCTTATCGAAGAAGGCATTGCTACGATACTGCTCGGGAGTTAAGCCTTGAAGGCTGTAGAAACCGCGCTTTTTGAAAAATCCCCGGAAGAAGAATTCATGCTTGAGAGCCTCGGTATCGTCGGCCAGGTTCGAGGTTGCCTGGTTGACATTGGAAAGCGAATCGCGAATATTGCCGCCGGCGTCGGTGCCAAAGTGGTCCGGGCCAAGCGCTTCAGTCAGCGTATCGTTTACCTGCGCCGACGCGTGGCGAAGGTTGATCAAAGTATCGTCCATTTTTTCCGGCAAGTTTCGCGATTGCACGTTGGCGACGATCTGCTTGACCTGCACGGATGCCTGGTTCAGATTGGCGCTTGCCTGATCCGCGTTCGCCACCACGTGCTTGACCTGGTCGGCGGTGACCTGGTCGTTGAGCAGCATGCCCACCGTGCCTTTGCCGTTGCGGGCATCCGCGAGAATGCCGTTCGTATTGTCTAATGCGAGATTCAATTTGATGTGCACGTCGCCGATGGTTGCGCTGGCCTGGTCGATAACTCCCCTGGCCTGATCCATAATTCCGTTAACTTTTTCCAGCATGGCCGAGATCTCGACCGGTTCCTTACTGGGGAGCGTATCGCCGCTTTTCGCCTCCGGCGATTGGTCGCTTCCGTCGTGGATCAACAGGAACTTATCGCCGACGATCCCGTCCGACTCGACGCTCACCACCGAGTCTTCCCGGATCAGGTTGTTGAGTTTTTTGTCCACATGCAGCTTGATCCTGAATTTGCCGGAGGGACGATCGGGAATCTGCAGGCTGGTGACTTCGCCGGCGTCAAAGCCGGAGACCCGAACCTTGGATCCGGGCGCGAGACCGTTGACATTCGACATCTCCGTATAGAAATCGTGGTGACGGCTGAAGGCATTTTGACGATCCCCGATTAGGAACAAGCCGGCGCCAAAGAGCAGCACTGCCGAGATAACGAAGACTCCGGTGGCGGCGAGATTAGTTTTCATGGTTAGCACTCCCAAATGAGTTGCCTTACGACCTCGTTCTCGCTGCTTTTCAGTTCTTCCAGGGTGCCGAAGCCGACCAGGCAACCCTGGTCGAGCACCGCGAGGGTGTCGGCGATCTTGCGGGCTTCGCGAACATCGTGCGTAACAATGACCAGGGTGGTATGGCGTTCTTGTTTTACTTTGAGCAACAGATCATCGATCTCGCCGGCCGTGATCGGGTCGAGTCCGCTGCTGGGCTCATCTACAAGCAGTAGCGTTGGTTTGAGAATCAGCGCCCTGGCCAAACCGACCCTTTTGCGCATTCCCCCCGAAAGCTCGCCAGGAAGCTTGTCCCTGTCGTTCTCGAGCCCTACCTGGCCCAGCAATTCCTCCACGGTATCCTGAACGTCCTTCGCGGACATGGCCTTCTCAAAGTGGCGCAGTGGCACCGCGAGGTTGTCCGCGACCGTGAAGGAATCGAACAGGGCTGCGCTTTGAAAAAGAAATCCGATCTTGCGCCGTACTCGCGATAGCTCCTTTTCCGGGAGGTGAGCGATATCCTCCGATTCAATGCTGACGCTTCCATCGTCTGGCGTCAGCAACCGAATCATGAGTTTGAGCGTCACACTCTTGCCGGTGCCGCTGCGGCCTAGAATGCACAGCGCCTTACCGTCCTCGATTCGAAAGGAAACATCCTGCAACACTTTCCTGTCGCCAAAAGATTTGGAAACGTTTTTTAATTCCACCGCAATGGCCTGGCTCATAGAGCTTTGCCCGGAAAGAAGAAGAAAATGAGCTTGACGAGGAAAACATCGGAAATAATCACCAGCAGCGAAGACAGCACTACACTGCTGGTAGCCGCGCGGCGCACCCCCGCGGATCCTTCGTTAATGGTGTAACCATAGAAGCATGAGACGACTCCGATGATGAATCCAAAAACGGAAGTTTTCAGCGTGGGCGCAACGAAGTTCACCCAACTTACGGTGCTGAAGGCGCGGTGGATGTAGAGCTGCAGGGAAATGTGAGATGCCATGTGCTCGGAGAAGAAGCCGCCGATCAAGCCGGTGAAGTCCATAAACACCGTCAGCATGGGGAGGACCACGATGCAGGCGAGGACTCGCGTAACCACCAGACCCCTGAACGAGTCTGCCGACATGGCGTCGATGGCGTCGATCTGTTCCGTGCCCCGCATGTTGGAAAGTTCCGCGCCGATGCCCGCACCCACTCGTCCGGAGATGAGTAGACCCGTGACCAAGGGCCCGAGTTCATTAAAGAATGACGCCGATTGCAATGACGGAATCAATGCCTCTGCGCCGAAACTGATCAGGGTCCCCCGCGTATGCAGGGCAGTCACAACCCCAAGTGCGAGGCCAGCCGCTGCAATCAGCGGCAGCGAGCGCCAGCCAACATCTTCGATCTGAATGAGGAAGTATTGCCATTCATAGGGGGGCGTGACCGCCGAAACCAGCGATTTGACCCCGAAACGGCTGAGGCTACCCACAAATGAAAAGAAGTCAGTAGAGGTTGAACTCATGGCGTCAACTCCCTTCTGCCAGGGAGCCACTGCGCCGAGCGACGAGATCTTCAGGAGGTTCCTTTGAAATCAATGCTGCCGGGCACGAGCCGATCGCGGTGAGAGCATCATTCTTGCAGCAGATCGAAGGAATCGCCGGGCCTAAGGGCATACAACCTTAAGTATCCCAACTGTGAAGCCTCGGGTCTGGTCAATAACGCTCACAGCGAGGTTGTGTCGCCTATGCCATGCGCGGCAAATTGATCATGCCAAAAAGCATTGCTCTCCCAATGAAGAGAATCGCATCGACGATACGACCGTGTTTATCATCAAGCGCCGGCGATTACAGCCTTTCCCGATCGATCTGATTCAGGGCCGCTTGCTTCCCCTTCCTGCGGGTCGGCAAGTCCTCCCTTTGGCAGGACATCGGGTACATCAAGGCGAGCCACGCCAATTCGGTTGTCGGCCATTCCGTAATAGATGTCGAAGCGGTCCGGTGAGCCGATGTCGTCGCGCCGGTCGATGCCAGTGGGGAACGCCACGTTGGCGACGGTCCCGTCCCGCTCCAGCGGCAACGTCGGCGATAACACAGGTTCCGACGAACGATAACGGATCACTTGCGGCTGCTCTTTTGAGAGCACCATCACTCCGGCCGCGTAACATAAGTGGTGCACACCGTTGCTGGGTTGACCGATTTCGCTAACGCCGTGGTAAACGACGAGCCAGCCGTGCCGTGTCAGAATCGGCGGTGTGCCACAGCCGATTTTGAGCTTTTCCCAGGGCGATATCGGAGTCGCCAGCCGATGGTGAGAAAACTGGTCGACGAGACCCGGTTGGAAAGCTTCCAGGGAAATCGGGCGGTAGGAAATCCAGATGCTTTCACGATCAAGATCTACCTCGTGGGAGGCGGCGTGGCGGGCCTTTTCCTCGGGAGATGTTCCAGGGAACAGCGGCCGATGAAGCATCGCCAACTCCGGGTGCCCGGAGGGACTCGGAATGGCAGCGGGGAAAGGACAGGCATCCTTGTCATCCACGTTGCTGAGATCCAAGCCTTGAAAGGGAGCAAAAGGGACAAGCCCACTCCGCTTCCAGTGAAAAAGGTCTGTCGAGTGTGCCGCGGCTATGCGCGGCCCGCGCGGCGTGCGCGCCGTATAAGTCATGAGGTAGCGCTGCAGCGGTTCGACGAACGTGACGCGCGGGTCTTCGCAGCCTCCGCGGCCCTCGATCCCACACTCATAGTCGGTTTCCGGTTCCAGAGCGATGCCGAGACGCTCGACGTCTTGCGGGTCGCCGGCTTCATTGAACCGCACTCGGGCAATTCCGATGCGTGAGTAGTTCTGACGCGCAACTAGCCGTGGGAAAAGATACAACTTGCCGTCCGGGCCGCGAGCCGCCGCCGGATTCAGGACGCCTTCGGCCTCATGAGGATCGCCCGGTTGCGGCTCCATTAACATTGCGAGACGCTGCAACTCAAATCCAGTCATTTTCTTCTATCCTCATGCAGCCTGATGGCCGACTGCCATACTCGCGATGATCGTTTGAATCGCTCGCTTTGTCTCGTCCGGATCTTTGACTGAAATGCAATCAACTCCCGTTTCCTTGGCGGGATAGTCATTCCCTCCCGGATACAGAGCATCGCCGATATAAGTCATTTCTTCTAATGAAATGCCCAACAGGTCGCGAAGTTTCCGGATGCCATAGGCTTTGTCGATGCCAGGTTTGGTGATATCAATCGATGTCGAGCCTCCGATACGGATCGAAAAATCAGGGATCAAACCGTCGAGAATCGCCTTGATCTTCTTCCGCTTGCTGATATCGGGGTCCCACTTGTCTTTTTCCTCCAGCGGCGCCTCCTGACCCAGGGCCGAAAAGGTGATCTGGCTTCCCCGATCTTCGATTTGTTCGCCCCACAATTTGTTGGCCTTGAAGTCGGCGCTGCCGATCGCCTTTTTGAGAGCACTAAGAACTTGGTACCGTTCCTCCGCAGTAAAATCTTCCGAATAAATCTTTTTCCAAGTCGGTGAGTCGTATCGGTAGAACTTTGTCCCGCAGGTTGGAAGCAGGGACAAATTTTCCAGGGTTTTATCGTGAGAAAGGTTGGAGAGCAGTTGTTTCTCGAACTGTGGCCAATCGCCACCGGAAATCACGGCTACTTTGACGATCGCGTATAGGTCATGCAGCAGGGATGACATTTTGGAATCAAGCGGCGACTTGCTTCCGGCAAGGGTACCGTCCAGATCAAACACAATAAGCTTTTTCAATAACCCTCCACCATGATGAACTTCAGCAATGTTAATCAGAGTTTGCGACTTACGTGGACCTTCCTACCGTCTCCTGGTTGAGACTATTCTGGTAGCGAGATTTCCAACAGGGTGACTGCACCGCGGGGCCAAACAGTACAAGGTCCTACCACCGCCGGCAGGAATAGAACTTCCCCTTTATCGACAGCGTAGGTGGTGTCACTGTGTTTGATCTCACCCCCGCCTTCAATACACACCAGCACTCGCGGTAAACCCACAGCACCAACAGGGAACGGGTTTACTCCGGCTATGCGCCATACTTGAAAGTACTCACAATCAAAAAGCCGCTCGCGCTTCACGGGCGTCGCTGACTCCAGTAGCGGCGTTACCCTACCGACCGGCCCTTCCGCAAAGTCAACGCAGTCCATCGCCTGATCGACTTGTAGTTCTCTGAGCTTACCGGTCTTCGCATCCACATGACCCCAGTCGTAGAGGCGAAACGTAACGTCGCTGTTCTGTTGAATCTCGAACACCACAACGTCGCCGCCCAGAGAATGGACTGTCCCAGCCTTTATAAAGACGCTGTCGCCAAGCTTCGGAGTAAAGCTTTCGAGATGCTCTGCCACGGTTCCGTTCGCGAGCGCCCGCCCCAGATCGGCGGCAGTGGTTCCTTCTTTCAAACCTGCATAGATGCGGCTTTGTGCCCCGACTCCCAACACAACCCAGGCTTCGGACTTTGCGGTCTCACCCGCGGGCAAGAGATTCGGATTTGCCTTCGTGGGATGCACTTGTACTGAAAGCATTTCCTGCGCATCGAGGAACTTCAACAGCACCGGAAATCGCTGAAAGCGGTGGCCGAGCTTTCCCAGCATTTGCTCCGGAAACTGCCTGAGTAATTGACCGATCGTCTGGCCTTTAAGCGGACCCTCGGCTACCAGGCTTGCGTGGTCCTCGCGGTCGCTGAGCAGCCATGCTTCTCCGATAGGTCCGCTGGGCATGGGTTCGGTTAGTAAGTCGGCTAAGCGCCGCCCACCCCATGGTCGGTATTGATAAATCGGCTTAAATTGTAGGGGATATAGCTGGGACTTAGTAAGAGATATGTTTTTGCTCTCGTCGATCACCAACTGGTCTTCCATTGGTACCATTCTGTCTGCATTTGCGCCCAGCTATGGCGATTCATCAGTCAGTGGTTGGACATGTTTTATACCAACGTCATAAATCGAACTCGGGTGAAACGCCAGGCGGCAACCGACATCACGGGTATCCGTTGCAGCGGGCCTCTGTTCTCTAACGCGGCGATGCGATATGGCTTTTGTCCAAGGTGATCCCAGCCTGACCGAGATCGGTCCCGAAGCTACCACTCAGCATGTTCTTGCGCAATCTGCATTGTCTTACACGGGAACAATTCAAAGCTGGTCCCTTTTGCTCAGTTTGGATTGCGTTCTGGGCCTAGACTTAGGAGTTTCAGGTGTATCAAGGGCCGAATCCGGACTAGATATGGCGACTGCCGCTGCCGAGCGACAATGGAAGCCGCGCGTCAATCCCTGGGTGATTGCGGCAACGGTGGCGCTTGCCGCTTTTATGGAGGTCCTGGATACCTCGATCGCCAACGTCGCGCTGCCGCACATCTCCGGCAATCTGGGCGCGAGCACCGACGAAGGAACCTGGGTTCTTACCAGCTACCTGGTATCGAACGCCATCGTTCTTCCCATGGGCGCCTGGGCATCGAGTGTGATCGGGCGCAAGCGTTTTTTTCTCTTGTGCATCATCGTCTTTACGGTTTCGAGCTTTCTTTGCGGCATCTCG
>Ga0302325_10018312_pt1 | contig 14762 bp, 16 predicted proteins | sample Palsa_T0_2_FD_201948 | JGI IMG/M metagenome (GOLD analysis project Ga0302325, IMG submission 201948) | Peat permafrost microbial communities from Stordalen Mire near Abisko, Sweden - Palsa_T0_2 | ecosystem: Environmental > Terrestrial > Soil > Palsa > Peat permafrost | place: Sweden: Abisko... | reverse complement strand
GCGCTGCGACGACGCGTCGAGGTCGGATCCGAACTGCGCGAACGCCGCCATCTCGCGATACTGCGCAAGATCCAGCTTGAGCGATCCTGCAACCTGCTTGATCGCTTTGACCGCGGCCGAGAAGCCGACGCGCGAAACCGAGAGACCGACGTTGACTGCAGGGCGCACGTTCGAGTTGAACAGATCCTTGTCGAGAATTATCTGGCCGTCGGTGATCGAAATGACGTTGGTCGGAATATACGCCGACACGTCGCCTTCCTGCGTCTCGATAATCGGCAGTGCGGTGAGCGATCCCGCGCCCATCTCGTCGCTCATCTTGGCGGCGCGCTCGAGCAGGCGCGAATGCAGATAGAAGACGTCGCCGGGATACGCCTCGCGGCCGGGCGGGCGCCGCAGCAGCAGCGACAACTGGCGATAGGCCTGCGCATGCTTGCTCAAATCATCGTACACCAGCAGCGCATGTTTGCCGTTGTCGCGAAAATATTCGCCCATCGTGCAGCCCGCGTAAGGCGCGATGAACTGTAGCGGCGCGGCTTCCGACGCGGTCGCCGCGACGACCGTGGTGAACTCCATCGCGCCCGCACTTGCGAGCTTCTCGACCACCTGCGCGACGGTCGATCGCTTCTGCCCAATCGCGACGTAAAAGCAGTGCATGTTCTGGCCGCGCTGATTGATGATCGTGTCGATCGCAATCGCGGTCTTGCCGGTCTGCCGGTCACCAATGATCAGTTCGCGCTGTCCGCGCCCAACCACCAGCATCGTGTCGATCGCCTTGATGCCGGTCTGCAGCGGCTCCTTCACCGGCTGTCGCCGGATGATACCGGGCGCCTTGATTTCGATTCGCCGCGTCTCGGTCGATTTGATCGGGCCCTTGTCGTCGATCGGCTGCCCGAGCGCGTTGACGACCCGGCCGAGCAGGCCTTCGCCCACCGGCACTTCGGCGATTCTGCCGGTGCGCTTGACCTCGTCGCCTTCCTGGATTGCCTGCGGATCGCCGAATAACACGGCGCCGACATTGTCCTCCTCGAGGTTCATCACCATCCCGTACGTCTGATGCGGAAACTCGAGCAGCTCGCCGAGCGCGGCGTTCTGCAGTCCGTAGATACGCGCGATACCGTCGCCGCATGACAGCACGCGGCCGGTTTCGCGCACCGAGATACTGCCCTCGAAACCCTTGATTTCGTTTTTCAGGATCTCGCTGATTTCTGATGGTCTGATTTCCGCCATATGGATGTCGTCTGTTGCCGGCTAGCCTGCGAGCCGACGCTTTGCCTCCGCGAGCCGAGTTGCAAGGCTGCCGTCATAGATTTTTCCGCCCAGCTCCGCCATCACGCCGCCAAGCAGCGCAGCGTCGATTTTTACAGTTGGGATGATCTTCAATTTCGCAATTGTCTCGAGTCCGCCGACCACCCGCGCGATCTCAGCGTCAGTGGGTTGAATCGCGAAGGTGAGCGTCGCCCGCTCACGGCCCATCGCCTGGTCCAGCAGCTCGCGATACGCCTCTGCGATCGCATCGAGCTCGCGAATCCGCCCATGACGCGCGACCACGACCGCGAACGATCGCAGCGGAAAGCTGAGATTCAGGCGCTCGGCAATCTTCGCCATCGCCTCCTGTCGCGATTGCTCCGACAGCTCGGGCGACGCGAGGCGTTCCAGCAGTTCGGGCGACCCGACCATCGCGGCCAGCCGGTCGAGTTCGACGCCCCACTTTTCCTCGTTGCCCTTGTCGGCCAAATCGAGCAGGGCGCGCGCATAGCGCCGGGCGACTCGCGAACCTTTCATGGCCGGTCACCAGTCCCGAGCTTGTCCATGAAGCCGTCAAGCAGCCGGCCCTGATCGTTAGGCTGAAAATCGCCCGCGATGAGATCGCGCGCAAGCGTCGCGGCGGATTCAGCCAACTGCGCACGCATACGCCGCCGCGCCGCTTCCGCCAGCGCGGAGCTGCTCATCTCGGCGTCGCGATGAATTCTCTCCGCCGTCGACTTGGCCAGCTCCGCCACCCTGCCGACCTGTAATGCGGTTTCATTCTCCAGCTCGTCCGCGAGTTGCTTGAGATCCGCTTCGAGCGCGGCCGCGCGCGCCGCCGCTTTGTTGGCGAGATCCTGAGCTTCGGCAAATGCGCTGGCGGCCCGTGACAGCGCCGTGCGAATCGTAACCGCGCGATCAGCAAAGAACTTCCGCGCCACCGGCCCCGCGAAATAAACCAGCACTCCCACGAACAGGATGAAGTTGATAACGAAGAAGCCCAGCAGCAGCCATGAGCCGCGCTCCGCGCCCGCTTCCTCGGCGGCATGGGCCGCTTGCGGAAAAAAAGCGGCAGCGAGAATCGCCGCCGATGTGATCCACTTCTTCATTTGAGATCGAATCAGTCGTGCCTAATTGTTTTTGCTCATCACCGCGCCGCTGCTCAACGGACGTCCCAGCACGCGCTCGGCCAGTTGGCTTCCAAGGTTACGTCCCACCTGCTCCAGTTCGCGCTCCGCCGCCTTCAGCTCCGTCTCAATCTTGCTGCTCGCCTGCTCGAGCGCCTCGTGCGCCTCGGCCTTCGCCGCTTCCATCATATGCGCGGCTTGCGCTTCCGCCTTGCGCCGCTCGGCCTCGCGCCGCGTGATCGCACCCTTGCGCACTTCGGCCAGCCGCGCCTCGCGCTCCTCGTCGGCAGCACGCGCCTGCCGTATCAACTCCTCGGTGCGATCGTTCAGCTCCTTGAATCTGCGCTCGCGCTCGGACAGCAGATTCAGGAACGGGCGAAAAAATAATCGGCTGAATATAAACCAGAAAACCAGGAAAGAAACAATCAGCGCGAAGAACGTCCCCCAATTCGGCGGGATATGCATGTTACGGCGTCTCCCCTGCGGGGATCTTCGAAATCCTCTTCATCATCGGAATCCGGGAACGCGGACTTTTGCCGGCTCGACGGGCCAATTCTTCAGGCCTGCTTCTGCCCTCCGGCCGCCTGCACCACGCGCTCTTCCTTGGGGAACACTGTCACCTTGCGATCCTCGCGGACGCCCTCGGGCTGCATCGAGCAATGACCCTCGAACAGCGCGCCCTCCTGGATCGAAAGCACCGGCGCCGTGATATTTCCGCTGACCTTCGCCGACGGACGAATTTCGATTCGCTGCGTCGCTATGATGTCGCCGCTCACCTTGCCCGCAACCGATACCGACGCCGCGCGGATGTGCGCGGTTACCGCGGCTGACTCGCCGATCACGAGGCTGTCCTTGGCGTTGATCTCGCCGTCGACTTCACCGTCGATTCGCGCTGGCCCTTCGAACGAGATCTTGCCGGTAATTTTTGATCCGCGATCGAGATACGCGCGACCCTCGGACGCAGCCGCACCGTTGGTTCGTGCCGGCGCCACGGGCGGCGCGGACGAAGTCGCGGCTGAAGCAGAGGGTGCAGGCGATATGGATGAAGCCTGCGGCGTGATCGTGGGTTGAATCTTGGGACTCTTTTCCGGCTCTTTGTTGAACAGCGCCATCGAAAAATACTCCTGGGCGCAATCGGGCAACACCCCGCGCCGCATTCTAAAGTCAGAGCTTAGGCTTGGCTATTAACCCATGCAATTGTGAGTGTCAAATTCCTAAAGCATCTTATCAGCAACCGCTCAGTTGAGAAATCACTTCTCTACGGTTGCCTCAGGTGAGCGATAGTCTACTCTGAACCGAGACCCGCCGCAGCATAAGGAGCATCCCCGATGGCATCGAGCACAATTCCCGAGAAGTTTCTCGACCTCCTGACCACCAAAAAACCCCTCGCCAATATCGCAACCGTGATGCCCGACGGGTCGCCGCAAGTAACCCCCGTCTGGTTCGACTACACCAACGGAAAAATTCGCATCAACACGGCGCGCGGCCGGGTGAAGGCGAACAACATGAAGGTCGGCTCGAAGGTAGCGCTGGCAATCGTCGACCCCGACAATGCCTACCGCTACATCGGAATCCGCGGACCCGTGATCAGCGAGGATGAGAAGGACGCCGACGCGCATATCGACAGCCTCGCCAAGAAGTACCTGAATCAGGACAAATATCCGTTCCGCACGGCAGGCGAGAAGCGCGTGACGTACGTGATCGAGCCGGCGTCAGTGCACGTGATGGGCTGAAGGGCCAACCTGTAAAGAAAAGTTAACTTCGAGGTTTGGGGACACGTGCTCGCAATTGACTGATGGTATATCGTACGATATACCTTTCAGTATGAATAACGATGTTGCGTCAAATATTGCGGAGGCCCATTAGTGATGGTCTGCGGAACACGACGATTTCAAAGACGCGGTCATTGGTCCGAATTCGGCATGATGGGCATGCGGTCGCGCTTCTTCGGCCCCGGCGAAGTGCGGCTCGCGCTCCTGTCGCTGATCGCGGACGGACCCAAGCACGGCTATGAACTAATGCGCCAGCTCGAAGAGCGATCGGGCGGAATCTACAGCGCCAGCGCCGGCACGGTTTACCCCACGCTGCAGCAGCTCGAGGATGAAGGCCTGATTTCTTCCGACTCAAAGGAAGGCAAGCGCGTCTACGCGATCACCGACGCGGGCGCCGCCGAGCTCAAGCGCGAGGACGAGACCGTGCGGCGCATCTGGTGGCGGGCACAGCGATGGGCCGGATGGCGTCATGCCAACGATCCCGACGCCGCGGAAGTTCGCGGTCCAGCCGAGCGCCTGGTCAAGGCCGCATTTCGCGCAGTAGCAGGCGAGAGCGGGTCGCAGGAACGAATCGACAAGGTGCGAGAAATTCTCGAACGCGCAATGCGCGACCTCGACGGCATGCGTGACAAGCCGTAAATCGCGCGGGCCCGAAGAACCTAACCCCTAAACCCTTCCCGCGCGGGAAGGGGGACCGGATCTCATAACCGCTCAGCGCACAATCGGCGGGGGCGTCTCTATTGTCTCGCCGCAGGTTGAGCCGCAGTCGGGGCATACGTACAGGTACTTGTCGCCGTTCGGGAGGACCAGCAGCAGGCGCTTGCGCACCTTCACCGCGCGCTTGCACTTCGGACACGCCAGCAAGCTGGCTTCCATCCGCTCGAACGATGGCCTGCGATGCTCCGGCATGGGTGCTTAACAAAAAATAGACAGCGGGCAGATTCCCGGCAAGCCCCACGCCCTGCCTTCAGAAGGGTTCGACTCTAGCCAAATCGAATAACGAACTTCTTTTGGGAATTACCCTGGTCGATTGCCCGATAGGCGGAAAGCGCATCGTCGAGCGAGACCGTTTCGACTGCCGGCGGAGAGAAGATGCCCTCGTTGAAGCCCGGAAGCACCGCCTTGAGAATTTCCGCAGACTCGCCGAACGTCAGCTTCAGCGTATCGAGGCCAATCAGGGTTGAATCCTTATGGTAGAAGTCCAGCAGGTTGAAGCTCACCAGAGGACTGCCGACTGCAGAGATTGCAATCTGGCGACCGCGATGTGCGAGGGACTCGAGACACGGCTGAAATAGCGGCCCCCCAACTACATCCAGTATGAGATCGGCGCCCTTGCCGCGGGTCAATTCCTTCACCGATTCCGGCAAAGGACGGGATTCGAGGTTGATCCATTCCACGAAAGAAAGATCGTTTCGCGCTCCCAGCTCTCGACTCGACCTCACTGTTCCCAGCACCCGCGCGCCCCTGTTATGCGCGATCATTGCTGCCGCGGCCCCAACCGCGCCGGTGGTCCCCGTGACCAGCACGGTTTCTCCGCGCTTCACTTGGCCCCGGTGCACGATCGCGGCGTAAGCCGTCTGGAAGGTTACGCCAATCGAAGCGGCATTCTCGTCGCTGAATCCCGCAGGAGTTTCGACAATCGCCTCGATGGGCACGGCCATAAACTCAGCGTGGCTCCCATCCCTGGCGAAGCCGAGATCCCCACCCGTTCCGAACACCGACTTGCCTTCCCATCGCGAATCTCCCGAAACTACGCGACCGGCGAAGTCGCGCCCGGGAACCCGCGGCAGGGTGGTAATCAACATTTTTCCCAGCACATTCTTGATATCGCTCGGATTGATCGCGGCAGCGGCAACCTTCAGCAACACTTCACCTTCCTTCGGAACGGGCATGGAAAGCTCTTCGACTTTCAGATTTGCCAATGAGCCGGTGGATCGAAAAATAAGACCCTTCATCGTGGCCTCCCTATCAAAACTTGCCCTCAGAACTTGTAGGTGATTCCGACATTTGAAAATGCGACGTTGCCTGCATCGCCGGTCTGCTTGAGGAAAGTTCCGGCAATAAATCCGGCGAAGTTAATGGCGACGGTCGTGTGCAGATCCAGCGCCCAGCGCAGCTCGAAATTCGGCTGGCTGCCGATGTATCTCGCTTTGCTCCCGCCGCTCGCGCGCACGAGCGCTCCGCCGATTTGATAGATGCCGTCGTCGAGGCTTTCGCGCCAGAACCAGCCCCAATCAAAATCGCAGGTGACATTCTGAAGCAACGTGAGCATTAACAGCGGATGTACGTCCATGAAATTGTAAGGCCCGAACATGTTCAGCTTGGGACCGATGTACGCGCCGCGCGGAAACAGGGGGTTAAACGTGTTCAGAGTTCCGCCGTTGGTATTCTGGCCGCCGGTCGCAATATCAGCGCGTAGGCCAAGTCTCGGCATGAAGCGCGCCGGCAAGGTGTAGCCCGTCTCGGTCGAGATTGACCAGGCATTGATGTAATTCTGCGCAAACGTGCCGAGCTGGTAGATGAATTCCCAGTTATAGTCGAGGCCGGGCGAATCGAAGGGCGCGCCGGGCGCGTGATTGAACAGTCGCGTCCCGATGCTGTGGCGAATCTCGCGGCCGCTGCCCTGCTCATAGACTGCGCGCGTCGTATCGAGTCCCAAATAGTACAGATCGACCTGGCCGTTTTTGTCGATGAGCGGTAGCGACGCCGTCCCGTAGGCTCCCCAGAACGTCTGCTGTGAATTCGGTCGATCGTCGAACGTTCCGGTGTTCTCCTCCGCCGGTTTGACGCAGAAGACGTCAAGTCGAAGGAGCTCGGTATGGGCGATGACTCTCGCCCCGTAGAAACTGGATTTAACGTTCACTCCTTCGTTGTTGTCCACCAGCCTGCCGGTTCCATACACCAGCTCCTGCTCGCCGAGCCGCAGAGTTACTGAGCGCGGATCGAAGATTCCGGTGCTGAGATCGAGGAATGCTTCGTGAAAGTCGCCCTGGTTCTCATCGATACCCGGGCGCGGGCCGCCGTTGTTGCCCATCTCCTTCTCGTATTGGAACGAAGTAAACAATCGGAGGTTGGAATTGAGGTACAGGCTCGCTTCAGGAATGACGCGCTGAAGGTAGTAGCCGCTAATGGTTTGAGGGCCGGCGCCCCAGTTCGCATTCTGAAACCACTGATACTCGGAGCGCGATTCGAACCCGAACGTCAGAAAACAAATGCCGGCGGAGTTGAGCGGAATATATTTCAGGAAATCCCAGAAGTCGGTGCGCCTCGAAGGGTCCTTGAGGAACGAGAAATTTTCCTCAGCTTGATCGACCGGCGTCAGCAGCGGCCGCTCGGGATCTTGTGGTGGCCCGGGCGGCATCGGTTGAGGAGTTTGCGCCATGCTGCCAGCGGACAAGATCACCAACAACACGACGGTGAAGATCAGAGTTTCGGCGATCGCTCGATAACTCATCTGAGCTGCAGAGCATGATCGCGTTAGTGCGACGCAGGGCCTTGCGGGATCTGAGACGGTTGAACTCCGGATGGACCACCGCAGTTGTCCGCATTTCGGGGCGCCTGTGTCATCCATCGATCGACTGCAAGGTAAGCAACCGTCATGGCCATGACCAGCAGCGCGCCCAGGATTACGGGCGGCGCAGGCGAGGGAATTCCGAAAGCCCTGCAGGCGAAGCCCACTGCAAAGGCGAGCACGAGGCCGATCGCGGATTTCATCGCGTTACCACGCCGAGGAGGGTCTGCCCCGCCGGTAAAACATGATCGGCAAAGACAAAACCCAACGTCATCGCGAGCAGGAGGCAGGCTCCGATGAAGCGCGGCGGGGCCGGTGACGGGATGTCGAAAAAGCGACAGCCGGCGCCCACTGCGAGGCCAAGAACGAGGCCGATAATAGCCGTGCCCATGATTGTCTCCCTGATCCTGATCGCCGGAAAGAAAGATACACACAGCAGTGTCGCTTACGGAAGATGACACGCGTTGTATCGGAGTATCGCCGTGGCCTAAGATTTCGTTTCGTCCTATGAGTGATCGCAGCGCAGCTATTACGCATCCGCGGGTTTACCTGGAGACTTACGGATGCCAGATGAACGTCGCCGACTCGCAAACTGTCAGCGCCGTTCTGCGCCGCGCGGGTTACGTCAGCGCCGACGGCGTCGACGATGCCGACGTCGTGCTGCTCAACACCTGCGCCATTCGCGAGCACGCTGAAGAGAAAGTCCTGCACCGCCTGCGGGAGCTGGCGCGGCTCAAACAATCGCGGCCGGAGGTGAAGCTCGGGCTGCTCGGATGCATGGCGCAACACAATCGCGACGCCATCATCGAAAAGGCCGCGTTTCTTGACGTGGTTGCAGGACCCGACAGCTACCGCCGCCTGCCCGAGATGATTGGCCACGCCGGCTACGACGCTTCCATCGACGTCCGCCTCGATCGCGTCGAGACTTACGCCGACATCACGCCCGACTACGGCGGCGGGGTGCGCGCCTACGTGACTGCGATGCGCGGATGCGACAAATTCTGCGCGTTCTGCGTGGTGCCGTACGTGCGCGGCCGGGAGCGCTCGATTCCGCCCGCCGACCTGATGCGCGAGATCGGTGAACTGGCCTCACGCGGCGTCAAAGAGGTCGTGCTGCTGGGACAAACTGTGAACGCCTACCGTTTCGGCGACACCGATTTTGGCGCGTTGCTCAGGATGATCGCGTCAATCGACGGCATCGAGCGGATTCGATTCACCTCGCCGCATCCGGGCGACATGAGCGAGTCGATCATCGACGCGATGGCGACGGAGCCGAAGGTCCAGCCTCAGCTCCATCTGCCGCTGCAATCGGGATCCGACAGGATTCTCGCCGCGATGGAACGCGGCTATACGGTTGCGGAATACCGTGACCTGGTGGCGCGCGTGCGCGCGGTAATTCCGGGAGTCGCGCTTTCGACCGACATTATTGTCGGCTTTCATGGAGAAGAAGAGTCGGACTTCGAGGCAACGACCGCCATCATGCGCGAGGTCGGCTACGACTCGGCATTCATGTTCAAATATTCGGTGCGCGAGCATACGCGCGCTTTCAGACTCGGCGATTCCGTCAGCGAAGAAGAAAAGGGGCGCCGCCTGAGCTCGCTTATCGGCTTGCAGGAAGAAATCTCGCTCGCGCGCAACCGCGCGATGGTAGGCCGCGAGTTCCCGGTGCTGGTCGAAGGACCGGCGCGGCGAGGCGGCGGAATGCTCGCCGGCAAGACGCCGCAATTCAAGACAGCAGTCTTCGCCGACAACGGTGCGACCGCTGCCGGCGACACGGTTAATGTGCGCGTCGATTCCGCCACCGGTCATTCGCTCATGTGCTCGGTGGCGTAACCGACGCGCCCGCACGACGAATCGACGAACGCCAGCGCGTTACGGGGTCGAGTAAGTCGTGGTCCGCTGCTGCTCCACCACTGCCGGCGCATCGGTGGTCGTAGTCGTAGTCGAGCTGCTGGTAGCAGGAACCGCAACTACGGGAGCGGGTTCTACCACAGTCGTGGGAGGCTCGGTCGCATCCACAGTCTTGTGATATGAGAAGCAGCCGGTCACGATTCCGCAAGTCGCGATGGCTGCCGGGATGATTGCCAAACGTTTGATTGATCGCATTCTGTATCCTCCATCTCAGATAGATAATGGGGGAAGAACAGCAAGAAGCCGGCCACCGGATTTTGTAGAATTTGCTTAGGCCCGCTTTGCGCAACAGGGCCCTTACTCCTGTAAATCTTTCCGAGTCGCGGACTCCGTGGGCGCGCTATCGTACGTAAACGGGATTCGACATGATCCACATCTTGCCGTTGCGATAGGCCTCGATCCGGTAGGCGCCCGGCGACTTCGGCGCGAACTCAAGCGTCGTCGCGTTGTCGGCTGACGACACTTCGGCGCCGTTCTGCAGCATCGCGATTCGATCGGCTGGCGCGGGCAACTCGGTCTTGAGCGACAGTCCGTTCGCCAGACGCACTTCATCGCCCATCATTGTCATCGTGTCTCCGACGCGCGCGAAGAACGTGAACGCGCCGACGTAGCCGAGGTAGTCGAAGCTCGCATAGGAATGCCCGAGCCGGAGCGCCTCGAGCAGCGGCGCCGAGTCGCGTTCCTGCGCAAGCAGATGGGTCGTGTAGAAGAGAAAAAGTTGCGGCAACGTCCCGACTTTCGCGCCGAGCACGTTGAGGTCATCGGGCGCGCCCATCCCGGCAAGCATCGCGACGCGAGCGCCCGCGGTCATCCGGTCATAGAGCGCAAGGTTCGCCTCAGGCTGAAGGTCGAGGCCGGCGAGAAAATGATCGGTGCCGGAAAAAATCGCGCGAAGGTACAGAGTGGAGGGACTTTGCGCGAGCCACACCGCGCGCTGGTTGTAAACCTCCATCGCGTCCGCCAGTGCATAGTCTTCCGATGACGCGAATTTCGCCGGGTCGGCCGCGATCGCGAGGCCGCCCTGATCGTGAATCGCGCCAATCAGATCGTTGGGCGTCAAGTTGGGCTGGATCGCATCATGAATGTTCACCGCGATTATCTGGCTGCCGCCTACGTCGAAGGCGCCGCCTGGAATGAAGAGAATGTCATTGGTGAATCCGCCGATTCCAAAGTCGGTGTCACCAGGCTGAACGTGATCGGCCAGAAAAATGAAATCGATTTGCGTCGTCCTGGCGAGGTCCGCGATCCCCGCTTGATCCATCCCGGTCGCCTTGATCGGCAAGTCGATAATTCCACGGTAGTCGTGAAAACCGGGAAACTCCGGGACCGGCTGGATATATCGCGCGGGCGGAAGCTCGGTGCTCGGCAGCGGCGCGCTGCATCCCGCAAGGACCAGCGCGGCGACGATCGAAAAATAAAATCGAAAGCGGGAACGCCGGCGCTGCATCAGAGGATCGATCGCCCTTGCGCACCGTCCACCGGGATGTTGGTGCCCGTGATCCAGCTCGCGCGCGGCGACGCGAGCATCACGACCGCGTACGCTACTTCGTCGGGACGGCCAAGGCGCCCGGCCGGCATCTCGTGGCTGATGAAATCCTTCTCGAAGTCGGGACTCTCACGAAAGCGCCGCTCCCAGTTGCCACCGGGGGCGAGGATCGAGCCGGGTGCGATCGTATTGACGCGAATATTTTTCGGTGCGTATTCGCGCGCGAGCATCTTGGTGAACGAATGCAGCGCCGCCTTCGACGCGTTGTAAGTCAGCGGGCCGCCCGACTCGCGCCCGTAGATTGATCCGATGTTGATAATCGAACCGCCGCCGCGCTTCTCCATATGCACCGCGCAAAGCCTAGCCAGGCGCACCGGCGCGAACAGGTTCAGATCAAACTGGTCCTGCCATGCCGACTCGGGCAATTCCGCGAGCGCCCCGGGCCGCGCGCCGCCGGCATTGTTGACCAGCACGTCGATTGCTCCAAATTTTTTCAGGGTCTCGTCGACCCACCTTTGCGCATCGTCAGGCTTGGTCACGTCGCCGACGAATCCCGTCGCCGACCCGGTCTTCGCTATTGCGGTGACGGCGTCGTTGAGCGCATCCGCTGTCCGCGCGCACACGCTGACATGCATCCCTTCATCCGCAAGTGCATGCGCCATCGCGAATCCCAACCCGCGGCTCGCGCCCGTTACCATCGCGACCTTGCCGGTCAAACCCAAATCCATGAGAAGCTCCTTGTAGGCGTGCCAAGTCTCCGCAACTCCATTCCTTTACCAGACGCGGCTTGTGCGCATGAAGGGCAATCGCGAGGTCCGGGGAGAACCCCTCGACGCGCTTCCGCAGGTTGACTCTGGCAAGGGGCGGACCTATTCTCGATAGGCTAATCACCGGACGGACGGAGGACTATGGAAATTCGGGTCGAAGGCTCTCTTGATCAAGCGATGCGCGTACTGAAACGCAAGCTGGCCAAGGAGGGCGTCTTCAAAGAGATGAAGAAGCGGGCTTTTTACGAGAAGCCAAGCGTCCGCCGCAAGCGCAAGCGTTCCGAGGCCCAGCGCCGCCGCCGCAAGGAACAGCGTCGTCGTCGCGCGTCGGCGATGTAGCTAAAAGATCCGATTGCTCATCGGGTGCTGGAGAAATCCGGCACCCTTTTTCTTTTTTCAGTGAATCCGTTTTTTCAGTGAATCCGTAGGCGTGCTGATCGACTGGCGGAAATTTCCCTTTCCGGTTACGACGTAGTACTCGATCAAGCAGGTTTGGTGGCTCTGATAAATGCGCTCATGAAGATGCCATCGATCGCTGGCGCGGTTTTCCCGGTATCCAAGCCAGCCTGCGCGAACCATTCGCTGCATTGCGCCGCGGAATAGATCCGGGTTGGCTCGACGTCAATTGCCTCAAATCCAGCGGCCCCCAGCTTGGCGCGATAGTCCGACTCCTCCAGCGCGCCCGCGATGCATCCGGACCACAATTCGACATGGCTCCTGACTTCGGCGGGAACTTCGCCGCGTGCGACCACATCGGAAATCGCCATGCGGCCGCCGGGCTTGAGCACTCGGAGCGCTTCGCGAAGCACGCGATCCTTGTCGCCCGAGAGATTGATCACGCAATTCGAAATGATCACGTCGACGCTGTTGTCCGGCAACGGGATGCTCTCGATCTCTCCTTTCAGAAACTCGACGTTCTCAAGTCCCAGCTTGCGCTGATTGTCACGAGCCAGCGCGAGCATCTCGTCCGTCATATCGAGTCCGTAGGCTTTGCCCGACGGACCGACGCGGCGCGCCGACAAGAGCACGTCGATTCCACCGCCCGATCCGAGATCCAGTACCGTCTCGCCCTCCTTCAACTCGGCCAACGCAGTCGGATTGCCGCATCCGAGCGAGGCCGCGATCGCCTCAGGCGGCAATCCCGCCTTTTCGTCATCCAGGTACAGGTTGGAGGTGATTGGATCGGCGGAAGCGTCACTGCCACAGCAGGAAGGCTTCGCCTTCGCTACCTTCGGCGCACCACCGCAGCACGACGTCTTCTCCGTCTTCTCCGATTTCTCACGGACGCGACGCGCCTCCTCGGCGTACCTCTCCCGGACCTGTTCTCTGATCGAAGTCTCTTCCATTTTTTTCAGTGAATCCGTCCGGTGCTGAAAAGTCGAGCGCGGAAATTTCTTTTCCCGCTGGCGTTGCAGTCAGGCTGGTAGCGGGCGCCAGGTGAAGATTACCTGTCCACCGGCGACGTAGCAGTCCAGATCAAAGTGGGGCTGGCCGGCTTCGGTCCGGTGGAGGCGGAAACTCTCGACCGCGCGATGCAGCGCGTCCGGCGTCAGAGCTCCATCGACGCATTTGCCTTCGAGCTGTTGCGCGCGCACCTCTGCGCCCAGATGGACCGCGAGGCACCTGCTACCGCAATGCTGATCCAGTGGCCCGGCGCCCACGCAGGAGCATCGCAGGCACAACACGACCGGCCCACGGTCGTCGCTGGGCGCGGCGAAGAACTCGCGCTCCAGCCGATCGAGGCCCATCGCGCATTCGCACCACGCCTCGCGCGCGCGGTCGGCGGAAAAGCGCCGAATCGCCCGCGCCAGATCGCGCATCAGCGTTTCATTCGATCGCGGCTCGAGCGCGACGATCGAGTCCTCCTCGATTCGCATCGAGGCCCCGAGCTGCTCCGCGAGAAAATGCCGAAGGTTGATAGGCAAACGGGTGCCGAGCTGCAGACGCTGCGGCTCGAACGGCAGAACCGGCTCAACTGGCGCGCTCCGCGATGTGCGCGAAAACGTTCGCGGGCTGCCGAAGACCGATAATGTCTGCAGGCGTTCCAACGGCGATGGCGCTCCGTAAGCAAATCGCGATGCGTGGGCGCGTCGATGTACCAAGGGTCCGTTTCGCACAGTCTCAACCTCCCAGGGCTTCGAGTTCCGGTCGGCCTGCCGCGCGCGCGGCCTTGCTGTCGGACACCGTGAGGAGCCGTCGGATGGATATTTGAAATTTCAAATTGTTACTGCTGGTAATGCGTGAGAAATCGAGTCTGCGAGGACGGAAAATACGGCCGGTCGCCATCGATGGGCTACAGGCACTACAACCGCGACGCCGGACGTCGCCGGCTTCAGGGCTGCGAAATGAAAAAGCGCCAAGACAAACTTGCGCCATGCGCACCGGCTCTTTTCATCAGACCATCAGCCCGCTCAGCATCCCGCGATGCCCGCCCGCCTGCCCGACACCACATCTCAATCCAAGCAGCGGCTCGATGGATATTGCGCGCGTCAACGTCTGGTCAAATCCCCCGACTTGGCCGTTGCGATCCGCGCGACGTTTTAAGACCATCAAGAGTAACGATCAGTCAAGACGCATCTTAACTAGCGCGCGTGCAGGGGTTGGGCAACATGGAGTGAGCGATTAAGATTCGCGCTGAAACTTGACAACCGGTGGCTCAAGTGCATTTCGTTTTACACGGTTCTTGAACCCCCACCAGCGCAAAATGAGATGCGCTAATGAGCATCGTTCGCGGCTGCGACGCGACATTACGCCAGCGCCGAGAGATCAAAATACCCACTGCCACCAGCGTGAAAAGGGTTTGTCGCCTGTGAGACTTTTGATTATTCCGTCATCGGCGCGACCGATTGGAATGCGCCTCGTCCTGATCGGCTATCGCCCGAGAATTAAGAGAACAAATCGTCATTAGTTGCGCTACGGCCAAAAGAACACTCCCGGCATGGT
>Ga0302325_10018311_pt1 | contig 14763 bp, 5 predicted proteins | sample Palsa_T0_2_FD_201948 | JGI IMG/M metagenome (GOLD analysis project Ga0302325, IMG submission 201948) | Peat permafrost microbial communities from Stordalen Mire near Abisko, Sweden - Palsa_T0_2 | ecosystem: Environmental > Terrestrial > Soil > Palsa > Peat permafrost | place: Sweden: Abisko... | reverse complement strand
CGAAGCGACGCTGGGCAACGAAGTTACGGTTAAAACCGAACCGGCTCCCCCCGCGGTCGAAGCCGAGGGCGTCTCGGGCGTGAACACTAACTCGGGGAATCTTGAAGCGGTCGTCAACGCGAAGAACGAGAAAACTGAATACAGGTTTGAATACTCCACGAAGGCGAGCGGCGACCCGCTGGTGCTTGAAGCTCCGATCGTGACGCTCCCGGTCCCGAGTGGGGAACTCGGTGCGGTTTTCGGTGGCCAGGGCGTAGCTGTGCCCACCGGTGAAGTCCTGATCCCGGATACGACCTATTATTACCGCGCGGTCGCCGAAAACGAACAGAGCACGAAAGAACACAAGTCGGCCGAAGGCCCGGTGCAGCGCTTCGAGACCTTCCTCGAAGCCCCGGCGCAGCAGCCGGCCGAACCAGCGGGGTACACCGCGAAGCTGAAGGGGGTCGTGAACCCGGCCAACGCGGGGGAACCGGTCACCTACGAATTCCTCTACAAGCAGTCCGAAAGCGAATGCGAACTCAGCCAACTCGAACGTGAAAAGAACCAGAAAGCAGAAGAAAATGAAAAGCCGGCGATATACATCCAGAAAACGACGCCGGTGGCGCAGGGGAGCGGGGCGACGGAAGCGGTCTCTGCTGAGATTGGCGGCCTGTCGCCGAGTACGCATTACGCGTTCTGTCTGCGCGTTCACAATGGGGTGAGCGAAGCCACGGGCGCTGTCGAAGCGTTCGAAACGACGACGACGTTCCCCGCGATCGGTGAAGAGGCCGCCGCGGGTGTGACGGCGAGCGAAGCGATCCTCGACGCGAAGATCGATCCGGGGAACCTCGAAACCAGGTATAAGGTCGAATACGGCGCCAGCACCGCCTACGGCTCGAGCAGCACCGAAGCGACGCTCCCGGCGGCGATCGCGCCGGTCCCGGCGGGACGCACCGTGACGGGTCTGGAGCCGGGGACGCTCTACCACTACCGTTTCGTCGCGACGAACACGGACGGCACGATCCACGGGGCGGACGCGACGTTCACGACCCCCGGCGCCCAAGCCACCGGCCCCGACGCGTGTGCGAACGCGAAACTGCGCTCTGAACAGCCGTATGGCTCCACGCTCCCGGACTGCCGTGCGTATGAGATGGTCTCGCCGCTTGAAAAGAACGGGTTCGGTGTCGAATCGATCGACAGTCGCGCGTCTGTGGCCAACGGTGGCGCCGGCGAACCGCAACCCGCGGTCGCCTACCTCTCCCGTGGCTCCTTTGGAGAATCTCAGGGCGCGAACAAAGTCAACCGCTACCTCTCGACCCGCACGCCCAGCGGCTGGAGCACGCGCAACATCACGCCCCCGCAGATCCCCGACGAAGCGCCGCGTAACCCGTTCGCGGAACTGCTGTTCACGCCGACGCTCTCAGAAGGTGTCGTCAAGAGCGAAGCCGTGCCCCTCGTCGCAGGACAGTCCACGGGCGAAATCAACCTCTACACCGCTGACTTCGCGTCGGACCCCGCCACGTATGCGGCGGTGACGAATATCCCGGCGGGCCCGAAGAGTCAGATCGCAGAAGCCCAGACCACGGGCGCCTCTTCGGATCTCAGCCACGTCGTCTTCGATGAGGCAGCGAATCTGACCCCCAATGCCAAAGGCCTCAGCGCTGGGGGGGAACCGGAGCACATTTACGATTGGGTCGCGGGCAAGCTGCAGCTCGTCGATGTCCCACCCGCGGGCGCCAGCTTCGAAGCAGGCGAAAATGCAGAAGACGAGACGGGCGCGCCGGCTCAGAATGTACGCCCCGAATACGGTGATACGTGGCATGCTGTCTCCGACGACGGTTCGCGCGTGTTCTTCACTTCAACAAACGATGGCGGCGAACGTGGCGGGCAGCTATATGTGCGTGAGAACCCCGAACAGGAAGCAGAAAGCCAGGGTGAATGCACCGAACCGGAGAAGGCGTGCACAATCGAGGTCTCCAAATCACAGCGCGAACCGGAAGATCCAAACACGCACGCGGGGACTGCGTGGTTCCGTGGCGCCAGCGCCGATGGTGAGCACGTGTTCTTTACCAGCCGCGTGGAGTTGACCGGCGATGCGCATACTGGCCCGGATGATGACGCGGCGAATCTATATGAATATAACCTGGAAAGCAAAGAACTGACCGACCTCACGGTCGCCACCGAAGCACAGGAACACGATGGGCAGGATCCCGACGGCGCGGCGGTCCTCGGACTGGTGACGGCCAGTGAAGACGTCGGTGAGGAAGGCTCCTATATCTATTTCGTCGCGAACGGCGTGCTTGCCGAGGGCGCGACACCCGGCAACTGCCTCGTCGAAAACAAGGAACCGTACATCGGTGAACGTTCGTGCAACCTTTACGTCCAGCATTACGCGGGCGGCGCGTGGCAGCCGCCGGCGTTCATCGCGACCCTCGCCGGGAACAGTGAAAATACATTTGGCATGAGCAACAGGCGTGGACTCGCCGGCGGGGGATTCGACGGCGCCGATGAAGTCGACTGGCAAGGCAACGAAGGGGTTGGATCAGGAGACCATGGGGAGGATCAGGGTCCGAACGAGCACCATGTGCGTGTGTCCGCCGACGGGGCGACGCTGGCGTTTGAATCCGAACGCGATCTGACGGGGTATGACACGCAGCCACGCGAACCGGGCGCGGGGTCGAGCGAAAGCCAAAGCTACTGCACGGCGGAAGACGCTCCGATCACGAGGGAAAACGAAACGGCTACCGGATGCCGTCAGGTGTATGTGTATAAAGCGGGATCGGGGGGCGGGTCTGGATCCCTGATCTGTGCTTCTTGCGATCCTTCGGGTGCGCGTCCCGTCGGCCCGGCGGAGCTCGGCGGACAGGAAAGCGAAATCGGTGGTTTCGCGATCCCCAGCTCGAGCTATCTCACGCGCAATCTCTCTGAAAATGGTAAGCGGTTGTTCTTTCAGAGCCCGGATCCGCTGGTGCCGTCCGACAGCAACGGCAAGCGCGACGTGTATGAGTGGGAGGCCGAAGGTGAAGGCGGCTGCACGGGTACGAGCAGTACCTTCAGTGCAAGCGATGGCGGGTGCGTCTTCCCGATCTCTGATGTCGCTGGTAACCACGAATCGAAGTTTATGGACGCGACGCCGAACGGGGAGAACGTGTTCATCGCGACGCAGGATCAGCTTGTGTACTCCGACACCGATTCTCGTACGGATGTGTACGACGTGCGCGTCGGTGGTGGCTTCCCGTTCACGGTCCCCCCGCCGGTGTGTAACAACGGCGACTCCTGCAAAGCGCCGGTGTCGGCGCAGCCCTCGCTGTATGGCGCCCCGGCAAGCGCGACGTTTTCCGGCGCCGGCAATCTAGCCCCGCCGCCGCCCGCTGTGGTGAGGAAGATCGCAAAAAAGACGGTGAAGTGCAAGAAGAACTACGCGAAGAACGAGAAGGGCAAATGCGTCAAAAAGAAGAAGTCGAATAAGAAATCTAAGAAGGCGTCCAAGTCTCACAGGGGGGCAAAGTCATGAGGCGTTTTACGGTGCTTATCCTCGCTGCTTTCGCTTTCAATGCTGCGCCGGCTTTGGCTGAAGGCGCCCCGTTCGGGTTGAAGCGCCTTGAAGTGTCTGAGACCGAAGCCCCCGCGGCGGGTCAGGAACCGAACGGGTTTGGTAACGTCCTTGGCCCGCCGGATGTGCAGGCCGGCTCGCACCCGTATGCGCTGACGACGGCCTTCGCGGTCGACCCTCCGGAAGAAACCGGCGGGGAAACATTGCTTCCTGCCGGCCAGGGGTTGAAGGATGTCCGTTTTGAGTTGCCGCCGGGGTTTGTCGGGAACCCGAACGCGACACCGAAGTGCAGCTACCAGGACTTTGTGACGAGTGAGTGTCCGAACGATACGGTGGTGGGTGTCGCGACGGTGATTTTGGGCGAAAAGCACCCCGCAGATGCGCCGGGGGGAGCGACGACCGCATGGCGTAATAACCCCGTGTACAATCTGGAAACGCCGGGTGCTGTCGCGGCGGAGTTCGGGTTCATCGAAGCGAGCGTGCCGGTGTCGTTGGATGCGTCGGTGCGCACCGGGTCTGACTATGGCGTGAGCGTGACGTCGCGTAACATCGCGCAGGCTTTGCCGGTCGTGGGGACGTCGGTCACGATCTGGGGTGTTCCGGGCGCCGCGAGCCACGACAAGTACCGCGGCACGTGTCTCGGAACGGGCGTGAGCTATGCCGGCGGTGAAGCGGGCGAAGGGCTGTGGGTTGCCGGGCTCATACCGCATCGTGATGAAACGGAGCGTGGTAAAGAGGAATGTCCCGCGGGTGTGCCGGCGGTGCCGTTGTTGACGAACCCGACGTCGTGCGGGGAATCGCGCGAAGCGTCGATGAGCGTCGACGATTGGGCGCAGCCGGGCGTGTTCTATAAGAAATCCGTGGCGTTGCCCGCTCTGGCGGGCTGCGGCAAACTCGATTTCCAGCCCTCGTTGACGGTGCAGCCCGACGGGTCGGCCGGCAGCACCCCGACGGGCCTGAACGTGCATGTGCACGTCCCGCAGGAATCAACAGAAAACCCGGAAGGGCTGGGCGAGGCCGACGTCAAGGACACGACCGTCACGCTGCCCCCGGGCGTGCAGGTCAGCCCGAGCGCCTCAGACGGGTTGCAGGCGTGTACGGGCGATCCGAGCGATCTGCAAGCGGGCAGCTACGGCACCCCGGGCGATCAGATCGGCTTCGAGGGCGAAAACCCTGAATCCGGCTCCCAGGAATTCACGTCGATATTGCCCGGCAGCATCCACGCGACGACGGCCGTCTCCGCGGGCGAAGCTCCCACAAGCGAAGCCACGCTCGAACCCGGCACGAACTTCTGCCCCGACGCGTCGAAGATCGCGAACGTGAAAATCGTCACGCCGCTGCTCGAACACGAATTGACCGGCGCGGTATACCTCGCGGCGCCGCAGAACTTCTTCGGTGGCCCCTTGGAAAACCCCTTCAAGTCACTGATCGCGATGTACCTCGTCGCCGAAGAACCGAACACAGGCGTGCTGGTAAAGGTCGCGGGCAAGGTCAGCCTCAACGAAACCAACGGTCAACTGACGACGACGTTCGAAAACACCCCGGAGCTCCCATACAGCGACCTGTATCTAGAATTCTTCGGTACCGCCAGAGCGCCGCTGGCGACACCCGCGCTGTGCGGAACCTACAAGACCGAATCCTCGTTCGTGCCGTGGGGCGGCGCGAGCAAGACTCCATCCACTGAATTCTCGATCGCCTCCGGCCCGAACGGCAGCGCCTGCACCTACCCCGGCCAGGCGTTGCCGTTCAGCCCGGCGCTCGCGTCCGGCACCACGAACAACAACGCCGGCTCCTTCAGCGCGCTGACGACGACCCTCAGCCGCGAAGACGGCCAGCAGCAGATCCAACAGGTCACGCTGCACTACCCCCCCGGCGTGACCGGGCTGCTCGCGGGTGTGCCGCTGTGCGGGGAAGCGCAGGCGAACGCGGGGACCTGTGGTCCGGAAAGCGAGATCGGGGAATCGATCGTCAGCGTGGGGTTGGGTAACGACCCGTTCACAGTCGTGGGTGGTAAGGCCTACATCACGGGCCCGTATGAGGGCGCCCCGTTCGGCCTCTCGATCGTCAACCCGGCGAAGGCCGGCCCGTTTGACCTGCAGGAAGGCCGCCCGGTCGTGGTCAGGGCGAAGATCGAAGTCAACCCCTACACGGCGGCGTTGACGGTCAGGACGAACACTCCCGCGGAGGGTCATGCGATCCCGAGCATGATCGAAGGGATCCCCCTGCAGATCAAGCACGTCAACGTCAACGTCAACCGCCCCAACTTCACGATCAACCCCACCTCGTGCAACCCGATGAAGGTCGAAAGCACGATCACAAGCGCCGAAGGCGCCAGCAGCCCGGTGTCGATCCCGTTCCAGGTCGCGAACTGCGCAAACCTCAAATTCGCACCCGACTTCAAAGTCTCCACCCAAGGCAAAACCAGCAAAGCAAAGGGCGCGAGCCTCACCTCCACCGTCACCTACCCAAGCTCCACACCCGGGACCTACGCAAACGTCACGAGGGTCAAGGTCGACCTCCCGAAGCAGCTCCCATCCAGGCTGACGACGTTGCAGAAGGCGTGCACAAACGCCCAGTTCGAACTGAACCCCGCGAACTGTCCGTCGGAATCGAAGATCGGCTACGCGACCGTGCACACGCCGTTGCTGCCGGTCCCGTTGGTGGGTCCGGCGATCTTCGTCAGCCACGGCGGCGAAGCGTTCCCCAGCCTGACGATGGTGTTGCAGGGTGACAACGTCACGATCGACCTCGTCGGCACCACAAACATCAGCCCCGCCGGGATCACGAGCACGACCTTCAAGACGCTCCCCGACAGTCCCTTCAGCACGTTTGAATTGACGTTGCCCGAGGGCAAGTTCTCCGCCCTCGCCGCGAACGGGAACCTGTGCACGTCGAAACTGGCGATGCCGACGGAATTCGTGGGTCAAAATGGATTCAAGATCAACGAGAGCACAAAAATCAGCGTGACGGGCTGCGCCAAGGTCGCCACCCTGACCCGCGCACAGAAGCTCAAGAAAGCGTTGAAGGCCTGCAAGCGGGACAAGAACAAGGGGAAGCGCTCATCGTGTGAAAAGGCCGCCCGTCGTACCTACGGCCCGGTGAAGAAGGTCAAGAAGCGGGGGAAGAAGTGATGCGGCTCTCAGCAGCTGGTTGCGTAGTCCAGCGCTTTGCAGACTTCGTTCATCCGCTCGGAGCTGAGGGTGGTGATCCGCTCGGTGAGCAGCGCCTTGCGAACGAGGGTGGTGTTGTCGAGGCTGATCGCGCTTTCACGGGGCATGCCGTCTTCCGGTCCGACGGGGACCTCGGAGGCCAGACCGCGGATGGTGCCGGTGGCTGGTGCTGCGACGAGCTTGTTGAGCGAGCCGATCGCCTCAGCGCGGGTCAGGATCAGCACGGGCCGGCGCTTGTCATCGGGCAGCTCGTGCCACCAGACCTCGCCACGTCTCATGCGGGGTCGCGCTGCTCCCAGGAGAATCCGATGGCGGTCTCCTCCTCGTCGAGCATGCGCATGGTGTCTTTGCTCGCGCCGTCCGACCAGGCGTCGAGGTTGCCCCACTCATCGACGGTGTCCTCAGTCCCGTTCGCTCCTCGCGAGGCGATGAATTCGACCACGGGCTCGATCTCGGACTCGGGCAGCTCGTCCAGCAATTTGTGGGCCTTCTCGCGTGTCGTCATAGATCCAAGTTTAGCGGACAAACACGCATCGCACACCCAAGAAAGGCACCCAAGTGAGTAATCCACGTAACATCCCCAGGTCCCTGCTGTGCCGCCTCGGTGTGCCTGGGCATGCTCGCGTGCGTGCGTTCGGAGGGACTGGTGCGCCGAAATCGCCGCTGCGGTTGTTCCTGTCGATCTTGCTCCCGGCTCTTGCGGTTCTTGCCTTGACCGCCGTCCCGGCCTTGGCTGCCGCTCCCAAAGTCCTCAGCGAGAGCGCGCCTTTCGCCAACGCCTCCGAAGCGCGTCTGGAAGGCGTTGTGAACCCGGAAAGCGAAGTCACGGAATGTCATTTCCAGTATGGCAAGACGCTTGTGAGCGAAAACGAAGTGCAGTGCGAACAGTCGGTCATCGAAGGCGGCGAACAGGGCGTCGGTGTGACCGTGCTCGGTCTGAGCAAGACCACGACCTATGCCTACCGGGTCGTCCTGAAGAACATTGCGACCAACGAAGAAGGATTCGGTGCCACGGAACACTTTACGACAGCCACGCCTCCCGAAAAACCGGAAACCTCCAGCCCGGCGAAATCGGTTTCCGCGACCTCGGCGGTTCTGGAAGGCACGTTGAATCCGAAAGCCTCGGGGGAAGTTGAAACGGGCTCGTATTTCCTCTACAGCACCGAAGCGAGATGTTCCGAAGCCACGGGTCAGACGGAACCGGTCGCGGCTGCCAAGATCAAACCGAAAACGAAAACGGGGCCCGTTGAAGTTGTGGGCCTCGAGCCGAACGAGACGTATGTGTTCTGTCTGCTCGCCACGAACAGTGTCGGCGAAGCGACGCTGGGCAACGAAGTTACGGTTAAAACCGAACCGGCTCCCCCCGCGGTCGAAGCCGAGGGCGTCTCGGGCGTGAACACTAACTCGGGGAATCTTGAAGCGGTCGTCAACGCGAATAACCAGGAAACGACGTACGTCTTTGAATACTCGTTGAAGGCGAAAGGCGAAACGCTCGAAGGCGCGATCACGACGCTCGACGGCGCAGCCGCGATCCCGCCGGAACCGTTCGGTGTGCAGTCCGTCTCCGTGCCTGCCTCGGGTCTGGTGCAGAACACGACCTACTACTACCGCGTGACCGCAGAAAACGCAGCCCACGAAAAGGCCGTGGGCAAGGTTGAACACTTCACGACGCTGCTGGAAACCCCGGAAACGCTCCCCGCCGGCCCGGTGACGTCCTCCGCGGCGACGCTGAACGGCGTGTTGAGCCCCAGCGCCACAGCCCTGGGCGAAGCTGGAACCTACGAATTCGCCTACCGCGAGTCCCCGAGCGAATGTCAGGGCGAAGGCGGCAAAACAGCCCCCGCGCCCGCAAGGGCCGCCCCGGGCGGCAAGGAAGCGGTCTCGGTGAAGCTGGCGGGTCTGCCGCCGGATACGACGTACACCTACTGCCTGCTGGAGCGCAGCGCCGCGGGCGCGACGGCTGTCGGTGCGGCGGTGACGTTCACGACGCGTGGTGCGGGGATCAGCGGAGAGTACGTCTCCAAAGTCGAAGCGACCGCGGCGATCCTGCACGCGCAGATCGACCCGAACGAATCCAGCACCAGCTACCACTTCGAATACGACAGGAGCCCCTACACCTCGAGCGCGCCCCACGGCACGAGCGTGCCTATTCCGAGCGGCGAAATCCCCGCGGGTATGAGCCTTGTTCCTGTCTACGTGCAGCTGTCGAGCCTTGCGTCGGGGAGCACCTACTACTATCGCGTCGTCGCGGTCAGCGAACTGGCTCCCGGCGACTTCGAAACCTTCGATGGGCCCGAGAAAACCTTCGCCACGCCCGCGGAACCGGGCACCGCCGCGGAAGCCTGCCCCAACGCGCAGGCCCGCACCGAACAGCCCTACGGCTCCACGCTCCCGGACTGCCGCGCGTACGAGATGGTCTCGCCACTCGACAAGAACGACGCTGGCATCCTGTTCGCCCTGAGTCGCGCCGCGCTCTCCGGTGAAGCGCTCACGTACGTCTCCGAAGGCTCGTTCTCCGAATCGCACGGCGCGGCGGTAGCGAGCCGGTATCTCGCTCGTCGCGAACCCGAACACGATCGCTGGACGGCGCAGAACATCTCGCCGCCGCACATCATCACAGAAACGGAAACAGCGGCTCCGTTTGAAGAGTTGCTGTTCACGCCTGAATTGTCAGAGGGGGTCACGCGGGTTGTGTATGTACCCGCGGTGCCTGGTGAAGAAGCGGGGTTCACCAATCTTGACCTCGCCGATTTCGCCGCCGGTCCGGTCTCCTACCAGTCGGTCTCGAACGTCGGGCCGTCGGTAGAATCACCGTACGCTTTATTAGATAACTTCCCGAAGGAAGAAGGGGCCACTTCCGATCTCAGCCATGTCGTCTTCAGCGATCGAGCGGCCTTGACCGCGGGAGCGACGGGAGGCGGAGCGGTGGCCGGTGGTGGAAGCAAGGTTTATGAGTGGGCTGCCGGGAAGCTCAGCCAGGTCGATGTGCCGCCCCCTGGAATGGAGTTCGAAAACAGCGATTTCCTCGGGGGGTCTCATGGCTCGTTCCGGGGTGATGCCTGGCATGCGGTTTCCACCAACGGGGAGCGGGTCTTCTTCACGGCTGGCGAAAGCGGACCAGACGCCGAACTGGGGCAGGTGTATGTGCGTGAGAACCCCGAACAGCCGCCTGTGGAGGGCAGCGAATGCGCCGTGCCTGGGGATGCTTGCACGGTCGAGGTCTCGAAATCGCAGAAGACTAACGGCCCGGGCCTTGACCCGAATGGGCCGCAGCCGGCGTTCTATCGCGACGCGAACGCGGAAGGTACCCGGGTCTTCTTCACGAGCCGCGCGGAGTTGACGAATGACGCTAACACCGGCGACCCGCAGAGCTGTAAAGGATCTGAAGAATTTCCAAACGGGGATTGTAGGGCCAACCTCTACGAGTACAATCTCGAAACGGGGGTGCTGAGCGATCTCACTGCTGAAAATCCTGAAGGCGCCGCGGTGCTGGGGCTAGTCACCGCCAGTGAAAACGCCGGGGAAGAAAACTCGTATGTGTACTTCGTCGCCAACGGTGTGCTCGCGAGCAACGAAAACGCCAACAAAGAAACGGCGCAGCCCGGAAACTGCAAACGCCATAACTCTGAACAGCTTACAGGTGAACCTACGTGCAACCTGTACGTGGCACATTACAGCGGTGGTAAATGGAAAACAAGATTTATCGCTACGCTCGCCGGCGGCGACGAGGCTCAGCGCATCGGTGACGATGAAACTGACTGGCGAGGTTACGAAGAACAGGAAAATAGCTATGGTCCTGGGCAGCACACGGCTCGGGTGACGTCGGACGGTACGACGCTCGCGTTCCAATCCGATCGGTCCCTCACGGGTTATGACAACGAACCGCTGCAACCGGGGGTCGGGCCGGGCGGCATTGAAAGTCACAGTAAATGCACGGAACAAGGCGAAGAACTTAAAACGACGGGCCGTCTTGACCCGGCAGTTCCCTGTCGTGAGGTGTATCTGTACAGCGCGACCACGGGAAAGCTCGTGTGCGTGTCGTGCGATCCTTCGGGCGCGCGGCCGGTCGGCGCCGCCGAACTTGGCGGGCGGGCTGGTATTGCTTACGCCGGCAACGCTAGCTCGCTGTATCTCCCCCGCAATCTCTCTGAAGATGGCGCTCGCCTGTTCTTCCAGAGCCCGGACCCGCTCGTTGCGCACGACAGCAACGGGAAGTCGGATGTGTATGAGTGGGAGGCGCAAGGCGAAGGCTCCTGCACGCAGGCGGCTGGCTGTACCTTCCCGATCTCCGATGTCGCGGGCGACTTCGAATCCAATTTCCTGGACGCGAGCGCGAGCGGAAACGATGTCTTCATCACGACCGCTGATCAGCTCGTTCCCTCCGACACCGATACCCGTGTCGACGTCTATGACGCTCGCGTTGAAGGTGGCTTCCCCGTCACGCCCACCCCGCCCGTCTGCAATAACGGCGACTCGTGCAAACCTCCCGTCTCCCCCCAACCGAGCGTCTTCGGCCCTACCGGCAGCGCAACATTCAACGGCCTCGGCAACTTCCCCGCGCCACCTCCACCGCCGCCGGCTGTAGTCAAACCGAAAACAAAGACAGTCAAATGCAAAAAGGGTGACGTGAAGAACAAGAAGGGGCGCTGCGTCAAAAAACCCAAGAAGAAGAAAAACAAGGCGAAGAAGTCTGCTCACACCAACCGGAGGGCACACTAATGTTCAAGCGACTACTAACCGTCCTCCTGGTGCTGTCGGTGTCATTGCTGTTCGCTGTTCCCGCCCTGGCTGAACCGATTGGCCTAAAAAACCTCGAAGTCACGGCGACGAACGAACCCACGGCCGCACAGAAGGCCAACCATGAATTGGGCTCGCCCGATGTTCAGGCCGGCTCGCATCCCTACGCGCTCATCACGACCTTCTTCCTGAACGGGCCGGAAGCACACGGGGAAGCTTTGACGCCTGCCGGTGGTGGTTTGAAGAATGTTCGTGCTGAACTGCCGCCCGGTTTCGTCGGTAATCCCAACGCGACCCCGAAGTGCAACTACGAGGCGTTTGTCCAAGGGGAATGCCCGAATGATACGACGGTCGGCGAGGCGACCACGGTTTTCAGCCCTGGGTACACCACGCGCGGGGGATCTGTCACCAGCGATCCTGTGTACAACATCGAAACTCCTGGTGGTGTCGCGGCCGAGTTTGGTTATAAAGTCGGGGGTAAAGTCCCGATCTTCCTGGATGCGTCGGTTCGCACCGGCGGCGATTACGGGATCACGGTCAATGTCCGTAACATCCCTACGGTTCTCGCGGTGATCGGGTCGAGGGTCACGATCTGGGGTGTGCCGGCCGCCCCCGTCCACGATCCGATCCGCGGGGCATGCCTCAGGCAACCCGACGAAGAATATGGAGGACCCATCAACGAAGACACACCGGAAGAAGCGCTGCGACAGTACAACGAAGAAAAATCCAAGTTTGTTGGGGAAAAATGTCCGGTGGATGTGCCGGTGCAGCCGTTGTTGACGAACCCGACCTCGTGTGGCGCGTCGCGTACGGCGTCGTTGAGCGTGCAGTCGTGGGGCGAGCTCGCCGAACCGGGGAAGGCCGCGGAACTGTCGACGGAAGCCACCGAAACCGCGGTGATGCCCGACCTGTTGGGTTGCGAAAAGCTCGACTTCAGCCCCTCGCTGAGCGTCCAACCCGACGGCACCGCGGGGAGCACTCCGACGGGTTTGAACGTCGGTGTGCACGTGTCGCAGGAATCGACGACGAACCCGGAAGGGCTGGGTGAGGCCGACGTGAGGGAAACGACGGTCGCGCTGCCGCCGGGTGTGCAGATCAGCCCAAGCGCCTCGGATGGGCTGCAGGCGTGCTCGAACGAACAGATTGGGTATCTACCGGCGGAGAGTACGCCGGGGAATCTGCGGTTCACGCCCAATGCGCCGTCGTGTCCGGATGCGTCGAAGATCGCGAACGTCAGGATCGCCACGCCCTTGCTGGAACACGAACTCACGGGCGCGGTCTACTTGGCGGCGCCGCAGAACTTCATGGGTCTCCCCGAAAACCCGTTCAGCTCGCTGATCGCGATGTACCTGGTCGCCGAAGAACCAAACACAGGTGTTCTGGTCAAGCTCCCGGGGAACGTTGCGTTGAACGAAGCGACAGGGCAGATCACGACGACGTTTGAAAACACGCCGCAGCTCCCGTTCAGCGAACTGAAACTGGAATTCTACGGTACCGCCCGCGCGCCGCTCGCGACCCCTGCGCTGTGCGGGACGTATAACACCGAAGCGTCGTTCGTTCCGTGGTCGGGTGCCCCTGCGGCGCATCCGCCCGCGAGCTTTCAGATCACGAGTGGCCCGAACGGCAGCGCGTGCTCCGATCCGTTGCCGTTCTCCCCGTCGCTGGCGTCGGATACGACGAACATCCAGGCCGGCGCGTTCACGCCGCTGGAGACGACGCTCTCCCGCGAAGACGGCCAGCAGCAGATCCAGTCCGTGACGCTGCACTACCCACCCGGCCTCTCCGGCCTGCTCTCTGGTGTCGAACTCTGCCCCGAAGTGCAGGCCAACGCCGGTACCTGCGGCGCTGCCAGCGAGATCGGGGAAACGATCGTCAGCGTCGGCCTCGGCAACGACCCGTTCACGGTCACCGGCGGCAAGGCGTACATCACTGGCCCGTATAACGGCACGAGCACGTGCACCGTGGGTAGCGCGGGGTGCGCGCCGTTTGGCCTGTCGATCGTGAACCCCGCGAAGGCCGGCCCGTATGACCTGCAAGAAGGAAGGCCGGTCGTCGTCCGCGCGAAGATCGAAGTGGACCCCCACACCGCCGCTTTGACGGTCACGACGAACCCCTCAGGGTCGTATGCGATCCCGCACATGATCGAGGGCATCCCCCTGCAGATCAAGCACGTGGACGTGAACGTCAACCGCGGTGGTTTCACGTTCAACCCGACGAACTGCACCCCGACACATGTCACGGGCACAGTCGCCAGCGACGAAGGCGCAAGCTCCCCCGTCTCGATCCCCTTCCAGGCGGGGGAATGCCGCAGCCTCGCGTTCGCACCGAAGTTCTCGGTCTCAACGCAGGGCAAGACGAGTAAAGCGAAGGGTGCGAGCCTGACGACGACGATCGCCTACCCCGCACCGTTCAACACCTACGCGAACATCGCGAAGGTCAAAGTCGAACTACCAAAGGCCCTACCCTCACGCCTGACGACCCTGCAGAAAGCCTGCACCGCCGCACAATTCAACGCCAACCCGGCAGGATGCCCGAGTGCGTCGGTGATCGGCTACGCGAAGGCGGTAACGCCGTTGTTGCCGGTCCCGTTGGAAGGCCCGGCGTACTTCGTGAGCAACGGTGGGGAAGCGTTCCCGAACCTGATCATGGTCCTCCAGGGCTACGGCGTCACGATCGACCTCGTCGGGGACACATTCATTAGCAAATCCGGGATCACGTCAAGCACATTCAAGACAGTTCCCGACCAGCCTGTCACCAGCTTCGAACTGACGCTCCCCGAGGGCCCCTACTCCGCCTTGGCGGCAAACGGGAACCTGTGCACGCAGAAATTGACGATGCCGACTGAATTCGTCGCGCAGAACGGCGCGGAAATTCACGAGGACAGCAACATAGAGGTCACCGGCTGCAAACCCGCGATCACGGTCACGAGCCACAGGGTCAAGGGCAAGACCGCGACGATCCAGGTCAGCGTCCCGAGCGCCGGCAAGCTGCTCGCCACCGCCAAGGGCCTCTCCAAAGGCACGGCCAGGTCCACCGGCGCCGGCGCCGTGACGGTCAAGCTGTCCCTCTCCAACAGGGAGAAAGCCTTCCTGGCCAAGCACAGGGGCCGCAGGCTGAAGGCCAAGGTCAACCTGACCTTCACCCCGAAGACGGGGAGCAAGCTCAAAACCAGCGTGACGGTGGCGATGAGGGCGTGAGGCGGCGCGAGGCGGGGCGGCTGGAGCGTGGCGGTGGCGATGAGGGCGTGAGGCGGCGTGAGGCGGCGTGGCTGGAGCGTGGCGAGGCGGCCGGAGCGTGGCGGCGGGCTGCGCTGAGTTGACGCCG
>Ga0302325_10018310_pt1 | contig 14763 bp, 14 predicted proteins | sample Palsa_T0_2_FD_201948 | JGI IMG/M metagenome (GOLD analysis project Ga0302325, IMG submission 201948) | Peat permafrost microbial communities from Stordalen Mire near Abisko, Sweden - Palsa_T0_2 | ecosystem: Environmental > Terrestrial > Soil > Palsa > Peat permafrost | place: Sweden: Abisko... | reverse complement strand
GCTCGCCGCTTCCCCGTACTGAGAACGCATGGACTGCTCTATTGGGTGAAGGCACTTCCGGATGTGGAGAAGTCCAACCATGACGCATGACGGTCCGGCGTCGTCAGTTCTCTGTGACCCAAGCTCATGCCGCCTGGGCCACTGCACTGTTATCGCCGCTGGGCATTCTCGCTCCAGCCGCAGCGGGAGTCGGTGACTACCCCTGGAGCCTGACACAGCTCGCCGGGCTGCTTGACCGAGCAGGCAGGAAGCGAGAAGTGTGTCGATGTCGTCGTTGCTTGTCATCGCTGGACCGCCAGGGGCGGGAAAGTCGACCATAAGTGCCCTCGCCGTGATGACAACAAAGCCGCCCACGGCCTCGACCCGGCTAGCAGAGTGGCCATGCGGAAAGACATTGACGGAACCGACCGGCGGACGTAGCGACCTCGCCACCGCCAGCCCGCGCAAATCAAGCTGCGCCTTGGGTCAACGAGCGCCGTTATGGCGTCCCTCCCCAATTCCAACGATGCGCCCCGAGCCGTCAATCCGTGCGGCTCGCAAGCGCGTGTGACCCGACAGCGCTGGTTGCACAAACAGATACTCAGTGCTGGCACGACCCCAGCGTCTATCGATTACCTGCTCAGCCCAAGTTGACGCCGGGATAAAGAGGATTCTTCGCCAGGAGTTCTCGGACACGAGTGTTGACGGCCTCCCTGGCAGCGGGGGCAAGGACGTGGTCGGCTTGGGAAGGACCACCGCTCCCAGTTAAGAGAGGTTCGGTGGCAGCAAGAACGCTACCGATCAGCTCGGCTATCTCGTCCGGCTCGCCGGCACTTCGTCTGGCCACCCGTAGTCATGCAAGAACCGGTCCTCGCTCGACCCCGCCCCCATAGTGAAGCGCTGGAGCTTGGGCAGCTGTCGGTGGCCACCAGAAACTGCCAATGGCGGCCAGGCAGGAGTGTCCGCCAAGCGGCGCCCTAAAAGTCCTCAGGCCCGAGACCGACTAACGCCTCCTTGACGCCGTCTTCCGCACCTGTTATGATTTTAGGCGAACGTTCGCTCACGTACGTTCCGCCGTTCACTGGGGAGGGAGATTGGTGGCTCGGTCTGGCTTGATGGCGATGGCTCGAAATTACGGCCCTTCTCGTTCGCTCCAGTGACAAAGGGACGACAGGTGACGCGCCTCGCGGTCGACCCCGGGCGTGTTGTTGGTACGCTCAACCGCAACGTCTTTGGGGGCTTTGTCGAGCACCTCGGGCGCTGCGTGTACGGCGGCATGTACGAGGAAGGGTCGCCCCTCAGCGATGCCAACGACTTCCGTAAAGACGTACTTGACCTCTTGAGAGATCTCCGGCTGGGCGTACTGCGCTGGCCGGGGGGCAACTTCGTCAGCAATTACCACTGGGTGGACGGGATAGGGGCTAAGGAAGCTCGGCCGCGTCGGCCAGATTTAGCGTGGGGAGCCGAGGACCCGAACCGGTTCGGCACTGACGAGTTCATGGCTTACTGCCACGTCCTTGGGACCCAGCCGTACGTCTGCCTGAACATGGGGAGCGGTGACCTCGAGGAGGCACTCGCTTGGGTCGAGTACTGCAATTCGTCCGGGCGCACCTATTGGGCTGAGCGACGTCGCCAGAACGGGCGAGACGAAGCCTACTCCGTGCCGTACTGGGGCTTAGGTAACGAGATGTACGGTGAGTGGCAAATAGGTGCCCTCTCGGCCGAGGAGTACAGCAAAGAAGCTACTCGGTGGGCCCGGGCCATCCGGAGGCTCGACCCTAAGGCCAAACTCGTCAGCTGCGGGTGGGAGGGGTGGATGGACTGGGACCGCGTGGTGGTCGAGGCTATGGCACCGCTCGTGGACCTGCACTCGATCCATATCTATTCGGGCTCGGACGATTATTGGACGAATGTGCTCCAACCCCACCAAGCGGAGCGGGCCATCCGCTGTTGCCGCGCCTTGATCGAGCGCGTGGCTTTCGCCAAAAAGATCAAGCACCCCCCGCGCATCGCATACGACGAATGGAACGTCTGGTACCGAACCTTGGACGGTGGTCTCGAAGAGAGGTACGACTTCTCCGACGCCTTGGCCGTGGCGACTTACCTCAATATCTTCGTCCGTAACTGCGACTGGGTACAAATGGCAAACCTGGCCCAGATGGTAAACGCCATTGCGCCCATCGTGACGACGCCAGAAGCCGCCGTGGTACAGCCGATCTACTTCCCATTCCTACTCCACTCCCAGTCTGCTCTCGATTTAGCCGTCGACGTCCACGTCCTGGGACCGACGGTGCCCGCCCCAGATCCCTCCTGTGCCGGTCGCTGGACGGTCGACCTTGGTGATCTGGCACCCTTTTCACTGGTTGATGCGTCTGCGACCGTCGACCGAGACCGGCGCCACCTCTCGGTGGCGCTCGTCAACCGCAGCTACGACGCTCCCGAGGCAGTCGAGATCGTACTGCGGGACATGGCGTTCGGCGACACCGCCCGGGTGAAGGTCCTAACGGCCGCCGCCAGCACGGAGCCGTCGGCGGTCCTAGGCGTCCTGCCCGCACACCTCGAGGAAGGCTCCGAGGCCGCCAAGGGCCCGAAGCTGGTCGTAACGATGCCGCCACAATCGTTCGTTGTCGTGGAGGTCGCGATGACGAACACGTAGACGGACAAGTGCACGCTATGGTCACCGCCGCCGACCGTCCATTTGTAGATAATGACCCTCTGTAATGTAATGCCAGCAAGCTCTAGCCACGATATCAACCAGCCCACACTCCAAAACGAAAGGGGACTCAAATGTCCGAAACCCAGCCGGGGAGCACCACAAATAGCTCTCCGGATCCAGCTCTAACCAGACGCCGGTTTCTTGCATTAGGCGCCGCGGGTGCAGCCGGCGCCGCGCTCGTTGCGGCTAGCCCATCGGTTGCCTCGGCCGCGGTGCGTACCGGCGCGGTGCGCTCCGGCGTGACCAACATAAGAGAGCCCGACGCAAAGACTACGTTGAGCTTCTTATCCTGGGACGAGCTCAAGGTGATAACGCCTGTTGTCGACTTGTTCGAGAAGCAAAATCCGTCCATCAAGGTCGAGTTAGAGTACCTACCGCCGATCCCTGCATACGTCTCCGGTCTGTCCACGCGCCTCCTCGCGGGCATTGGGCCCGACATCTTCATCTACACGGTGGAGAACAAGACCCAGCTCAACAAGTACAATTATGTCTACGACCTTAGCAGCCAGCCCTTTGTCAAAGTGATGGCCGCCAACAATCGCAACTTCATGTCGTACAACGGAGGAGTGTGGGGTCTTTCGGTCGCGGCCTGGGCCGGCGGAATCTACTACAACAAGGCTCTACTTGCCAAAGTGGGGTCAGGGCCAGCGCAGACATGGGACGAGTTCCTCACACTGTGTGGCAAATTCAAAGCCATGGGTATCACCCCGTATTTCGGGGGTGGGCAGCCAGACACCGTCGTCGAGGCACTTATTGGGAGCCACTTTAAAACTGCCGGATTGACAGATGCAGCCATTTTTGACGGAAAGGCGACATTTGCGGAGTACTGGGGACCTCCGCTGGCTTTGTACGATAAGTTGTACTCGACTGGGCTAGTCCCGGCGAGCATGATCGGCGTAAGCGCACAGAGCGGCGAGTTACTGAGTGAGTTCGCTAATGGGAAACTAGCGGCGTACGCGTCGGGCCCATGGGACTCACCTGGTATCCTTGCCGACAACCCGAAATTGGACTTTGAAATGTACCCTGTACCGGGGGCCACGGCAGCAAGCCAGTCGTATTGGTGCGGTGCCCCGACCGAGGGTTGGGCGATCAATGCGAAATCGAAGAACCTCCCTGGGGCGCTAAAGTTCCTAGAATTCCTGGCCAGCCCCGAGGCGCTCAAGCTCTACGGCAGCCAGTCAGGACAGATCATCACAACAACAAATGTCACGACACCGGTAGCCCCTGAGCTCACCCTTTGTGGTAAGGCGGCGCGTGCCAGCACCTATTACTACACGGGCATCTCTTGGCCCGCGCCCATCGCCGACGCTCTAGGCACTGTCGCCAACGCTCAGTTCGAACTTCTGATCCAGGGCAAAGTCACGCCCGCCCAGCTGGAAGCGAACATGCAGGCCGCTATGAAGCGGCTCCAAGCCTAGGCCGGCTCTAAGCCTAGGCCGGCGATAGACGAGGCGGACATATCCGCATCTCCGAACGAAGATGGTGGCAAGATGACCCCATTGTTGCATAGCGACTTGCCGACGGGGTGCCTACGAACCCCCATCTTGACAAGGACGGTGCCGGGCAGGCCAAAGCTCGTGGTCTGCCCGGCACCAGTCTCCCGCAGGTTGCCCAGCTCGCGACGCCGCACTAAAAAACGGCCGACGCCGAAAGCTTCGAGACCGTTTGTGGATGCCGATGCCCGTCGGCTCGTCGAACGTCCCTTAGAACCTGTCGCTTCGTTCCGGGTGGACGGTACCCGTTGAGCGCCACTTCGCGCCAACAGACCGGAGAGGCGGGCCCTTACCTGGGAACGCCCCCGCCGAGCTCGTCCGCAGCAGGACGACAGAGGCAACCGCGACGCCAGCGGGTGCTGGTGTCAACGCGTCGGCGCGAACAGGTGACGACGCGCCTATTTATTTTGCCTCTTGCAATCGTATTTGCGGCCCTCTTCGCCATCCCTGTGGCGCGTTCTCTTTATTTCAGTTTTACAAACTTCGGAGGTTACTCTACCAAGGTTTCCTTTATCGGCTTTGCAAATTATACCGCCCTGTTCTCCAACCCGACCGTCTTGACTGGCCTGTCGTTTACCCTTGTCTACGCCATAGGGCAAGCACTGATCGTAACTGTTATTGCGATCCCGCTTGCGATAGCGCTGAACAGAAGGTTCGTGGGACGGAACTTTGTGCGGGCCGCCCTGTTCTTCCCAGCCGTCCCGAGCGCAGTCATTCTCGGGCTGGTATGGACATTCATCCTCGCACCAATCTCGATGGGAGTGGTCAACTCTGTGCTGGGCGAGTTGTTCGGGGTGGGCCCGGTGCCGTGGTTGTCGACCAACCTACTGGCCAGGCTGTCGGTGATAGGGGTGGGCGTCTGGTCACAGGTTGGCTGGCATGCCATGCTCTACCTTGCATATCTCCAGTCGATCCCGACCGACTACTATGACGCCGCCGACGTCGACGGCGCATCGAGCATGCAGCGGCTCTTTCGCATCACGGTACCGCTGCTGGCACCCGCAATGACGGTCAGCATTGTCCTCCTGGTCGTTTTCGGCCTGCAAGTATACGCATTACCACTCGCGTTGACAGGGGGCGGACCGGGGTATGCCACTTATACGATGTCACAAACCATCATCCAGCTGGGTATTTCTAACGCGCAATACGGCCAAGGGGCGGCGCTGAGCATCCTGTTCCTCCTCATGGTGGCGTTGGTGTTGGTAGTGCAAGTGACTATTCTCCGACGCCGTGAGGCGCGCCTGAGATGAGGAGAAGATCATGGGTCAACGGGCTGGCGACGAGCGTCGTTATGATATCGATTGCTTGTACCGTCGCCTTTCCGTTCTACTACATCATTGTCAACACCTTTAAGACCCAGCAGCAGACGTCTGAATCACCACTTGGCCTGCCAACGTCATTAAGCCTCACAAACTACAAGAATGTCTGGGACAACATACCAGTCCTTCAGAGCTTCGAGAACACACTTCGCGTTACGGTGCTATCGGTCGTCTTCATGTTGTTGCTCGGTTCCATGGCGGCGTACGGCATAGTGATGCGGAAGAACCGAGCCAGCAGGCGCATCCATATCGTACTGCTGTTGGCGCTGGCGGTACCGTTCCAGGTCACGCTAATACCGATATACCAGGCGTTCGTCAAGTTCCACCTGGTCGACAGCCTCAATGGGTTAGTACTCATATATACCGGCGGCGCGATCTTCAGCTATTTTTTGATCCAGGGCTACATGCAAACTATCCCGCTCGAGATAATCGAGGCGGCACGTATCGATGGCTGTGGTACCGTTCGGATGTACTGGAGGATCGTCATCCCGCTGATCCGACCGGTCCTGGTGACTGTGGGTATTTTCCAGACCATTTGGGTATGGAACGATTTTCTGGCGCCGAGCGTGTTCATTATATCGCCTCAGAATTACACCCTTGTACTGCAGGCGTACCAGTCGGTGGGCGAATATACGACAAACTGGCCGGCCTTCATGACACTGAGCGTGCTTAGCTTGATACCCATCACGATATTTTTCCTATTGATGCAGCGGCACATCGTGAGCGGCCTCGCCGCGGGCGCCGTGAAGGGATAGGTGACCTGAGAGGTGTCATCCAGCCCGTTGTACCGTGACCCGGTCTTCGATGGGGCGACCGACCCCGTGCTCATCTTCAGTCGCGCCGCGCGCTCATGGTGGATGCTCTACACCAGCCGACGGGCGACTGCGCCTAGCAAGGGCGTCGCGTGGGTCCACGGCAGTGATATAGGCGTGGCCTCCTCAAATGACCATGGCCACACTTGGACCTATAGAGGAGTGCTCGACCTTGAGCACGAGTTCGGGCGAAATACGTTCTGGGCCCCAGAGGTCCTGTGGGCGGACCACGAATACCACATGTTCGTGTCGTATGTACGGGGTGTGCCCGAACAATGGGCCGGGCATGTCAGGCACATCCACCACTACACGAGTGGCGACCTCATATCGTGGGAGCACCATGGACCGTTGCCGCTAAGCAGCGATAAGGTGATCGACGCCTGCGTATACCCGCTGCCTACCGGCGGCTACCGCATGTGGTACAAGGATGAGGCCGATGGCGCGAGCACCTGGGCTGTCGACAGTCAGGATCTCGAGAACTGGTACAACCCGCGGTGCGTGCTCGCAACTACGGGTGGCCATGAGGGACCGAATGTCTTCCGCTACCGGAGCGCCTATTGGCTCATCGTGGACTCGTGGGACGGCCAACTCGCCTACCGTTCCGAGGACCTTTGCGCTTGGCTTCCCGCTGGGAGGATCTTGGACGCTGCGAGCGCCGCAAATAGCTCCCGCGAGGACGACCACGGACCTGGTTTGCACGCCGATGTGGTCGTGGACCGCGAGCGCGCGTTCATCATCTATTTCACGCACCCGGGCGCCAAGGCGCCAACCACGGAACTGTACCCTGCCCGAAGGTCGTCCGTCCTCGCCGCCGAGCTCGACGTCATCGACGGAGAGCTCGTGTGCGACCGAGGTCGGGATGTAACTCTGGAGCTCTCAGATGACTTCGATTGATGTGGTGTATCGTCCAGTGTAGGACTTATGAACGAACGTTCGCCTCGCGGTTTTGGGCGCACCGAGATATCCGAGGAAGGAAGGAAGGAGTGTGAAGGGACCGTACCCATCGATCAAAGAAGTGGCGGCGCGAGCCGGTGTCAGTTTCCAAACCGCGAGCAAGTTCCTAAACGGGGGCCAAGTCCGTGTCTCCGCTGGCACGGCCCAACGGATCTCGTCGGCTGCGAGCGAGCTGGGCTATTCACCAAATAGCATCGCGCGGAGCCTGGTGCAGAGGGCCAGCTCCACGATCGGGATAGTGGCGGGGGACCTTACGGATTTGGCTCTGTCCGGTTTTGTTGTCGGGGCCGAGCGAGCGGCCCGGCTCGTGGGCCATGCCGTCTTGGTCGGGACCTTGGCCGGTAATGGCGAGGACGGCTCGGAAGTCGTCAATATGCTAATCGAGCGACGGGTGGCGGGCATCATCGCTGCGGCGCCTCAGCTCGAAGACGACATGGCAGTGGCCGAACTGTTGCGCCGCCATGTTTCGACCGTTAGCCTCCACCACATCCCAGGGGGAGGGGTCCCAACCGTCGGGTCTAATCACCGCGAGGTCGGCCAACTGGCAACGGAGCATTTGCTGGCCCAGGGCCACCGCTACGTAGGCACCGTTACCGGGCCGTTCCGCCGCTTGGTGGTGCGCTCCAGACTGCGCGGTTACGAGGAGGCGTTGCGTGGGGCGTCGCTCGATCCCGTCGACGAGATGGTGGTGGAGGGCGATTGGACCCCCTCGGGTGCGGCGTCTGCCACGCAGCTGCTCCTCGAACGCCATCCCGAGGTCACGGCCATTTTCGTGCACAGTGACGTGATGGCCATGGGGGTGTACAGCGCTGTGGCGAGCACAGGGAGGCGGATCCCCGACGATGTGGCCATAGTCAGCTGCGACGACGTCCCATTCGCGCCCTATATGACGCCGTCGCTGTCCTCTGTGCACATCCCCTTCGCAGAGACTGGCGCTCGAGCGGTGGAGGTCCTCGTCAAAAGGATGGGCGGGGAGGATGTATCGGCCGAGGCTTCGCTGCTCCCTGTCGAGCTGATGGTCCGGGCCTCGTGCGGGGGCGCGCCGCGGCTTGCGCAACCGGCGGTAAGAGGCTCATCTAAGGTGACCGAGGAGGTGCCGTGAGTACGGTTTTGGTGGCTCCCAGCCGAAGGTTGGGCCATCTCAGGCGTAACGTTTTTGGCGGTTTTGTCGAGCACCTCGGTCGCTGCATCGATGGAGGCATCTTCGAGGAACGCTCGCCATTGAGCGACAGCGAGGGTTTCCGTACCGACGTCTTGGAGCTACTCAGCGCCCTCAAGCTTGGCGTCCTGCGCTGGCCAGGTGGCAACTTCGTAAGCAATTATCTCTGGACTGACGGCATCGGGCCGCGCCAGTCCCGGCCCAGGCGAGTCGAGATCGCGTGGGGGGCCGAGGAGCCCAATCATTTTGGGACTGACGAGTTCCTCCGGTATTGTGCCAAACTGAGCGTCGCTCCCTACATCTGTCTCAACATGGGGACTGGGACCCTGTCAGAAGCGTTGGCCTGGGTCGAGTACTGCAATTCGGCCGCTAAGAGCTACTGGGCCGAGCGCCGACGTGAGAATGGCACAGCCGAGCCGTACCGAGTCCCCTACTGGGGGCTTGGCAATGAAATGTACGGGGACTGGCAGGTTGGCCAGCTCTCAGCAGACGAGTACGTGAGGACGGCTTCGCGCTGGGCCAGGGCGATCCGTCGGCTAGACCCGGATATCAAGCTTGTCAGCTGCGGGATGAACGGCTGGAACGACTGGGACCGCATTGTGATAGAGGGAATGGCTTCTCTTGTAGATCTCCACTCCTTGCACCTGTACACCGGTTCAAATGACTATTGGACCAACGTCCTTGCCCCCCACCAGGCGGAAAGAGCCATAACCTACGCCAGTGCATGGATATCGCGCGTAGGACATGTGCAGCGGCTGAACCGAGTACCGCGCATCGCATATGATGAATGGAACGTCTGGTACCGCGTTCACGACGCCGCCTTGGAAGAGCGTTATTCCTTCGCCGATGCGCTGGCCGTGGCTACCTACCTGAACATCTTCGTGCGGAACTGCAAGTGGGTGGAAATGGCAAATCTCGCCCAGATGGTGAACGCGATTGCTCCCATCGTCACAACTAAACAGAGCGCGTTAGTGCAGCCCATCTACTACCCTTTTTTGCTTCATTCAACGACGGCGCTGGACGAGGCTATTGACGTCTGGGTCGATTCTCCTAAGGTGGAGGCTCCACAAGCCTCAGCCGGAGAGTACTGGAGGCCTCGCATAGCCGATTTGGGCCCATTTACGACAATTGATGCTTCTGCTACATGTGACACCGGGCTGAACAATGTGTGTGTAACCATTGTGAACCGAGATCCAGGATCAACCGACAGGGTCGAGCTGAGGGTCTACGATGGTGCCTTCACTGGCAAGGCACGGATAAGGACGATCACCGAGGATGGCAATCTTGGCAACCGTCCGGAGCCTGATATTGAGGGCGTCAAATTGGAGGATCGCTCAGAACAAGCTACGGGTGACGTTTTGGTGGTGGAACTCAGCCCCAGTTCGTTCACCGTCATCGAGGTGGGGCTGCGAAAGTAGAGGCATGCCGGCTTGTCGTCTGGAACACGAAACACGAGGGCGGCGCGGGCAGGATCTCTGCCATTTCGGCCGGAACGGGTGCGCCGCCCACAGCCCAGGCGAGGACCGACCTTGTTGGCGCAGCACGGCAATCTCCACGTCCTTCTGGTCGGGTGAAGGGCCGAGCCGTTAGCCGCGGCAACGTGGGCGATCCCAATGCAGGTAGTTTATATACTGAACACTTTGGCGTCAATGCACTCCCGTTATCCTGTCTGTTAATGGCTCTGGGGGCCGAGAGCATTCACATAGTGAACGGAGATGCTACGATGAGCTGGGTGACCAGCAGAGGCCCCTACGCCGACGGAGCCGGGCGAGCCAAGGCCGCCGTGTGGGAAGAAATGACCGCTTCGACGCGCGCGATCCTGAGGGAGGTGCTCTTGTGTGGCCCCCTGACAAGGGCAGAGCTGGCTAGGCGCCTTTTCCTGTCGCCCGCGAGCCTAACGATGTTGACTCGCCCACTGATCCGGCAAGGGCTACTTGTGAGGGAAACGACGTCGCTCCAGGCACGATCAGGCCGCCCGTCGGAGCCACTCGAGGTAGATGCTGCGTGGCAGCAAGTGATCGGCGTCAAGCTCACAGCCGATGACCTCTTCGCCGTGACCACCGATCTACGAGGCCGCGTTATGCAGGAGTACCAACGTGAGTTGGCCACGTGTGACGTCGACGAAGTGGTGGAGCAGGTTTCGAAGGCGATTAGCACGCTCGATCGGGCCAACGAGGTCGGGGCGGTTGGCATCAGCCTCGCCGCCAACGTGCTCCCCGATGACTCGGCCGTGCGGGAAGCTCCCTACTTGGGCTGGAAGGACGTCCCGCTCGCGCGTCTTGTTGGGCAACGCGTTGGGTGCCCTGTCGTCCTGTCGAACGACGTCCGCGCCCTGACCGCTGCGCAGCACTGGTTCGGGGCCGGCAACGGGAGCTCGAACTTTGCCGTGCTCACAGTTGGCAAAGGAGTGGGTTGTGGGCTCGTTGTGAATGACGCAATTGTCGGCGGGAACGATGGCCACGCTGGGCTCGTCAGTCACCTTCCTGTCCGAGACGGAGGCCCATTTTGCCAGCGGGGCCACCGTGGATGCGCGAGCTCCTACTTGACCTCTGGCGCGATCGTACGGTCGTTGTCAGTCACTAACGAAGGAGGCGCGAACACCTTTGACAAGTGCCTCCTACTAGCCTGCAACGGTGACCCTCCAGCTCGGCGGGCCTTCGCGGATGCCTGCTATGCGTTGGGAGTAGTGACTGCACACGTAGTCAATCTCCTCGGTCCGGACCGGGTCGTCCTGTCAGGAGAGGCAATCGGCATGTACGAACTAAACCCCGAGGCAGTCGCGGAGGCGATCGCAGATCGGATCCATGGAAGCGCCTCCTCGTTCGAGCTCGTCGTGGCTCCTTTCGCGTTCAGCGAATGGGCGCGTGGCGCCGCGGTCGCGGCCATCCAGTCCCTCGTCGGTGGAGGGCCCGGCGGGTCCGCCACCGCTCGAAGACACCTCACCTGAGAACGGAGAACAGCCAATGGGAATTATCATCGGCGTCCTCGGCGTCGGGCAGTTTGCACCCCAGTTCATTCCTCTTTTCAAGCTCCACCCCGATGTAGACGCCGTCTACGCGACAGACATCGTGCCGGAGCGCGCTGCAGACGCTGTCAGTGGCCTGGGAGTGGACAGGGTGTTCGCGTCCTACGAAGATCTCTTGTCATCCGATTGCGACGCCGTGGCCATCTTCACTCAACGGTGGACGCATGGCCCGCTCGTCCTGCAAGCACTGAACGCTGGGAAGCACACCTATTCAACGGTCCCCATGGCGATATCCACAGAAGAAATATCGGCGATTGTCGCTGCCGTTGAGGAGACCGGCTTGACTTACATGATGGGCGAGACCAGCTACTACTACCCCGGACCAGTGTACGCTCGCCAGCGAAGGGCCGCAGGAGACTTCGGGCGTATCTTCTATGCCGAAGGCGACTACGTGCACGACATGGACCTTGGGTTTTACGCGGCCTATCAGTACAGCGGCGGCGACCGCTGGAAGGAAACGGCCAGTTACCCCCCGATGTTGTACCCAACGCACGCGATTGGCGGCGTGTTATCAGTACTTTCGTCTCATGCCGTCTCGGTGAGCTGCGTTGGCGTCCGCGATGATAGGGACGATGGCGTTTTCGATCGCCGCACGAGCATGTTCGGCAACGACTTCAGCAATGCGTCCGCCCTTTTTGAGCTGTCGGACGGTGCCGTGATGCGCACCAACGAGATGCGGCGCGTCGGCTATCCCGCGCATATCAGAGAGTCACGGTACCGCTACTTTGGCACGGAGGGTAGCTTCGAGCAGCTGGCCGAAGTCAGCGTCTGGCAGGATAAGGAGACCGTCACGGACGTAAGCGAACTGTTGCGGCCCACCGGCAGCACGAAGGGCTGGAGCGCAGGCCACGCGCTGGTACACGACACAAGCAGGCTCCCGACGAGCTATGCCAACGCCCCAGACGGTCATGAGGGCTCACATCAGTTCCTCGCGGATGACTTCGTGAACGCCGTCGTGACCGGTGTCGTGCCCCCAGTAAATGCGTGGGTCGCGGCTCGGTACACCCTCCCTGGCATCATCGCTCACCAATCGGCTTTGCTGAAAGGGCAACGGCTGTTAATCGCCGACCTCGGCGACGCTCCCCCGCGCCCCACGCCTCAGCTGCAAACGAAAGCTCCAGTCGAGGAATAGATGCTTCGACCGGAATATGGCTCAATCCCGGACTGATCGATCGGGTCGCTCGACCCGGAGCGGGGAGCTAACCACGGCTAAATGGTCGCGCGGCGATGGGCGGAGCCTTCAGCGCCTTAGCCCTCACGACCCTAGGTTATTAGGGACCAACCTCGGACATCACACTGCCGATCTCTGAACGCTTATCTACTACACCCAACGGGGACGAAGGCCCACTGGTGGTGGTGGTGGTGGGATCTAGCGGTACGTAACCTTCACCCGCTCCGGCGCGTAGAAGTTCCTGCCCTTCACCGCCGGACCAACCTCAATCCGGTCGGCGAGCGCCTGGACCACGCGTCGACGGTCCTCGATCCCGAGGTCGTCCCACTTATCCGGTAAGTCCACCGCCTCAGCCCGTGCCCGCTGCATTGCTTCGTCCTCGGCCGACCTCGCGAGTGTTTCCCTCAGCGCCTGCATGGCCCGGTCATTGGTCGCCTTCGCCGCTCGGAACTCCGTTAGGTCCAGCTCCCCGGTGCCTGCCAGCTCTGCCAACCGGGTCTTCACACCCTCCAACCGTGCCATCTCCGCCATCGCCTTGGCCGTCCCGTCATCGGCAGGTTGGTGGTCGCGGAGTTGTTCAGGATCGATGCGGTCGAAAAGCCGCTCCAAAACATCCTTCTCGAAGTCCGCCGCAAGGACCCGTATCTTCCCGCAGCCGCCCAAGTCGGCCCCACAGATGTATGCCGGCTTTCCGCCAGCCTTGGGCCGCGACAACAGGACGTGGCCGCACAACCCGCACGTAGCTATGCCGCTGAGCAGTGCCCGAGGGAAGCTCCGGCCCGTCGCCCTGGCCTTTATAACGGCTCCAACCAGCCGCCATGTCTCCTCGTCGAGGACCGCCGGCCACTGTGCGAGCTTGCCTGCCCTCCGGCCCGCAACCCACTCAGAGGTCATGATGCCGTTGACGACCTGCGGCGAGAGCCGAGCCCCGCGCGTCCCGCGCAAGCCCTCGGCCTCCCAGCGACGACAGATCTCTCTGACCGAGGTCCCGGCGATGATATCGCGTGCTGCCTCCCGGATGGCGTCGGCCTCTTCCGGCACCTCCTCTCGGTAGGAGCGCCCATCGGTACCATGTTTGACCACCGTCAGCCCGAAAGGCCTTGTCCCGCCGCTCGGTGACCCCTGAGCCGCCAGCTCATCATGCTTAGCCCTCTGGCGTTCCGCCTTGTGCTCTGATTCTTGCCGGGCCACGGCGCCGAGGATACGAGCGGTCATCCTGCCGCTCGCGTCCGACAGATTGAAGATGCCTGCGGTGACGCTTTGGACCGGGATCGCGGACTGGTCCACCAGTTCAATGAAGTCCTCCAGTTCACGCTGGTGGCGGTGCAGGCGGTCGTTGTGCCAGCAAAGGATCCCATCGACCTGCCCGTTTTTCACATCGTCCAGCATTGCTTGGTACGCCGGACGCCACTTGCCTCGAAATGCACTGATGTCGTTATCTCTGTACAGCTTGGCGACCTGCTGGTGCCGGGTGATAGGTACCTGTACGTAAGGCCTCTTGGAGCTCGGCCAACATGCGCTCGACCCCATAGGCCTCCACCACCGACAGGGTCACCTGATCGACCCCGGCGGCGCCACGATTAGCTCGGACCCGCTCCCACGCCTCCCACAGGACGTCACTCCTGTAGGTGCGGTCATAAAGGGCGTGGAAACGCCGACCCTTCGACTGCTTGGCCGCAGCCCATAGCCGGTTCTGGAGTTGTCGCACTTTGACGATGGGCATATGCCCATCGGGGTAATTGGGCTGGGCGGTCCCAGCCATGCCCTCGCGCTTACCTCCGTCCCTGGCGTGACCGAAGTCGGGGCCCTTCCCTATCACCGGGTTCCTCCCGGCGGTCATCAGTACTATGGCCCCGTCGGACTCCCGCTGGCCTCCGTCGGGTTTCACCATTGGCTTATACCGGCGGTCTTTGCTGACAAGGCTGGCCAGACGGGCCCCTCCTGTCCCGAACAATCCCTTGCGTACGTGCCGCTCCCCATACCCCGAGGAAGCCCGACCAAGGGCATGTCCGGACGCCAATTAGGTCGGGTGCTGCCTTCGCCGTGGCATGAGCGGCTCGGCCTTCCTGTTGTAAATATGACGAGGCTGCAGGACTCGTGCCTGGTGGCACTACGGCCCGCACGCTTGCTCCCTC
>Ga0302325_10018309_pt1 | contig 14763 bp, 14 predicted proteins | sample Palsa_T0_2_FD_201948 | JGI IMG/M metagenome (GOLD analysis project Ga0302325, IMG submission 201948) | Peat permafrost microbial communities from Stordalen Mire near Abisko, Sweden - Palsa_T0_2 | ecosystem: Environmental > Terrestrial > Soil > Palsa > Peat permafrost | place: Sweden: Abisko... | reverse complement strand
GCCCGCGAATTCGTCTTCCACGAAAGCCTGAAACTCCTCGGTTTCGGCCAGTTCTTCGAGGCTCTTCCAGTATTGCGGTCCCTGGGCTGCTTCCAGCCGAGCCCGAATCTTGCTTAGATCAAGAGCGGGTTTATCGTTCATCGATGGCATGTATAGCAGTCGGTCAAGCTCTGAATTTTATACTCCGCGACAAGTTTCTTTCCTAGCGCTTCCTGGTCGGCCGGCGGCTCATAGGCCATGTTGAACACCTGATCGCGCGGCCGCACGTACTTTTCGGGATTGCGGTGACAGTTGATGCACCAGTTCATGTAGAGCGTGTTTTCTTTGTACATTAGCGGCATCTGGTCGACGCGGCCGTGGCAGGTGGCGCATCCGACGCCTTTAGCGATGTGGATACTGTGGTTGAAGTATACAAAATCCGGCAGGTCGTGGATGCGGGTCCACTGCAGCGATTCCCCGCTGCGGTAGCTTTCCCGGACCGGTTCCAGAATCTCCGCGTTCGCCCAGATTTGCGAATGACAGCTCATGCAAATCTCGGTGGCGGGGAGTCCTGCGAACGACGACGTTTCCACCGACGTGTGACAGTAGCGGCAATCGATGCCGTCGTCGGTCACATGGTGCTTATGGCTGAACGGAACCGGTTGTTCCTTCACCACCTTGACGTCGGTGATGTAAGCCCCGCGATCCATCGAATACGCGAAGGCGATGAGCAGCCCTGCGCCGATTACCGCGGCCCCGAGACTGATCTTAGACAGAGTGTTAGTGCTTCTGTGGAAAATCTGCGCCATCCGAAAGAGCCTTACAAACGCTCTATGGTAAATCAGATTGCGCTAGAAATGCAAAAATTATTTTGTGGCAGGTGCCAGTGTAATGAGGGATACTGAGCGTTAGGCCGCGAACCGCTTCCCAACGGCCCGACGGGCGCGCAGCAATCGGATGCGTACGGCGGTTTCCGTCCAACCATGCGCGCTGGCGATTTCCTTGACCTTGTAGCCCTCGAGATAGTGGCGTTCGAGCACCAGGCGGTCGTTCTTCTTGCAGGCTTTTAGGATGCGGCCTACGTCGATGGCGGCGAGATTGACCTTCGCCGGCGTCGCAAGTTCGGGAAGAGTTTGAAGGAACGGTTCGCGGCGCATGTAGCTGCGATGGATGTTGAGCGCGATGCTATTCATCCAAGTGAGCACCATGTTCGAGTCGCGCAGCTGGCCCAGCCGCTCCCAGCCCTTGGCCCAGGCCGCTTGTGCCGTCTCCTGAGCTGAGTCGTAAGAGAGGCCTCGAGAAACCAGAAACCGCACCGTGAGGTTGTATCCCTTTTTGTAAGCACTTCCGAATTGTTCTCTAGTCATCGCGCCTCCCAGGAAGGCAGTTCGAATGCCAGGGTTGCGCCGTGTCTTTGCTGTCCGGCTAAGTGACACGCAATGTTACATTAAGCACGGCGGATTGAACGCGGCGCGCGAACCGCGTCGGGGATTTCCTGAGCGGGAAGAATTGCTGGTCGCGGAAAAAAATTCAATGCTTCGACGAAACCTTCCGACGATTAGGCGAAGGTATCGACGCTGGCTTTGCGTTCGAGCTTGCCCCACCCGACTAAGCGACCGCGCAACGCGTACAGCATGGATTTTCCGAGGACGTAGTACATCAGCTGGCGATAGTAGATCCGCTGAAAGAAAAGCAGCGCCAGGTCCCACGGTTTCTCGCGCTCCAATCCATAAGCCAGCAACGCGGTGATCGCTTCGAGCACAAACAGACCGAAGTAGTAAAGCAACACGACGCGCCAGTTGCCGGCGAACAACGCGATCAGCATGGCCAGATCCGCGAAAGGCGAAACCACGGCCAGCAGCACCTGGAAAATCCAGATGCTCGGCAGGGCGACCCAACCCAGAAAGCCATAGGCGGGGTTGAACGTGGCGTCACGATGCTTCCACGCGGCTTGCAACGTGCCGAAGGCCCACCGAAACCTCTGCTTGGCGAGGTCGCGCGTCGACTCCGGAGCTTCGGTGAAGGCCACCGCCGATTCCTCGTAGCGGATCTGGTACCCGCTCCGCCGGATAGCGAGCGTAAGATCGGCGTCCTCGGCCAGGGTATCGCCGGGGAATCCGCCAACTTGTTCGATGAGATCCTTGCGCCAGGCGCCGACGGCTCCCGGGACTACCGTGATCGCGTTCAACAGATCGAGCGCGCGGCGGTCCAGATTGAAACCGCAGATGTACTCGATGGATTGGAAGCGAGTGATCCAGCTCTTGCGATTGCCCACTCGCGCGTTGCCGGAAACCGCGCCCACTTGCTCGTCGTGAAAATGCCGAACCAGCCGTTCGATGGTCCCCTTGCGCAAGATGGTGTCCGCATCCAGGGCAACCAGGATATTATTGCGACTCTCGCGAATGGCATGATTCAAAGCGCTCGCCTTACCGCGATTCGGCTGCGTTCGAACGCGAACTCGCGAGTCGTCGGCGAAGGCTTGCGTGGCGACAGCCAGCGTTTCGTCGCGCGATCCGTCGTCCACGATCACAACCTCGAGGTCCGGATAGCCGTTGTCCAGGGCGGCTTGGACGGTGCGCACGATGACCTTCGCTTCGTTGAAAGCGGCGATCACTACCGATACAGCGGGCCGATAATTCGCCGGCACGTTTTTCAGACGGTGCCGACTGCGCAGCTTCTGGTTCACGGCCAGCGCGCCGTACACCAGCGATCGCAGGAGGGTCAGGTAGATCGCGATCAGGAACAGCAGGCCCGCCGCCTTGCGGATGTTTCCCTTGGTGGTGAGCGCTTCCCCTTCGATCACGGCCCAGCGCTTTTCGTCGCCGGAGGGGACGGGCATGAGCTGGTCGCGCGTCTTGCCCATGAGCTGCTCGATGGGAACGAAGGTGTACCCTTCGGCGCGCAAGGTGTCGATGATTTTCGGCAACGCCTGGATAGTGGCTGAGCGGTCGCCGCCGCCGTCATGCAGCAGGATCAGATTGCCTTCGTCTTTCTGCTCCAGCACCTCGTCCAGGATTTTCGCGGGCGTGCTGCCCGGCTCCCAATCGCGCGGATCGATACTCTCGGCGATGGTTACGTAGCCCATGCGTTGAGCGCGCTCGATGGGCACGATCTCGGCGGGCGTTTGCGGCTGGCTGTCGGCGTTATAGGGCGGCCGGAACAGCTTGGTGCCGTGTCCGATCTCATGCTCGATCAACCTCTGAGTGGTGTTCAGCTCCAGCTCGGTCATCGTCTGGGAATCGGCGGCAATGTTCGGATGGCTGTAGGTGTGATTGCCGATGGTGTGACCTTCGGCGTATTCGCGCCGAATGATGGCCGGGTACTGCTCGGCGTTCACGCCGACCACAAAGAACGTGGCGGGCACCTGTTTCCGGCTGAGGATGTCGAGCACTTTCGGAGTATCGTCGGAGGGGCCATCGTCGAAGGTGAGCGACACCTCTTTCTTCGCGTTGCCCGCCGACGCCTCCACCACATAGTAGGACGGGAATTTCTGATACTGCTCGGCGAAGTCGCCGTCCTGGTCCTTCCAAACGTTGCGGCTGCCGTCGTGCGGAGAATCGGTGATCCGCAGCACTTCGCCGTCGCCGTATCGCTCCACCGATTTTTGCGCGGTCAACGGAAATAATTGTGCCGCGTTGAAATTATCCTCGGGCCAGGAGTGCTCCCCGAACATGGTCCAGAGGCCGGGGTCCTCGGCGCCCAGACGCCACAGAGCCACGCCGCGGAAGCCGTCGTTGGAAATGTCCTGAAGCTGATTCAACGCGGTGACCGCATCCAGGAACCACACTTCGTGCTTGGTGGAACCGTTCTGATAGCGCAACACCGGATTTTCGCGGTCGCGATCCCAAGCGACGCCGGTCTGGTTGGCCTCGGCAGCCGCGATCACGTCGCCGTAGCTCACTTCCACGCCGCCCTCGCGCGATCCGATCATCCAGTCGTAACCGTAATTGCCGAATCCGACCACCGTTTTCTTCGCGGGCAGCACTTTGGCAAGATTTTCAAGTTCGTTATAGAACCAATCCTCGGACGCCACCGGACCCGGCTCGCCGGATTGGTAGTGCTCGTCATACACCATCGGAACGATGAAGTCGCAGATGGCGCCCAATCGCTTCAGGTCATAGGCGGCGTCATTAGTGGGAACGCTTTGGGTGAGGATCAATCCGGCCGGCTCCAACTTGGCGCGAAGCTCCTCCATAAAGGCGACCATCTTCTCGCGGTCGCGATCGCTGGATTGCTCCAAGTCCACGTTCACTCCGGCGAAATGGTGTTCCTCAAGATTGCTGTAGATGTTATCCACCAGGTTTTCGCGGGCGGCGCGGCTGTTCAGAACCTGGCGCAGATCGCCGGCCTGCCAGCCGTCGCGGAAATTATTGAGCTCCGCCAGTATCGGGAGATTGGCGTCGCGCGCGATCTGGATGACCTGCGCGTCGGAATTGTCTTCGACGTCGCCCGCGCCGTTCTTCAACGTGAGCCACTCGGGAACCAGGTGGGTCAGGCGGCCGAGATTGGCGCGCAGCGAAATCATGCTGGCCGGGTCCCAATTGACGTAGAAGCCGAACACGATGGGCTGGTCCTCGCGCGGCTTGGCGGCTGTGCGGGGATGGATAACCGGGTTGCCGCCGTTGCGGACATACTTAACGCCATTGTCCCGGCGCACCCGGAATGGAACCGCCCGATTGGTTTTTTCGCCGTGGGTAATGGCGGCCAACTCGCCGAAATTGGCCAGGTGTTGGACGGCCGGAAGCCCGAGCGCGGGCAATTGAGGATTGCTGATGAGGCTCAAGCCGAGCAGCAACGCCAGCACTGCGGCGCCGATGCCCGCGACCGAGAGCGCGCGGCGGAACCGCAGCCAGCGCTTGCCAGTTGGATCGTAGAAGACAAATGAATCGCCGCGCATGGACTCCCCGCTATTACCATTAGAGTCCTCGCGGCCCATACTCGGTACATCGGCCCGCCTTAAAATCCCTTTAGACTTGCCGGGGTGCCAGTGTGCCCCCTACCAGTGGATGAGGTCCCCAGGGTCTTCGACCAGCACAACCTCATACTTTTCCAGCATCGGTAACAGGACACTCTCGAGCTCGCGCTTCCACAGTTCCCCTTCGTAGAACTTCGCTTTCATCGGCTCGCGCGAAGATAAGTCAGGAAAGCCGCGCATGAAAAAGAATGTATCGGCATCCTCGACGGAAAGAAATGGACCCAATATCTTCATTCCGATTTCCGCATGTGCCGGCATCGACTTGGCGCGGAATATCGCAAGGAATTCGGAGCGCTTGCCGGGCTTGGTTTTATAGGTGCGCATTTCGATAATCATTTGTCGTTCTCCAACAGCATGTTTGCTCGGCAGGCGCAAAAAGCAAGAACTCACTGTCCGCTTCGTGTGTTCTGCGCGTTTGAGACAATGTAAGTAGAAATCCCAATGGATCAAACTCCACTATCGATCTTTGATCTAAGCCCCGCCGAGAAGCTTCAGCTTGTCGAAGATCTGTGGGACGACCTTGCATCGACGCCGGACTCGGTGCCGGTCCACGATTGGCAAAAGCTGGAACTGTCACGCAGAAAGGCGAATCTCCTGAGGAATGCGGCGCCCGGCCTGGCGTGGCCGAAGAGACGATAACGATATACGCCGTGTTTTGCACGTCTCGCGATCCACATAAATGGCGTCAGCCGCGCTCCCTTGCGTGAGTTTAAGTCGGATAATCCGGGAAATTCATGTACTCGGGTGGCCACGAGCGAATGGGCGCGATAGCGGAATTGACTCGGTGCCCGACCTTCGCTCAGGACCGGCCCTCCAGAATCTCCTTCATGTCGCGTTTGGCGTGAAGCACGGCGACAACTTGCAATGCACCTTGTCAGGGCGGTAGAGTATGACGTAATTGGGGGCTTTCGTCACGGTCCAGAAGCGCACTCCGAGCGATGTTATGTCTTGACGCTTGGATCCCATCAGAGGATGTCTGGCCAGCCGTCGGCAGGTAGCGACGATTTCCGTTTCCACCCGGTCGGCGGCGCTGCGGTTGTCTTTGGCGATGAACCACCAGATTGCATCGAGGTCTTGAGTCGCTTGCCGCGTGAACTCAAACCGCGCATTCATTCCTGCGGCTTGAGCCGCTAGGCTCGCCGTTGGCGCAACAACTCGACCGCCGCGTCTCCGTCGAGCAATTCGCCCCGCTCGGCTTGTGCAAAACCAGTCTCGATGTGGGCGGCGATCGCATCGCGTTGCTCGATCATCCAGTCTTCAAGATCGAGCTGCTCGCGGATGATCTCGAATGCCTGATCGAGAACCTCGCCGGGATTCTGATAGGCGCCGGAACGCACGGCCAAGTCGATCACTCGTTGTTGTTCCGGCTTCAGGTCGATTGTCATGAGATCCTCTCCCGAGTAGTCTTATTATCTACTTTTACTTCACGGCATCGCCCGCGGCCGCCCTGGTAAGATCGACGCTAGAGGTGCGCTTTTGAATTCCGTCCTGACCGGCACTCCCACCCAGGAAGTCTTGAACCAGCCGCCGCCGCTAGCGAATTACAATTTGTTCACGTCGGACCGCGTGCTGGCCGACGCCCTCGGCCGCGAAGGCGCACCATGGGCTCGCGCACAGCTCGAGGATTTCGGGAGCCGATGCGGCAGCGAAGAAGCCATCCGCTGGGGATTTCAAGCCAACGAGAATCCGCCGGCGCTGCGCACGCACGATCGTTTCGGACATCGCATCGACGAAATCGAGTTCCATCCCGCCTGGCACCAGTTGATGCGCCTCTCCATCGAACACGGCTTGGCCGGCTTGCCCTGGGCGGATCCGAAACCGGGCGCTCACGTGGCGCGCGCCGCGCTCATGTTCGTCGCGTCCCAAAACGAAGCCGGCCATACCTGTCCTGTCTCGATGACGTACGCCTCCATTCCGGCTCTACGCAAGCAGCCGGAACTCGCGCGGCAGTGGGAGCCGCCCATTTTATCGGCCCGCTACGATTCACGCTACCGCCCGGCGACGGAAAAGACCGGCGCGCTCATCGGCATGGCGATGACGGAAAAACAGGGCGGCTCGGATGTGCGCGCCAACACGACCACGGCCGACCCGATTTCGCCGGGCGAATACCTCATTACCGGTCACAAGTGGTTCTGCTCGGCGCCGATGTCCGATGCGTTCCTGGTTCTGGCGCAGGCGCCCGCCGGGTTGACCTGTTTCCTGCTGCCGCGCTGGACTCCGTCGGGCGAGCGCAATCGATTTCACATCCAGCGGCTCAAGGCGAAACTCGGCAATCGTTCCAACGCGTCCGGTGAAGTGGAGTTCGCGGGCGCTTGGGCGCGGCGCATCGGTGAAGAAGGCCGCGGCGTGGCAGTCATCATCGACATGGTGCAACACACGCGCCTGGATTGCGTAATCGGGTCCTCGGCGCTGATGCGGCAAGCTTTGACGCAGGCCATTCATCACGCGCGGCATCGCAAGGCCTTCGGAAGCTTATTGATCGATCAACCGCTCATGCGGAACGTGCTGGCCGATCTCGCGATCGAATCGGAAGCGGCCACCGTTGTCATGATGCGGCTGGCGCGCGCCTTCGATTCGCGAGAAACCGATCCGGGCGAGCGTGGATTCGCGCGGCTTGGCGCAGCGGTCGCGAAGTATTGGGTTTGCAAGCGCTGCCCGGGCCTGGTAAACGAAGCGCTGGAATGTTTGGGCGGCAATGGATACGTTGAAGAATGCGTACTCCCGCGCCTCTATCGCGAAGCGCCGCTCAATTCGATCTGGGAAGGATCGGGCAATGTGATCTGTCTCGACATCCTCCGCGCCATCAAGAAAGAACCGGAGGCGTTGGCGAGTCTGCTCGACGAAATTCGTCTGGCGCGCGGCGGAGATCGACGGTTCGACGCTGTGGTCGGCGGGTTGGACGGCAAGTTGCGACATGCGGCAACCGAGACCGAGGCCCGCCGCCTGGCCGAACATCTGGCGTTGGCTCTCCAGGCATCGCTTTTGATCCGGCACGGTATCCCGGAGGTCGCGGATGCGTTCTGCGCCACTCGCTTGGCCGATGAGGGAGGGCGGACGTTCGGCACTCTTCCGAGCCATGCCGATTTCCGCGCGATCCTGGAGCGGGCATACTAGTGTCCTGTGGCAGAAGTCTTGGACAAGCTGAAGCATGTCCCACAAGCCTTGTAGGTGCTTCATGGATAGTGTGGGACATGCTTTTAGCTTGTCCTGTTCGGGCGTGCAGAGAGACTTCTGCCACAGGAGACTAGCCCGCGGTGGGCGCATCGGGTCTGGTGACCACCATATAGTCTTCGTCCACGTAAGCTTCGCCGATTTTGAGAGCGTGCCGTTCGCGCCCGAACACTACGAATCCCAAAGCCGAATAGAGGCGCTTCGCGGCGGCCTGTTCAGTTCCCACCGTCAGGATGATGTGTTCGAGGTCGGCTTCGAGCCACGCCCGGCGGAGAAGTTCCGATAGCAGTTGCCGGCCAGCGCCTTGGGCGCGATAGTCCTTTCTCACAAACACACCCCACACTCGCCCCTTGTGTTTGTCTTTGAGCCGTTCGCCTCTCGCGAAGCCGGCGGTTCCGACGATCCGTGGACCGTCGAACGCGCCCAACAGAAAATCGCAGGCGCCCATGTTTGTAAGGCGCTCGGCCACCGCCTCGATGGACGTAGCTCGAAATTCCTCGGCGGATTCGGCGAAGGCACGCGGAACTCGTTCGAGAGCTTCCAGGCGGATCTCCCGGAACGCTTGCGCATCCCGTGGAGTAAGGGTCCGAACCGTCAGGCCGCTCATAAACCGGCCTTCCGGGCCGCCACCATCAAGCCGATCAAACTGGCATCATTGTTAATGTTTATGCGATTTGCTTGTGTGTCGGCTTTACTCGTCTTTTCTATCGCGTCGACGGCCCAAACGGACCTCACGGAACCGGATTCGGCCGAGCAAAAGAAAATCCTAGCCGACGCCGCCGAATTCGCCCTGAACCACGAAATGAGTCTGCCTAACTTCCTCTGCACGCAGACCACCCAGCGGTTCGAGGACTCCATGGGGAAGGGGAACTGGAGGCCCATCGATCTCATTGTAGAGAGACTGACCTACTTTGAACACCGCGAGGAGTACAAAGTTTTCATGGTAAACGGCCAGCCGTCCAATGTGGCGCACGAAGCGCTGGGCGGCGCCACCTCGTCGGGCGAGTTCGGAAGCGTGCTCAAGGGAATTTTTTGGCCCGAAAGCGACACACAGTTTACCTGGGAGAGATTCTTCACTTTACGCGGTCGAAAGATGCATGTCTACTCCTATCGCGTCCCCGTGACGCGGTCGGATTACCATATCGTGGTGCCCCGCGAAAAGATCGATCTGGTGGTCGCGTATCACGGTCTGATCTTTATCGACGCCCGCACGCGCTCGGTGCATCGGATCACTTTGCACGCCGACGGCGTCCCCGCCTTGTTTCCGGTCCAGGACGTGAGCCTGGCGCTCGATTACGATTACACACGGATCGGCGACGCGGACTACCTGTTGCCGCTCGAGTTTGAGCTTCGATCGCGCGAGCGGAGTTGGTACATCAAGAACGATGTGACCTACAGCGATTACCGGAAGTTCGGCGCCGATTCGAATATCACGTTCGATCCCTCGGCGCCCAGGAAGCCGGAAGATCCGAGCAAGAAGTAGCCGGGCGGCGAAGCGCTACAAGAACGCCGTGGTCTTGATGCCCGAAATATCGAAACGCTTCCGGCATCGCATGTTCTTGCACATCACCTTATCGTCCAGCAGCACCATGTAACTGGCGGCTTTCTTGAATTTAGCCCGGTCGCGTTCGTCGGCTTGGCCGGGCAGACGATCCACTTTGGTGCGCAGCAGCCAGCGCAAATCGTAAGTGTCCGAACCGCGGCAGAACGGACAGTGGAGCATCGCCGGTTTGGTGGTTTGAGATTCTTTGTAAAAAGCGCGTTCGTCCATAAATGTTCCTATGCGGTGGCCAACGCCTGAGCTCTCACCAGACTTCGATCCAGTTGGCGCGCGAACTCGTCGACGTCGCTCTTAGTGATGTTCAGCGGAGGCGAGATCCGCAGCACGTTCCCGAAGAATCCGCCCTTGCCCACCAGGATGCCGTTGTCGCGAGCGGCCTCCAGCAGCAACAGCGTCTGGGTGGTGGCGGGCTTCTTGCTGCGGCGATCCTCCACCAGCTCGATGGCCTGGAGCAGTCCCATGCCGCGCACGTCGCCGATCAAGGGATGCTTGGCCGCCAGATCGAGAAGCTTGCCGCGCAGATAAGCGCCCACTTCCGCGGCGTTGATGGAAAGCTTCTGGTCTTCGATGAAGTCGATCACGGCCTTGGCGGCGGTGGCGGAAATCGGATTGCCTCCAAAAGTAGAGATGGTGGCGCCGCGGACCGAATCGGCCACCTCCGGCCGCGCGATGGTGACGCCGATGGGCGCCCCGTTGCCAAGGCCTTTGGCGCTGGTGATGATGTCCGGCTGGACGCCCCATTGCTCGATGCCGAACCACTTGCCGCCGGTGCGGCCCCAGCCGGTTTGCACCTCGTCGCTGATGAAAACTCCGCCGTATTTCTTTACGATGTCCGAGACGATCGGGAAATATTCCTTGGGCGGCGTCACGAATCCTGCCACGCCCTGGATCGGCTCCGCGATGAATCCGGCGATGCGGCCGGATGTCGTGGTTCGAATCACTTCTTCGACATCCTGCGCGCACTTGACCTCGCAGGAAGGATAAGCGAGTCCCAACGGGCACCGATAACAATAGGCGTTCACGGCGTGCACCACGCCCGCCTGCAACGCCGGACCCAGCCGCCAATTGGATTGCGCGGTGAGGCTCATGGTTAGCGACGAGCGCCCGTGGTAGGCATACCGCAGCGCGACAATTTCGGTGGATCCGGTATAGCAGCGGGCGGCGAGGATCGCGGTTTCGTTGGCTTCGGTTCCGCTGTTGGTGAAGAATGACTTAGTGAGCTTCCCTCCGGGCGTGATTTCGGCCAGTTTCTTGGCCAGCGCAGCTTGCGGTTCGTTGGCGAACACCGTCGAGACGTGCTGCAAACGATCCATCTGGGCGTGCACCTTCCGGTTCACTTGCTCGTTGCAATGCCCGACGCTGATGGTAACGATGCCCCCGAAGAAATCGAGGTATTGCCTGTCGTCCGCGTCCCAGACGTATTGATCCTTGGCGCGGGTGATGACCAGCGGCTCCTGGTAGTAATGGAAAACCGAGGGAAAGAGGTGGTCGCGGCCGGCTAGGATGATCTCTTCTTTGGTCATGTCTGATTCTAACCAAGCCTCGGGAAGGGTGTCGATACGGAGCGGCTGGGTTCGCGCGAACGCTGGGCGGTTGCGCCCGAAATTGTGCTTGTTCGGCGGGCTTGTTCTTGAGCTTCACCGGTTCGGTGAAACAGGCTCCAGAGCGCACTATGTTCTTTACAACATATTATCTGTATGACATACTATGCGAGTGAGGCGGCAGGCCCCGCGTCGATACGCTCAAGGGTTCGGTTGAATTCCATAAGGACTTCGATCCCGAATTCGATTTTATCGCCGGCTCATAGCGAAGGCCGACGAAAGATTTGATGAATACCTGTCACGAACGAAGAAGGGGACATAGCCATGCCAATCACGCTGAAGGACAAAATGAAAGGCCTGAGCCCCGCCCAACGCAAGAAGGTCGAGGCCCGCGCCGCTGAGTTGATTGCCGGGGAGATGACCTTGCGCGAACTGCGGCATGCGCGCAAGCTCACGCAGGTAAAGATGGCCAAGACGCTCGGGGTCACGCAGGACAGTGTTTCGCGCCTGGAAAAACGGAGCGATCTTTTGCTGTCCACGCTCCGAAAAACGGTCGAGGCCATGGGCGGGAATCTTTCGCTCGTCGCCGAATTTCCCGACCGTGCGCCGGTGGTTCTGTCCGGCATTGCCGAAGATAGTCCGAGGCCAAAGCCGACAAGACGGAGACGTGTCGCCTAAGATTTTGGGTGCCGGTGCAGGGAAGGGCGGGCGAAATTTGACAAACTGCCGGATTAGCGGCGACAGCCGGAGGGCGCAGCTTGATAGAATTCTACATGCCATCCCTGCCAGCACGGCCGCGGCCCAAGCGTCGTTCCGTTCGCCGCTTAGCGCTGGTTGGCGCGGTCATCCTGCTGGCAATTCTCGTGATCGGCTGGCAATCCATGCTTTCCAGCATCGGCAACCTTCTTATCCAATCGGACCCGCCCGAGCGCGTCGACCTGATATTAGTTCTAGGAGGCGACTTCTGGGGACCGCGCGTCCTGAAGGCCGCCGAACTGGGAGCGCATGGCTACGCTCCGGTGGTCCTGCTGAGCAGCCCTCCCTACGCCGGCCGGCCGGAAGGCGAACTGACCATCCCGTTTCTGGCCGAACGCGGTTATTCGCCCGCCCTGTTTCAAGTGTTCGCCCATCATGCCGCATCCACGGTGGCGGAGGCCATTGCGCTGCGCGAAGAGCTTGCCCGTCGAAGCGCCAGACGCGTCATTCTGGTAACCAGCGCGTATCACTCGCGGCGGGCCTGCATCGTCTTTCGTTTGTTTTGCCCCGGCATTCAATTTCTTTCCGTGCCTGCCGCGGATACTCACTACGGCGCCGATACCTGGTGGAAAACCGCGGCTTCGCGCGATCTGTTCCTTTCCGAGGTGACCAAGATGCTCGGTTCGGTGCTGATCGCTTATCCGCGCTACCGCCTGGGATGAAGCGTGCTGAGGTTCCTAGCTGGCCGCCCGCGCTCCGATTTGGGCCAGTATGCCGCGCACGGTCCGAAGCCATTCCGCTCGGGATATAGGCTCCCCCTGGGAAGGCCGCTCCAGAACCGCGTGGGTGTCCAGGCGCGACCCTCCAAGAAGGGTTCGATGCTGAATCGCCACGATTTTCGCGGAGCGCGTGCGGCGCAAAGTCTTGATCATGCCCGAGACTCCCGTCAAAGCAGGATTCACGACGATCAAATCCACGGTCAGGTTCGCCGTTTCCGCTAGGGAAAGCGCCTCGCGGCAGCTCAAAGCCGGCATTACCTTACAGCCCGCGGCGTGAAATATCTCACCAAGCCACCATACAAATCCCAGGTCTTGGTCTATGACGAGAACGGTGGGAGCGTGTCGGTTCACTCGGCCAAACTCCTTGCCGCAACCGACAACCGGTCGCTTTCGACACGCACTCCCGCGGTGCGGAACTCATGATGCTTGGCTTTGACCGCCACCGCCCGGCCGTCGGCGCGAACCACGCGGCCGCGCACGATCAGCTTCAAAGGACAAACACCCTCGAGGAGAAACGGCCAATTCAACACCAACTCGATATGTCTGCCCGGCCGCATACTCTCGCCGACGTCGATAAGCACGCCCCCGCTGCTGATGTTGACGGTTCGGCCCGACCCTAGGCGTTCCACCTGGCCACGATGCATCACTTTGTAATCCAGATCGAGGGTGATCGGATAGCGCTGGTGACTTCGTTTGTCGGATTGGTCAGACGATGCCGATCTCGCGTTACTCGCCATAGCGGGAGCGGGGGACATAATCCCTCCTTAGTACCTTAAGACAGGGCCTTAATACCTATACCATCTTCCGGGTACAAGCGTCAATTGAAACCAGGGGTCGAAATATTGTGGCGTACCGCGAACTCTACGGCCTTCCTTCCACGACCCGGATGTTGCTCACCAGCTTCAAGGGACTCGCGCGGTCAGCGGCGGTACGCTAGTGTAGTCGATCGGAAACAGGAGGCAATTTGAATGTTCGCAAACACGCCACCACAGGCTTTTGACAGTTGGACTTCTCGTCGCGCTCGCAGCCAGCTTAGAGGCCGACAATTTGGCTTATATGCTCGGAACAGCGGCGCTGGGGGTTGAGAATCCGCTCGGGATCGTCGACCTCAACACGGGCGTGTTTAATTTGATCGGCAATATGGGATCCGGGGGATACGACGGATTGGGTGTTGCCAACGGTGTGCTGTACACCGAGCAGAACGGACTGCTTTATTCGGTCAACACCAGCAACGCAAATCTCACCCTCGTCGGAGGGCTGATCGGCAACAATCTCGCCACTTTCGGCTCAACCACCACCGGACTGTACGGCTTGGCAGGTACGGGCTCTAATGAGGTAGCTACGCTATTTTCGATAAATCCCCAGACGGGCGCCATCACGGCGATCGGGCTGATCGGCGCCGGCGCCATACCGAACGGCCAAACTTACTATCAGAGGCTTTCCGTGGGTTCGAGCACGCTGTACATGGAAGCCAATTCCAATCTCTACACGATCAACACGACCACCGGCGCGGCCACGCAGGTGGGAACTACCGACAGTCACGACTATTTAACCTCCGTGCCGCTTTTCGAAAACGGCGCCTATTACGCCGGAAGTGGTTCCGTAATTGGCACGATCAACGTCACCACCGGCCAGATCACGCCCGGCGTCACTCTTTCCGGAGGACCGGCGTCCCTCGTCGGTCTTGCGCCCGACCCTCTGCCCGCGGGCACACCGCCGGCCATGCTGACGGCGAATGCCTATATGCTCGGAACAGCGGCACAGGGGGTGGAAAATCCGTTCGGGATCGTCGACCTCAACTCGGGCGCGTTTACTTTGATCGGAAATATGGGATCCGGGGGATTCGACGGCTTGGCTGTTGCCAACGGTGTCCTCTACACCGAACAGAACGGACTCCTTTATTCGGTAAACACGGCCAACGCAAATCTCACCCTCATCGGAGGAGTGACGGGCACCCCAAATCTCGCCTCTTTCGGCTCAACCGCCAATGGACCCTATGGCTTGGCCGGTGCGGGCTCTTTTGACGTGGCCACTCTATTTTCGATAAATCCCCAGACGGGC
>Ga0302325_10018307_pt1 | contig 14764 bp, 13 predicted proteins | sample Palsa_T0_2_FD_201948 | JGI IMG/M metagenome (GOLD analysis project Ga0302325, IMG submission 201948) | Peat permafrost microbial communities from Stordalen Mire near Abisko, Sweden - Palsa_T0_2 | ecosystem: Environmental > Terrestrial > Soil > Palsa > Peat permafrost | place: Sweden: Abisko... | reverse complement strand
CTTACAAAACCTGCTTCGAGCCAGTTCGCTCGGTCCCGGGTTCGACATTCGCCGGACAGTCCGCGCCGAGGTGAATCTGCCGCCGGGCGTCTACCGGGACGGCCGGATCATCAATGCCTACGCCAACCGCGCGCTGGAAGAACTCCGGGCGATTCCCGGCATCGAAAGCGCCGCGGCCGCGCGCATCGTTCCCTTCACAGACTCCACGACTTTTGCCACCGATTTGACCTTTCCCGACAACGGCCCGAAGCAGCGCGCTCAGTTCAACTGGAATGCCGTCACGCCGGATTACTTCCGCGCGATGGATATCACCCTGCTCAAAGGCCGCAGTTTCGCGGCCCAGGACAACGGCGGCTCAAAAGTGGTCATCGTCAACGAAGAGTTCGCCAGGCGATATCTCGGCAAGCGTGAGCCAGTCGGCGCAACATTCCTTTGGACCGAGGATAAGGCACCGTATCGAATCGTGGGAGTCGCCCACGCCACGAAGAACATGACCATCGGCGAGGACGCGCGCGCGCAGCTCTACGAACCGCTGGCGCAAATTAAGAACGACCGGCCCCGCCTTCAGTTCGTGATCCGGTCGGCTACGCCTCCAGCAGCCCAATTGGCCGCCATCCGGCAGGCGCTGCGGCAAGTGGAGCCTGCCGCGGGGCTCGAGGTCGAAACCATGTTCTCCGCCATCGGATTCGCGTTCTTGCCGTCCCAAGTAGGGGCGGCGCTGATGGGCAGCATCGGCGTGCTCGGGCTGCTCCTCGCCATCATCGGACTCTACGGCGTGCTCGCCTATTCCGTCGCGCGGCGCACACGCGAAATCGGCGTCCGGATGGCAATCGGCGCCTCGCCGATGGATGTGTCGGGAATGGTGCTGCGCGAGTTCGCGCAGTTGCTGATCACCGGCATCGCCATCGGCCTGGCGATCGCGTTGTTCGTGACTCGCCCCCTGTCGATGTTCTTCGTGCCGGGGTTAAGCGCCTCCGATCCAGCCAGTTTCGCAGCCGTGATAGCCATCCTTGGGCTTACCGGATTCCTGGCGGCGCTCGGCCCGGTCCGCCGCGCCTTGCGCGTCGATCCGCTGCAGTGTCTCCGCTACGAATGACTTGGCGGGCCGAATTGCCGTTATGCGCCTGCGTTATACTCCCCATGGCGGCGTCTCCACGCAATGAAATCCGAACCCATCCGAATCCTCGTCACCGGCGGCACGTTCGACAAGGAATACAACGAAATCACCGGCGAGCTATTCTTTCAGCACACCCACGTTTCCGATATGCTCCGGCTTGGCCGGTGCCGCCTCGACGTGGAAATCGAAACCCTCATGATGATCGATAGCCTTCAAATGACCAGCGCCGGCCGCGATCTGATCCTCACCCGCTGCCAGGCCGCCCCCGAGACACGGATCGTCATCACCCACGGCACCGATACGATGGAACAAACCGCGGCAGCGCTCGGCCCGAACCTGGCCGGAAAGACCGTCGTTCTCACCGGCGCCATGATCCCTTATACATTCGGCAGTTCAGATGGAATCTTTAATCTGGGTACGGCCCTGGCATTCGTACAAATCCTCCCTTCGGGGGTCTATATCTCTATGAACGGGCGTTATTTCCAGTGGAATGCGGTCCACAAAAACCGGAAACGGGGCATTTTCGAAGAAGTTTAGCGTACCGCTGTCAAGTTCTATAATGTACAAATCATCAAATACTTACGCGCAAAAGTTGGCACTCGCGGATGAAGTGTGCTAATAATACTCATGAGCCCAACAAAAACCACCATGGGTTCGACCCGATACCGTAGGAAACACAAGACAAAATACTGGAGGTAGTAGCTACATGAAAATTCGTCCGCTTTATGACCGCATCGTTGTGAAACGGATCGAGGAGAAAGGCGAGCAGAAGTTGGGAGCTCTCTTCATCCCCGATTCGGCCAAGGAAAAACCCCAAGAAGGCGAAGTCATCGCTGTCGGCAAAGGCAAGCGCCTGGAAGACGGCAAAATTATCCCGCTCGACGTGCAGCCCGGCGACCGTATCCTGTTCGGAAAATATTCCGGCAGCGATATCAAGCTGGATGCCGATGAGTATCTGATTATGCGTGAAGACGAAGTGCTCGGCATTCTCGACGCGCAACCCCAAGCAGCCAAGAAAGCAAGCTAAGGAGTCTCGACAACAATGGCGAAACAGATTGTTTATTCAGAAAATTCCCGTCAGGCGATTCTGCGTGGCGTAAACCAGCTCGCGGACGCCGTAAAAGTGACCCTCGGCCCCAAGGGCCGCAATGTGGTCCTGGAGAAGAAGTTTGGCGGACCGACCATCACTAAGGACGGCGTAACCGTCGCAAAAGAAATCGAGTTGAAAGATCCGCTCGAAAACATGGGTGCGCAGTTAGTGCGCGAGGTTGCATCGAAGACCTCCGACGTGGCCGGCGACGGCACCACCACCGCCACCATTCTGGCTCAATCCATCTTCCGTGAAGGCGTAAAGGCCGTTGCGTCCGGCGCCAACCCGATGGAACTGAAGCGCGGCATCGAAAAGGCTGTTGAAGTGGCCACCGCGGAAGTCAAAAAGCTTTCCAAGCCGGTTTCCGGCGACATGATCGCGCAGGTTGGCACCATCTCCGCCAATAGCGATGCCACCATCGGCAACATCATTGCCGACGCCATGAAGAAGGTCGGTAAAGATGGCGTAATCACCGTGGAAGAGTCGCGCACCATGGTTACCGAGCTCGATACTGTGGACGGCATGCAGTTCGACCGCGGCTATCTCTCGCCTTACTTCGTCACCGACGCGGAGCGCATGGAAGCCGTGCTTGAGGATCCCTACATCCTGATCCACGAGAAGAAAATCAGCAACATGAAGGACCTGTTGCCGCTGCTCGAACAGATCGCCCGCTCCGGCAAGCCGCTGCTGATCATCGCCGAGGAAGTGGAAGGCGAAGCGCTGGCCACTCTGGTAGTCAACAAGCTGCGTGGCACGTTGAACGCCTGCGCCGTGAAGGCCCCGGGCTTCGGCGACCGCCGCAAGGCCATGCTGGACGATATTGCCACCATCACCGGCGGCAAGTCGATCATGGAAGAAACCGGCATCAAGCTGGAAGGCGTGAAGCTGGAAGATTTGGGCCGCGCCAAGCGCGTCACCGTGGATAAGGACAACACCACCATCGTGGACGGCAACGGTACCCAGAAGGCGATTGAAGGGCGCATTAAGCAGCTCCGGGCCCAGATCGAAGAGACGACGTCCGATTACGATCGCGAAAAGCTGCAAGAGCGCCTGGCGAAGCTGGCCGGCGGCGTTGCGGTGATCAAGGTCGGCGCGGCCACCGAGACCGAAATGAAGGAAAAGAAGGCTCGCGTGGAAGACGCCCTGCATGCAACCCGTGCAGCGGTGGAGGAAGGCATCGTTCCGGGCGGCGGCGTAGCTCTGCTGCGCGCGGCGGCGGCGCTTGCCGGATTGAAGCTGGAAGGCGATGAGCAAATTGGCGTGAACATCGTGAAGCGCGCCTGCGAAGAGCCTCTGCGGCAGATCGTGATCAACTCCGGAACCGAAGGCGCCATCGTGGTGGCGAAGGTCCGCGAGAACAGCAATCCGAACTTCGGATACAACGCCTCTACCGACACCTATGAAGATCTGGTGGCGGCCGGCGTGATCGATCCGACCAAGGTGACCCGTACGGCGCTGCAGAACGCTTCGTCCATCGCATCGTTGATGCTGACGACGGAAGCCATGATCGCGGAGATTCCCGAGAAGAAGCCGGCTCCGCCTCCCGGCGGCGGCCACGGCCCCGAGATGGATTACTAAGTAACAGTTTGAAACTCTGGCAATTGGCCGCGCTCCGGAATTCCGGGGCGCGGCTTTTTTCTTGCGTGGAGTTTTGAAGAGTATCCCCCTGCAGAAAAAGTGGGGGTATATCCTTCTCGGCGGCTATATGCTACGTGTCAACCTTCCGCTGCAACGTTTGCAAGGTCGAGTTTGCGTGGAGCCCTCGGACTCCAAATGCAAAACCCCGCCATTTCGGAGCAGGGTTGCAAATCCACTGGAGTGGAGTGGAAAGGACGATCTAAATGATCCTTCTGGTGCTGTTCTTGTTCCTGCTATTAACCAGGAAGAGACGGACCACGCCGAAGATCGAAATCGATCTCTAGCCAAATCCGAGGGAGGTTGGCGGATGACGCCGCTGGCCTCCCCAGCACTAATCATAACAGAATCGGCAAGCTGCCTCAGGGCTGAGAGCTGCTAACGGGATCGGCCTCGTGCAGCTGCCGGCAAGCGAGCCGGGAGCGGCTGACTGCGGACTGCATAGGACCTGTTTTACACTAGTTTCCTATAGGAGCCCGCATTTTATGAAAAGGTTCGTCACCGTTCTGTTCCTCGGCGCTGTTTGCGCGCTGGGGCAAACCAAACTTTCTCCGGAAAAAGAAGCCTCCATGAAGGCCGACCTGGTTGGCCAGATCGACGCCATGAAAAAACAGGCGCAGGTCATGGTCGACAGCGTATTCAGTTTCGGTGAACTCGGGTTTCAGGAATTCGAGACATCGAAATACCTGGCCGCCATTCTGGAAAAGGAAGGTTTCCATATCGACCGCAATTACGCCGGCATTCCTACCGCCTGGGTGGCTTCGTGGGGATCGGGCAAACCCGTGATCTCGCTCGGCTCCGATATCGACGACATTCCGCAAGCATCGACTAAGCCAGGCGTCGGCTGGCACGATCCGATTGTCGAAGGCGCGCCCGGCCACGGCGAAGGGCACAATTCCGGCGTGCCGCTGAATATTATCGCCGCCCTGGCAGTGAAGAAAGTCATGGAGCGCGAACACCTGCAAGGCACGATCCGGCTTTGGCCGGGCGTGGCTGAAGAGGAAGTTGGCGCCAAGGCGTATTTCGTAAAGGCCGGCATGTTCAAGGATGTGGACGTCTGCCTCTTCACGCATGTCGCTTCGGCTTTTGGTGTTTCCTCGGGTCCGGCTATGAACCAGAATGGGCTGGTATCGATTGAGTATATGTTTCAGGGTGAGAGCGCACACGCGGCGGCTGCGCCCTGGCGCGGGCGCAGCGCGCTCGATGCGGTGGAGTTGATGGATGTGGGCTGGAACTTCCGCCGCGAGCACCTGCGGCTGGCGCAGCGCTCGCATTATGTGATCACCAACGGCGGCGATCAGCCGAATGTGGTGCCCCCTACGGCGGCCGTTTGGTATTACTTCCGCGAAGCCGATTACGAGCACATCATGGACATGTGGCACATCGGCGACGACATGGCCAAGGGCGCCACGCTGATGACCAACACGGCGTACACGGAGCGTCTGCTGGGGAGCGCGTGGCCTGGCCACTTCAGCCCCGCGATCGCCGAAGCCATGCAAGCCAACATCGCCAAAGTGGGCATGCCGCAATGGAGCGAAGCCGACCAAATACTGGCGAAGGGCTTACAGAAAGAGCTTAAGGTGCGGGAAAGCGGCCTTTCTACCAGAGTGCCGGCCGGGCGCGGCGGCAGAGGCGGCGGCAGGGCGGGAGCCGGAGCAGGCACTGCAGCCGGCGCGGGCGGGGGCGCCGCAGCCGGCGCCGGAGCAGCTGATGGCGACGACGCGCCGGGCGGAGGAAGAGGCGCGGCCATGCCTACGGGCGGAGGATCCGACGACATCGGCGACGTTTCCTGGGTAGTGCCGACGATCACGCTGCGCTACCCGGCGAATATTCCCGGCGGTCCCGGGCACAATTGGGCCGACGGCGTAGCCATGGCGACGCCCATCGCGCACAAAGGCGTGATCGCGGGCGCAAAGGCGCAAGCCATGACGATGCTGGACATTCTCACCAAACCGGAGATTTTGGCGAATGCCTGGGACTACTTCAAGAACGTGCAGACCAAGGACGTAAAGTACATCAGCTTCATCCGCGATGGCGACAAGCCGGCCACGTTCCTGAACGAGAAAATCATGGAGAAATACCGGCCGCTAATGAAGCCGTTCTATTACGATCCGTCGAAGTACGATACTTACCTCGAGCAGTTGGGCATTAAGTACCCGACCGTGCGGTAAGGCGCCGGGCATGGCCCCGCGCTACTGTTTTCGGTACCACACGGGGAACTCGATCGCGGCATAACGCACAGCGTGGTCCGGCGTCTCCACGCGGGCCAGCATGTGGATGGGATGTCCCGGCTCGCATTCGGGAGTTAATCTAGGCACCGAATAACGGACGCCCCCGTCGTTGAGCCGCACCGTGTTGTCCACGCAACTGTCGTTGGTGAAAAGCTCGGCCACACGGAATGAATCGCCATCCGGCAGCAGGATGGCGAAACTCTCGCCGGGCGCGGCGAAGCCGTCGCCATTGCCTTCTCCCAGCGTTACCTTGGTCTTCTGCGTTCCGTGCTGGAACACTTCGAGCGTGCGGCCATCGGCAATCAGGAAGTTCTTCACCGCTTGGGCCGGCGGGAAAACCGGAATATCGAACGGCATCCGGTTGGCGCCTTCCACCGCGACGATGTGGATGGCGGACGCCCCATTCGCCGTGAGAGTCACCGGCAATGTCGCCGATTCGCCCGGTTCCAGGCCAAACAGACGGCTCGATGGGTTCTCGAATTTTACGCTGGCGTCCGGGCTCTCCCACTGAACCGGCAGGGTACCCGACCGGCCCGCGCCCACGTTCCAAAACTTGACGCGCAGTTTGACCGGTTGGCCGGCCGTGGCCCATGCGGCGTCGACCAGATCGTATCCCGAAGCGACTATCGCCGGTCCCGCCGAAATGCCCACTTCATAATCGCCGCCATCCAACTCGAAACTGAGCCGGCCTTGTGCATCGGCCTTCTGCACCGACCACCGCACCTTGCCATCCGGCAGATGAAGGTAACTGACGGAATGTGCGGTTCCCGGCTGAAACATGCGTGACGGCGTTTCAAGCGAGAGCTTCACGTTGGACAAGGTAGCGCCGCCGGGAATCCATTCCCGCACGGACGAACGGAACCCCTTGCTGGAAACGTGCTCGAGCAGCGTGAAACCGGGCTGGCGGCGATCTGATGCGGCTTCCCATCCCCAGATGGAAAAGTTGGGATACGGATCGGCATGGCTGAAGACCGTTGGCAGCGGGGCCGGCGCTGCGAACCCGGCCATGTGGAAATCGAACGCCTCGGCGATAGTAGCGAGCGCAACGCGGCGCACGCCCTCGAAATCCAGATCGTTCAGATTGCACTCCACCTCGAATCCTTTGGGTCCTACCTGCGCTTCGGCCGTAGAGGCCAGACCGGATACGCTGGCCACCAGATCGGAAAACTTGGCCGCGGTCCACTGCGCCAGAAACCCGCCGGCCGCGTAACCGGATATGGCGCGGTGATCACGGTCGGGAACAGTACGCAGAGTCTGATCGATTCGCTCCACCAATTCGGGAAAGTAGAGCGGAAACTCCCCGGTGGTCTGCGCCAGGCCGAAATCCACCACGATGACGTCGTGCGCCGCCACATAACTCGCGATTTCCTTGGCGTGCGGCTCGCGGATGCTCGACTCTTCGTACCCGTTCAGCCAATAAATCACCGGATAGCGCCGCTGCGCTGCGGCGTAGGTGGCGGGCAGATAAATCCGATACGCGTGGTCGGCCCCCATCACCTGGCTGAAATGGCTGAACTCCTGGCCGCCGTCTTGCACGGCAAACGTCGACGCTATAGCTACTAATCCCAGGATGAGCCGCATGTTTGTACCATTTCCAGGTGGGGCACGCTTTAGCTTGCCCAGGTTGGCAAGCTAAAGCATGCCCCCACCTTCACCTACAACCGCTTCGTCAGTTCCGGCATGGGATAGCGCATCTCGCCGCGGAAAACTTCCCCGAAGATTTCCAGAATCTCCGCGTGCAGCGCGCCATTATCGGATAGAAAACTGTCCGACCTAGTTACGCAGTGCGCCTGACCATCCATTTCCGAAACGCGTCCTCCGGCTTCCTGCACCAACAAACTTCCCGCCGCCACGTCCCAGGGCTTCAGTCCGAACTCCCAGAAAAAATCGAGGCGTCCACTTGCTACATAGGCGATATCGATAGCCGCCGAACCCGTGCGGCGCACGCCATGCGAGGCCATCGCCAACTGGTAGTAGAAGTAAATATTCGAGTTGTGCTGACGCTTGCGGCTGGGGAAACCCGTGGACGACAAACTATCGGCCAGCCGTTTGGCGCTCGAAACGTGAATCCGCCGATTGTTCCAATACGCGCCGGCCCCGCGCTCGGCGGTGAAGATCTCGTTGGTGAGCGGGACATAGACAACGCCCGCGATCATCTCCTCGCCGCGCGCTAGCGCCAGCGTCACGTTGAACATGGGAAAGCTATGGGCGAAGTTGGTGGTGCCGTCAAGCGGGTCGACAAACCAGCGGTATTCCGATGCCGAATCGTGGCCGCCGCCTTCTTCGGCGAGAATGCCGTGGGCGGGGAAATGCGAGCTGAGCCGGTCGATAATTAGTTTTTCCGAAGCGCGGTCGGCCTCGGTGACCAGATCGAACTCGCCCTTGCTTTCGAAGGGTACGCGGCGCTCGTAATAGTTGGCCAGCAAGGCCCCGGCCTCGCGCGCAATCTCGACCGCCTTTTCGAGGTACTGCATGCTTTCGCCCCGGGGAAACTGGGTAGCTAGCTCGCTTCCTGAATGTATTTAATGTCGTGCTTGAAGATGAAAAGATTGGGCGCGCCGGTGCGCGTCAGGCGAATGAACGAGTGGTCGTAATACTCAATTACGCCCGTCACTTCTTCGCCATCCGTCAACTTCACGCGGACCTGCATCGCGCGATCGATCAGACGCTTGAGATACTGCACCTCTTCAAAAGTCTGCTCGGGCGCCCGCGCCGCTTTTCCACCTTGTTGTGACGTATGCAATCTCCTATCGCTCTCCCCGTCTGACGGGCTCGAGCGTGACGCCGGGGCCGGGCACGGTCCCAATGCTCGCCTCCGCATCACCATAATAGCCGTTGCGCGCGAACACCTGCAATTCGGGCGATTTCGCGCGCACCATGAGGGTGTGGAAACGGTTCTTCGTCGGCGGGACGTTGCGCGGATAGTAGCCCAGCAGATACTCCGTGCGCAGATCGTTGATAATGTCGCGAAATGCCTTGTCGAGCTGCGCGCTTGACGAGGGCAGGAAAGTTCGGCCTCCCGTGCCGTCGGCTGCGAAGGTGAGGAAATTCTCGCCGGCCGTATTCCGGCCCGCGTTGTTCACAATCGGAATCACCACCACCGGATAGATCACGGCGTCGGCAAGCTGCGCCGCTTCGAGTGCCTGATGGGAATCCTTGGAGCTGGTGGTGTTGCCGCCGTCGGTGACGATCACAATCACCTTTCGCCCGTCGCGCGGCTCCAGTTCGCGCGCCGCGTACCAGATGGCGTCGTAGAGCGAGGTCCCGGCCGAGCCGTGAATGGTTTTCAGCCTCGATTCCAGCAAATCCATGCGATGCGTGAAGGTGGGGGTTTCCTCGTGCACGTCGTAGTCGAAGCCCCACAGCTTAATCCCATCCTTGGGGTTGCCTTCGCCGAGCAGCGCGCGCACGAATTTAGCGGCCGAATCGGTCTCGAATTTCAGGTCCTTTTGAGTGGAACCGCTGACGTCGATCATGAGCAAAACAGAAAGCGGCTGATCGGTCTGCCGCTCGAAGACTTTGACTTCCTGCGGCACGCCGTTATCCGAAACCAGGAAGTCTTCTTTCTGCAGTCCGCCCACCAGTTGCCCGCTGCGATCTTTTACGGTAGCTACGATGCGAACCAGCCGCACTTCGGAATGGAACTGCGCGAAGGCCACCGCGGCCGACAGCGCCGCCAGGGCCAAGCAGGCGAACTTAGCCGGCGACCGGAACATTGCAATCCCACTCCCCTTCCACCCAAACCTCGCCATCCACAAAATGTTCCTTCTTCCAAATGGGAACCAGCTTCTTCAGGCGGTTGATTCCTTCGAGCGCGGCGTCGAACGCCGGTTTTCGATGCGGCGCGGCCACGATCACGGCCACGCTGGTTTCGCCTACCAGCATTCGCCCCAGGCGGTGTACCATGGCAACCCGAGTCACGGCATGAGTGGCCGCTATCTCGGTCCCAATTTGCGCCATCATTTTCAAGGCCATCGGCTCATAGCAGTCATAGTCCAGACACAGAGTGGGACGGCCCTTAGTGTTATTACGGACGGTGCCCTCAAAGGTCACCACAGCGCCTTCGGCCCCGCTCTGCACCCGCGCCATCAGCGAACGGGCGTCGATGGCCTCGCGGGTGAGGGCAAAGTAATGGCCGCGGTCGCCGATTTCGAGCGGGCCATCGGCCCCGCCGCTGACGGGTGGCAGAAAGGCCACTTCGTCGCCGTCGGCGAGCCTGGTGGAGAGGGCGGCAAATTCCTGGTTGCGCGCTACCACGATGCTGGCCGCCATCTGCTTGATTTGAGGAAAGCGCGCCGCGTAACATTCGAAAACCGCGCGCAAATCGGCGCCCGCGGGGAACTCGGCGTCCTCGGCGGCGTGTCCCACGACCTCTTTCAACATGCCGAAAAACAGCACTCGCGCGCGCATGATAGGTGACAAGGTTCAGCATATCAGACGGTTACGCGCCTGCTTAGGTTGCAGTAGCGCGGGCCCATGGCCTGCGGTGTGTCCGGATGAAATCGCGGCCGTGGGCCGGCACCGCTGTTACAATCGGTTTTCCATGCCGCCAGTCACCGAAACCCGCCTGCGGGTGCGCTATGCCGAGACCGACCAGATGGGCGTGGTCTACTACGCCAACCATTTTGTCTGGATGGAAGTAGGCCGCGTGGACCTCTGCAAAGCCTGCGGCTTCAACTATCGCGACATGGAGCGCGACGACGGCGTTTTCCTCGCCGTGGCCGAAGCCAATTGCCGCTACAAGTGGCCCGCCAGGTTCGATGACGAAGTGATCATCAAGACCTGGATTGAAGACGCGAACACGCGTATCGTGATCTTCAATTACGAAATGCGGACCGTGGAGGACGACCGTCTGTTGGCTACCGGCATGACGCGCCACGTGTATGTGAACCGTGAGATGCAGCGAACGCGATTGCCGGAGAAGTACTACGCGATGTTCGGAATAGCGCAACAGCACGAGTAAAAGCGGCACTCACGCGTTAAGTTACGGCCGAGGGCCGGTCCCGCTAATGCAGTATGATGGGCGTATGCTCCGCTACCATGTAGCCTTTCACCTTCCACGTGCGAGCGGTGAGATGGTAGTCGCGGAGGCCCTCGATTTTCCGGGAGCCGTCACGCAGGGTTTCGATTTAGCCGACGCGCGGCTGATGATTGCCAGCGCCATGGAGGATCTAGCCCAATGCCTCCTAGAGGAGGGAATGCCCTTGCCGGCCCCTAACCCGGAAGCGGCAGCCGACGCCGACCTGATCGAACTCGTGCCGCTCTCCGTCCACGTTGGGGCTCCCCGAGTTTGAAGAGGCATGAACTGATCGATCACCTGAAGCGCCAGGGCTGCCGATTGGATCACGAAGGCGGCCGCCACTCGATATATGCTAATGCTGCCAACGGCGCCAAAGCTCCCGTCCCTCCTCACAACGAGATCGACAATCGCCTCGCGCGAAAGATCTGCCAGCAGCTCGCGATCGCGCCAATCCGCTAATCGATCCGGCGTGTCACGCGATTTACCGATACGGCGGGAAGTCAAGAGCTGAACTAAACTTCCCCCAACCGGACTTAACTGGCCAGATCCAGCCGGGCTCAGGTCGGCGAGATGGGTGTTATATGGCAAAGTGTAATGCGCCGATTGCAAGCCAATATCGCCGGTGGTAGTGCCCACAAGCGTTGCACCTTGGGCCTTGATCGCCCGTTGATCGAACTTTTCTGTCCCTCTTGTTTCTAACCCGCCGGTAGTCAGCGCAAATTATTTCCTAACCCTCAAAGTGAGAGAAGCCAGCCTTTCGAAGCCCGGAGGCTCCGGATCCATCTCGATGCCTATCCAGATGTTGTCAAGTTTATGCTTGTTGTTCTTCATAACGCGGTTCACGGTAGAGTAGTGGCGGGTGGCAACGTTCAGATCCTCGCTCAATCTTGCGACTATAATCTCGTAGTCGCTCACATCCCCCATGCCATCCCAGCCAAGCCACACGGACGGACACCGCCATAGCGAATTCTCATGGTCGAAGCCGAAATCGATAGGAGCCTGCGGGTAGTAGGTTTGGCTGAACCGGAGAAGCATCCTGATGCTATCGCCACGGGAGGGCCTAACTCGATAAGTGCCCTTCACTGAGATTCTTCCGCGCCGAACCTCGAGGGGCTCGCGCCTAGCTCGGTGATGCTCAGTTAGCGCAATTTCATCAGCCCCCTCAGGTTGGATCGCGGTAACCATCAGGCCGGGGCCGAGTTGGTAGTTGATGAAGTCCCGATTCATTTCACGAATTTCCTTTACAAATTGTTGGGCGAAATTTCTGACCTTGATTTTTTGCTCTTCAAATTTCCACCAACCGCGACCTCTTATGTCTCGGTTCGGGTCGAGTATCCCGATTACGATTTCGCTAACGCCGCGGTCGATCAGTCGCAGACAGCACGGCGTCTGTTTGCCGCGAAAGGTGCACGGCTCCAGTGTCGAGTACACGACAGCTCCGGCTATCACGTCATCGTTGATCCCAACGAGCGCCTCCTGTTCCGCGTGGTTTCCGCGTTCGTACTGGCCGCGATAGCCAGTCGAGATTATTTGCTGTTCGGGTGCGCTATAACCGCTCCCACCATAGGGTGAATGCGCCCGTCGCCCTCGGGTCGACTCCGCTTGGATAGGTCGACCGCCGTCCGCATTAATTCTTCGTCTCGATTTCCGTCGATCATCACCACCGCCTAGCCGGGCAGCACCGCGTCACGACTTGCCTTTCTCACCGCAGGCTACCACGAAGCCGCGGGCGTGAAGTCCGGCCTTTGGGGGATCGACAGACTACCCCGTCGCTCTGCAGATCAATTGGACGGGCAGTCGCCGCCTCGGACTTCTGCCGCTGGCGGGCATGAACTCCCCCGAAGCCCAGTTCGTCGCCCGCCCTTCGGGCCGCCGCCACATTGCCGCTACAATAGACGTAGTGTCCAGCAAGACGTTCTATCTCGAAACTTTCGGCTGCCAGATGAATGCCCACGACTCCGAGAAAGTCGTTGGCACGCTGCTGGAAAAAGGCTACGCGCAGGTCGCGGAGCCCGAAGACGCCGGACTGGTTCTCTACAACACGTGCAGTATCCGCGATAAAGCCGAACAAAAAGTCTTCAACCGTCTGCAGAATTTCAAGCGCGCGGGCAAGGGCAAGATCTTCGGCGTGCTCGGCTGCGTAGCGCAGCAGGAAGGCGAGAAAATCTTTGAGCGTGCGCCGCACGTCAGCCTGGTTTGCGGATCGGCCAGCTACACGCGGCTCGGCGAAATGCTGGTGCAACTCGAATCCGGCGCCCGCCGCGTTACCGGGCTGAGCCTCGATACCGAAGAGACTTTCGATACGCCGTTTACGCGCCGCGACAATCCCCACCGCGCTTATATCACCATCATCGAGGGGTGCGACAAATCGTGCGCCTATTGCGTGGTTCCCTTCACGCGCGGGCCGGAGCGCAGCCGCACCGGTGAAAGCGTGATGGCAGAGGCTCGCCGGCTGGCGGAGCAAGGCTACACCGACATCCAACTGCTTGGACAAAACGTCAACAGTTTTCGCGATCCGTCGCCCGCTGCGTGGGATTTCGCCACCATGCTGGCCCGCGTGGCTGAAATCCCCGGCATCCGCCGCGTCCGCTACACCACGTCGCATCCGCGCGATTTCGTCAAAGCCATCGTGGACGCCATGGACGCGAACCCCGTGCTTTGCGACCATATCCACTTGCCGGTGCAATCCGGCTCGTCGAAGGTTCTCGCCGCGATGGACCGGCGTTACACGCGCGATGAATACCTGCGCCGGATCGATTGGATCAAAGGCGCCAAGCGCAGATATTCCATCACCACCGATATTATCGTCGGCTTCCCGGGTGAGACCGAGCGCGATTTCGAGGAGACGCTGGCGCTGCTCGACGAGGTCCGCTACGATTCGCTGTTCAGCTTCACGTATTCGCCGCGGCCCAACACTGCGGCGCTGGCCATGCAAGACCAGATCCCCGAGGAAGAGAAGAAGCGGCGCCTCACGATTGTGCAAGAGAAGCAGCGCGCGATTCAGATTCAGCGCAACGCCGAATGGATCGGCGGCATTGAGGAAGTGATGGTGGAAGGCCGCCATCAGGCGCTGGGGCAGTGGATCGGGCGCACTTCTTCCAATCGCACGCTCAACTTCACGCACCTGGATACCGGCGATGCATCGCTGGTGGGGCGGTATTTGCCGGTGCGCGTGACGCGATCCGGCCCAAACTCGTTGGTGGGCGAAAGCGTGGTGTAATTGGAACTGAGGAAAATGCGATGGAAGTAGAAATGAAAATTCGCGGGCTGATGATGGATCCCGTATCCAACATGCCGATCGTGATCCTCAAGGACATCAACGGCGCCACGGTCCTTCCCATCTGGGTGGGCGTGTTCGAGGCCAATGCGATCGCCCTCGAAATCGAGAAAGTTTCGACGCCCCGGCCCATGACGCACGACCTGATGAAGAGCCTTTTGCTGGGGCTCAATACGGGCCTGCGCAAAGTTGTAGTGAGCGAATTAAAGGACGATACCTTCTACGCCGTGATCTGGCTCGACCGCGAGGGCGAGTTGATCAGCGTGGATTCGCGCCCCAGCGACGCCCTGGCTCTGGCGTTGCGTCTCGACTGCCCCATCTATGTCGAAGAGAGCGTGCTGAAATCGTCGAAGGTGGCCTCGTCGATCTCCGACAAAGTCAACGACGCCGAATT
>Ga0302325_10018306_pt1 | contig 14765 bp, 12 predicted proteins | sample Palsa_T0_2_FD_201948 | JGI IMG/M metagenome (GOLD analysis project Ga0302325, IMG submission 201948) | Peat permafrost microbial communities from Stordalen Mire near Abisko, Sweden - Palsa_T0_2 | ecosystem: Environmental > Terrestrial > Soil > Palsa > Peat permafrost | place: Sweden: Abisko... | reverse complement strand
CGAGGACGGATTCTTAATAGCGCGCTCCACCACCAGCACAATCGGGTGTACAATTTTAGCAATTCCACAGAAACCGGAATTGTTAAACCAAGATCCGAAGAGGCAGCTCTTCAATTCCTCAAAATGGTGCATTATGATGAGGGAGGCCGAATATTCACCTACGTCCTGACATTGGACGGCCTATTTCGTTTCACTGAAACCGGAAAAGAATTTGGAATCGATCTTCTGTCAAAACACACGATGCATAGCGACGTGAACATATATATCGCCTGCTCTGGCGAATTCTTCGTCCGTCGTCTCAAATGTCCCAAAGAACCGACCGATGCCCCTGGCCAAGAAACACATCCTAATGCCAATCTTCCGGGTGGACCACCGAATGATCCGCCTCCCGAAGACCCCAAGAACTACGAACTAGTAATTGACAACGATAGTGGCACCTACCGACCCAAAGGCGAGCTCCTGCCCCTCCTTAAAAAATTCCTGAACGAGAACTTCCCCGGCTTGCATGTAGTGACAATGCAGTGCACGGACGAAGGATTAGACCAGATGAAGGACGAACAGAGAGAGCGAAAAATGAAGGAAGGACGAAATCCGCAAATAGTGCAAAATAGCGATGGGGAGATTAGCAGCAGTGACAAGGAGGACCTGGCGCGGCCTCGCAAAGAGACTAAAAGGCAGAGGGCGTTTGATGTATTGGAAGATCCTGGCAAGGCGGCGAAGGAGTTGATGCCTGGGGGCAAAGGGAGGGAGGAGAGAGAAGAGAGGGAGACGGAGGGAGATAGGGTCGAGGTTGATGGTGAAAGGAGTGTGGTATGAGTTTGATGGGCTATGATCTTGTGTTTCCGGATGGTGGGCTTTTTACGTTAGGATTCTAATCTGATGCCGCGGAATTTTTTGCATGATTGTAATATAGTTAAGTATATTTCCAGCTTAGAAATATTCCAGGATTTCCCCCCTCATTTTCTCATTCCCTTTCTAATAATTCTAATTTTTGATCCGGTGATACTTCACATTGCAGGACGTTCGGGACGTGGAGATTTCAGCATCTCAACACTTGAGCTTATGAAAGACCCACCATGTAAAAAAAACCAGGCCATGTAGAAAACTTAGCGTGTGGAGAGCTCATGCATGTACAGACTTCACAATAAAACTTATTCGCAGCCTCGCAGGACATAAGTTTCACAACACAGCAATACTTCACTATATATATAGAATTCGCCTTTGATAAATCTCACTATCACATTGAAAACTGTAGTACTTTTATCCTCCGTCATCTAGCAGCGTCTGTCTCGAAACAACAAATATTTTCCTATTCACACATCATTTCCATTCGTGACACCTATCTACCATTCAACATTGATTTTGCATTCCCACCCCCTCCCATCCCAAAAGTAACACAAAATTCCCTAAGTATGCTTGGTACACATACACGCACCTCTTCTGTGCCGCACGACCAAGAAGCCCAGGCAAGCGCAAACCATGCAACGCTGGAAAACTACAAAGTAGAAAAAGAAACAAAATAAAATAAGAAGGGACAAAATAGAAAAAAAGGTCTCGCTAAATACAGTAGGGGCATCACTCGGACAATACATCAATTACATCTTCTCCTTGCTGTGTTATTATGGGAGTCTCATTGGTTCTTTCTCTCCAGGAGATTCCATGGCAGGGAAAATCGTTTCTTCGATTTCTCCAGGCCCGGTGATGGGAGAGAAGGTATCGACTTCCTCGATCTCATCCTCGTCCTCTTCTTCGATTATCTCTCCGCTGCGTCGACCGGCCACACTCGCACTGCGACTATGGCTGCCGGCTCTCGTGTGGCCCGCGCCTCCAGACGGACTCGGAGAAGACGTGTTCAACATGGGTCCTTTGAAGACGTTCTTTTTGCGCTTGGCGAAGACTAATCCGCCAGTGCTGTTCCCGAGGTTTCCCCACGGTGCTTCGTTGAAGGTTGAAATAGGCGGTTGGCGCACAACACGAATGTTGGAGGGGAAGGCGGACGTGGTAGGCGTGGCGGGGAGGACTTTGACGGAGTGGTGGGGGGAGCGAGTTGGCAGGGACACTTTGGACATAGAGCCAGAGCCGTTGGAGGAGGTGGAAGAGGCTTTGGAGTGAGTATGGTGATGATGGTGGATGCTACGTACTGAGGAGACAGAGGAAGAAGTTGATTTGCGGCCACGGAGACCGGTACTCGCGCGTCGGAAGGTAGAGCGTGGTGTTAGTGGGGAGGGCGAGAGAGATTGACGCTTGTTGTTTGGTGTAGTATATATGCGAGCCACGGGTGGGTGACTTTGTGGTCCTGGTTGCAATAATGGTTTTGCCGAAGTGGGAGTCTTTGAAGTTGTGGGTCGAGGGCTGGGATCTTTTTGGCCTGCTCTGGAGCTATTGGTGGATTTCTGGAGAAGATCTGGAGTTGACCGACTCATTCTTTTGCCAGGAGACTTGGCTCGTTTCGCAGAATCTAGTAGCCAATGCTTCCAATGTGCCAGCTGGTTTATAAAAGCGTGTTGATGCTTCCTCCGTGGAGGCTTTGGTGAATTGCCATTAGCATGAGGGGACAAAAGATCATGATTAGAGGTGACAAGCTGTAAGGTGCTTCCTCGGGACTTGGCTCCTCGAAGAACTCCTTCTTTCGGAGGCGGAATAGGACGGCGATGTCGTGAGGAGCTAGCTGAGCGTATTGAATCTTTCTCGATAGGCGGGGGTGGCGTCGCAACGTCTGGTGAGTCGAGTTGAGAATGCTCCGGTAATCCTGGAAGGTCTGTGAGGACAAGATCTGGATAATGTGCACTTCGCCTCTCCTTTCGGCCTCTACTCCTTGGTGGGTCACTGAGCTTGATTACTTGGCCCTCTTCATCAACTCCCGTCAAGGTCGGAGCCATTCGCTCAAGACGGCTGCTCGCAGCACTTAGTCTTCGAGAAGCCCGGTTTTCTGTTTCTCTCTCCTTTCGTTTTCGCTCTCTTCGGATTTGCTTTCTTTCTTCCTTTTCGATGAGTAGAGTCCACCATCCCGCCAAGGGATCACAGCGTCGCGCCAACACATTTTCGATTACTTGATCTATATCAACCCCGGCGCTTCGCATACGTTCAAGGGTTTCTTTTTCCAGTGGTGTTGTAAATGGCGCCGGCTGTTGAAGTTTTAAAATAACTTGCTGCTGAGGTGCATGCTCTGCCAGGAACGGGTGTGCGAGAATGTCTGAAAGTCCAGGCCGAATCAACGGCCTTTTTGATAGTAAGACTTCTAGTAGCGACCGAGCATCTGGAGTGAGATGATCAGGCCACTTCGGCTCGCTGCTTAGAATCTTGGTCCTCGTTGCATTGTCATCGTCTTCGTCGAAAGGTAGCTCACCGCATAATAGAGCGTATAAGATGACCCCTAAACTCCAAACGTCAACTTTCTCGCCTGCGTACTTTTCTCCTTTCAGCATTTCGGGGGCGCTGTAACATATGGTGCCACAGAATGTCTGTAAATAGCTAGCCTTCCCTTCATATTCCCGAGTGAAGCCGAAGTCGCAAAGCTTGACGTTCTCATGCTTGTCCAGGAGGATATTCTCGAGCTTGAGGTCGCGGTGAACGCATTGGGAATTGTGCACGTATAACACAGCTCCAACCAACTGTGTAAATACTTTCTGCACCTTTTCCACAGGCAGTGCTCCATGCTTAAGAAGATAATTATACAATTCGTCCCCTGCAGTATATTAGCAAGAGTGTTCCGCTGCAGTTTGAGGTCCTAGCCATTTTACCAGGACAATATTCCAAAACCAGCCAAACCAAGTTCTCCGTAACTATAACCTCGTAAAGTCGTGCAATGTGGGGATGTATGAATTGTCGATGGTGGTGTATCTCTCGGGCCAGATTTGAGTCATCTTTATTCGCAGACTTTAACACAACCTGCAGCACTGTCAACTTGAGCTCAATCCTTCTCTTGTCTTTCAGCATACCTTTGACCCATTCGTGAGTTTGTGCGTTGCCAAGTAGACCTTTCCAAATGACCCTTTCCCGATCAGACGTCCCAGTGTATAATTTCCAACGGATCGAAGGTCTTTCGACGAGAACTCTCTGCAAGCACCCGCGGGTCAGTATCTGTCCTTCAACCACTCTGATAGGAAGGGAGACATACTCCAGTAACTCATGGTATGAATTGGCAAGCTGTTACACCGGATGTTAGCTCTGCGGCTTCCAATAGTCTTCCCCTCGTTGCTCAAGGCTAACACCAAATGGTGGGAGAGGTATCACCTTAGCTTTCCGACCTTGCGATTCAGCCTTGAGCCTTGCCGTCTGCATACCAGTCACCGTTCGCACCTCCTACTGCTGTGGTTACAAGAGGCCCGAAGCCCGAACATTCAAGAGGGGCGCGTCGCGTTTGTTCCTCGGTGTTGGCTCGCTCGCGTGTTCAATGATGTTAAAGTTAGGCTTGTGATGCGAGAATCGTAGACTTTGGTATGAGCATTGGCTTTTGTGGGAATAAACTTGGCGATTAATGGGACGAGGAGAGACGATAAAGAATCATGAGTCGAAGACAAATTTCTGTTACAGATTGCTCGACGCAGGGATCTCCTGGGACTCGGGAACCAAGGTCCAAACGTTCTTTTTCGCTTACCATGTCTGCACTCTACTCTACCTAGGTACTTCTCCAGATTGTGCGATTAAGGAGAAGTTGGAACTTAGGCAATGTTTCAAAAGCGAAGCCTTTATCCTCTAGCTGGACTTCTCGCTACATTAGCTACCAAATCATATCCATAAATTCTCTACATGAACTCATGATAGGTAAAGGGTAGTATGTTGCATCACATGATGGGTATCAATTTATCCAGGAGGGCGAGTTGTTGAAGAGATTAAAGGGACGATCTCAGAAAGACTTCCCTAGCTCAGATTCCGTTTCCTATCATATCTCTCCCCGAGCTTTCTCATTGTAGCTCCTGAAACTCATGCACATCGGACCCCAGAAACCGAAAGCAGTTGAAGTCAAAGCTGCGCCTGGATGTAAAAAGGCCGCAATCATGTCTTATGCCATTTATTGTCTAATAGTACAAACTGAAGCTCAACGGCTATCAGTTGGCTTGAGTTCCGTAACCCCGAATTTGGTCCGCACTGTATCTGGTTAGCTTCAGGTTGCACCTAACGGTCGCAGAACAACTTACAATGCCCAGCTTTGGTTCTCTAACTTCTCATCTTCCTTCAAATCAATACCTTCCGCAGTGATGACCGCGATTGAATACTTGTCCAAACTCCTAGCATCCCTATAGAACAACACTTTCATACTCTCTCTGACAGCCGCCAATGCCTGCTCCTTCGACAATTTTGATGCAGCCATCTCATCTGGAACAACCTTTCTCAACAGCGGCTGGGCCAGATGTGCCCCGAAACCAGTAGCCAAACTTGGTGCGCTGAACGTTGTACCAAGTAGATCCGCGCTCGCCAAGAACGGCTTCTTATCATCGTCCAGACCTGCTACCAAAACCTGATTCCACAACGGGTTGAAGTCAGACCGGCGCTTGTAGAAGACTTTAGAGAGGTAGGTGTGAAGATTCTTTGCGTTGAGAGTGTGGCCGGACGAGCTATATGCTTCTTCGATATCGAGAGAGTTGAGAAGGCGGTCTAGGTATTGCATATCTGAAACGTCACCACCAAAGCCAACGACTGAGCTATCTGCAAACTTGCGGAGACGTTTGACATCCGTAAACCGAGCAAGAGATCCGTACGATGCTGTAAGGGAGTACAAATATTAGCATTGGTTGATCTCGGGCCCTCCTTGGAGCTGATATACCTAAATTGTCTGCCGCAATCACAACACCATCCTGGAACTTGACAGCTATAACTGAAGTACCTGTGACGATGGGCGACTGAGTGTGTTGGTTTGGCCCATTACTTTGGAGATATGAGCTGTCGTAGGCGCCATAAACATCATCTCTGGGCTATGGATCCGTCAGCAGCCTTCAATGCGGCGGTTTCCTTAGCTTTACTTACACGACCCCAAGCTTGTGGAAGGTGATTCATGGCTAAGGTACTTGATATGCGGGTGTATGCGAAGGGGAGGTGGAAGAAAGTAAAGATTTGCAGAGGTCGAAGTGTTTGAAGGTCGAAGGAGCTTCGAAAGGCTGCAGCGACGCGAAGCTCAGACAAGCTCCCAAGCCGCGCCTCAGGCCGAAGAATTGAATGTGCACCGAAATCAAGGTCGCCCTTTCACCTCAACACAACAATGGCGGCTTTGATAAATTACGGAAGCAGCGACGAAGAGGATAATTTGCAAGAGGATCGTCCTAAAGTAGACGTAAGTCTAGTTCCACTGCATTTCTTAGAACAAGTCTGACAACACAGATTCCAGGTCGAGAAGCAAACTTCATCACAAAACGCATACACAAATGGCGTCAGTTCTGGTAAGTGGCTGCTGTCCGTTGTAATGCTCAATTCCTCACTTGTTATCAGACAATCATCAGAATGGAAATGCGATTTCTGCATCTATGCCAGAGAAGAATGCACCACTAGTAGGCCCATCATTAGGACCTACGGATGTTCCGACAGAATTGCAACTGCCTGAGGACGATGATACTATGGCACCTCAATCGCCATATTCTGCAAATCGAGCTTTATTGCGAGACCTAACTCTTCCCACGGTCCCAAACTACGACATCCCACCATCTCCTCCAGGGTCACCCATGGAAAGCACAAATTCGAAGTTCAAGCATTTCATCTCGTTGAAGAAACAAGGAGTGCATTTCAATGAGAAGTTGGCCAAGTCATCTGCTCTCAAAAACCCAAGTCTCATGCAAAAGCTCATGGATTTTTCGGATATTGACGAAGCTGGTCAGTACGCAACTACTTTACCCAAAAATCTCTGGAACCCCGATGGCTTTCCCGAATACGCCTACAAGGAGGAACTCGCAAAGAGTCAGCAGAAGATACTGAAGAAAAAGGAAGACGAGAAGGCGAGAGGTCAGAGAGAAAGTGTCGATTTTGTCCCTGCGACTGCGTCTGGAGAATCACTCAGCAGAAGCGGGACACCGGGTGGTATAGGAGGAAGGACTGGTCAAAAGAGCGCTGCAGAGAGGATTATGGCAGGACTGGATAGGGGGCGATCGAGTTCACCACAGGTTCAAGGCACGAAACGGAAAACTCGATTTGACAGTTGAAGAGGCTCTTCTACAATGAGTTGATACTCACGTCGACACTGCTGCAGCAGAAGTCAACGCTCAACTGTTAAGAGCCGATTGCAGCTGACTACAGTAGTGACTGTAGCCTCGAAACAATGTTTGAAGCATCATGACCTCCAGTCACTTCATGGTGAAGTAACTTAGTCCGCAAGGCTGTAGTCACGAGGCTCGGTCACGGGAATGGTCCAGGTCAGGAATGGGTTCTGCTAGGGGTCACGGCTGCGTGCAAGTCCTCGCGCCAAGAGACCATGGTCCCCCCTCGAACTCTGCCCAATACAGGTTAGATAAATACTGACATGTCAATCGACATGAAAATAATTTGAAACTGAGAAACTTTGCCTGGTGAAAATTCCATGACAAATGTCCCATTCGCTCCTGAACTATCTCCTGTCCGGACTAGGGTCGGTAGTTTAAAATCCTCTCCACCACTCAAGGCGGCCCAGCTGCCTGGAGAGCGCTCGCTAGCCTGTCATTGTCGGAGTAAGCAAGACCTCCGGCTTGCAAGACTCGACTGGCTAAGAATCTTGAATTCGACGACCAACGAATCCAGACCTGGAGATTTTGCTGCTTTTTGCTCTATCTCATTGTCCTCAGGCATAAGAGCTACTGCATCTCTTGAGATTCAGGAATTTGCATTGCACAAAAGAAAATTCAACCTCTTGCTCCGGTCTCTTCCAAGGACAGCTCCGGACGTTTCTATTACCAGGTGGCTCCTGCCTGAGCAGATGGCTCCACGCGAGAAGAAGGGTCAATTGAAACGAGGTCGGGTATGTTACAGATCTTGATGCCTTATAAGATGTCCCGAAGGACTGACAATTGTGACGTAGGGTGGAGCAGACGATAAGGACTCGGCCAAGAAGCCTCGACGCTCTCAACGATTATCAGCGACTCAGACGACCCCAGTATCAAAAAAACAACATTTGCCTTCCCCTATCACACAACAGGATTCAGCATCCTCGAGTGAAGCCTACAAAGAGGCAACTGCGACACCGCCTGAAGGTCGGCCGAGCCAGCTCCATCATCGCCCCTACGATCCCATTGTGCTGAATGAACCCGGCTTTTCATCCCCACCGCAAGACACCCAAGCGTTCTCTCAATTCGTTTATCCCACATCTGCATTGTCTGAAGAGGTCAAAGATGAGACCGAGGAAGGGGTTTGGGGATACTTGCTTCCACTCGACCCGAAATATGGCAAATCGTTGGTCTTAAAGAAGCGAAATGCGTGTCCTCTGCCAGGAGGAATGGAGGATTTTGGCAAAGATAGTGGAAATAAGATGTCTGCAAATGGCAAAGGAAAGGATTACCAAAAAGAGGAAGAAGCTTATGAGCAGACCAAGTTGAAAGGCATTGCTTCGGGTGGGTACTTGATAGGTCGACATCCAGAATGCGGTAAGTACATCAAATTATATTCTACAGCATGTCAGGCTAATATGCGTGGCGTAGACCTGATAATCGATGACCCAATCGTGTCGAACAGACATTGCCTGATCTTTACCGAAAACAAAGGAGGCGATACTGTTGCAGTCGTGGAAGATTTGTCAAGCAATGGCACTTTTGTTAATGAAGCTGTCATTGGACGAAACAAACGACGAGAGCTTCAAGATCAGGATGAGATTACGGTCTTGGATAAGGCTAGATTTGTTTTCAGATATCCAAAGAACCGAGAAACAAGCGCCTTTTTACAACAATATACCTTGCTAGAAAAGCTGGGCAAAGGTCACTTTGCTGAGGTGTTCCTGTGCGTTGAGAAGGCTTCCGGCCAGCGCTATGCGGTCAAGATCTTCACCAAACAGCCTGGTGTTGAGGAACGTTCAAAAACAGAAGGTCTACAGCAAGAAATAGCAGTTTTGATGGGCGTGAGCCATCCGAACATGCTTTGTTTGAAAGATACGTTTGACGAGCCCGATGCCGTCTACCTGGTTCTCGAGCTCGCTGCCGAGGGAGAATTATTCAATTGGATCGTCATGAAGCAGAAGTTGACAGAGGAAGAAACACGGAAAGTTTTCATCCAATTGTTCCAGGGAGTAAAGTACCTAGTAAGTCTTGTACCTTCGTCATATTGTCTCCGCTAACACATAGAAGCACGAGCGAGGGATTGTTCACCGAGATATCAAGCCGGAGAACATTTTACTTACAGACAAAGATCTCCACGTCAAACTTGCTGATTTCGGCTTAGCCAAGATCATTGGCGAGGAATCTTTCACGACCACGTTATGTGGAACGCCTAGTTACGTTGCACCCGAAATTCTCGAAGATAGCCGACACCGCCGATACACTCGTGCAGTAGACATTTGGTCCTTAGGAGTCGTCCTCTACATCTGTCTATGTGGCTTTCCTCCCTTCTCTGATGAGCTCTACTCGAAAGAGAATCCTTATACCCTTACGCAACAGATCAAGACAGGTAGATTTGACTACCCCTCGCCATATTGGGATTCTGTCGGCGATCCAGCTCTCGATCTTATTGACCGCATGTTGACTGTCGATGTCGAGAAGCGATACACCATTGATGATTGTCTAGAACACCCTTGGACAACGCAGAAGACGTTGAACGTAAACGACAGCACTGATGGACTAGTAGGAGGCCTTGCCAACCTCGATTTCAGCAAGCGGAAGGTGGCTCGGGAGCGAACCCTTCTTAGCAGTATCAACGATGTGAAGATCACTCGAGTTATCGAGATCGAGTCCGCCAAAGATCCTGTGAAGGTTTATGTCAAGAATCCAAGCCTCAAGTCCGGGCCAAACAAGGTCAATAAGTCAATTAAAACAACCGCGAATGGAGTGCCAAAGAGCTACCCTGGAGCGCTAAAACAAGAAGAAACACCCTCCAACAACCGCGATCCCGCCGAATTCATTGGGCTTGGCGGGAAAGGAGACCAGGAACTCTTTGGCAATGAAGGTTCGATCTACTCGAAAAATGAGTTGGCCGGTACGACGAAGAGCTGATGAGATCCTTGTGTGACAGTTTAGAAGAACCCTTCCTGTGGTTTCCCTTATTACCCGAGGCAAGATTTCATGATCTTCAATCTACCCCCTCTTCCTTCCTCTACCTGGGCTGGATCTTAGGAGTCTCGATCGACCTCATCTTTCAAATCATTGTAATCAATTAAATGTACATAAGTCACAATTTGTGTTTGGGAAGGGCTGGGGTTGGAGAAAAAGCATGCGTATATTTAGGTCTCAGATGTGGGCAGCATACTCTTATTGAATAAAGCCACAAACAGGCCATTATCATGAAAATGCTATTCAGAAGAGAAGACTTGCACAGGGTCGTAAAGTCATTACATATCTATGCAAGAGTAACTTGCAGGCTCAGATCTATATGCGATTTTACCATTATGTACTACCGTCCCACCGAAACTCCTATGCAAAGCCCACCCCAGTTTGGTCCCGAGCCTCATTGCGCCAGCCCAGATACCGGCCGTTCCCATACTCTACAAAGTCCCAACTGTTGTACATGTTTCGTAAAGTGAGGAGAGAGTCGTTATTTGTTATGCCACATTTCCTGCCATCCCCATGAAGAGAGCTTGAATGGCCAAGGATATAGACCAAAATCCCACTTTCTTCAACCGCCGCATCCGTGCCTGGCTGTCTACCACATCCTTGGCAAAGGCTTCGTAAGTCTCTGCGGACAAGTCTTCCATTAGCCCACTGTCGAAGATCGTCCAGCTGCCGTCGAACTCGCTCGCTCGTTTTACTATTCGGCAGTTTATGGGGATGAAGGTCTTTTGGGAGTTGATGTAGGCGACAATAGGGCGGATGAGCGCTTGGTTGATGTAGGAAAGATCACGGGTGAACAGAGGGACCGAAGCCCTCACGTCGTTGAGATGAACACGGAGGTCCATGACAAGGAAACGTTTATCGTCCTCCCTATTGATCTTTTCGGTATATGCTGCTCGCTGCTCAGGCGTATCAAGATCCGCTGTTCGAGGATTGCTCTCAAGGATGTGGAGGTAGCGGTTCGAAGTCACTGTGGCTTCCATGCGGTCGTAGAAATCGGACATCACTTTTGCGATACTCTCATCCTCGTCGGCCGGGAACATGATATCTGCTACGATATCAACATTCCCTTCGTAGATCCACCCAAACGGTCCTTCCACTCCACGATTCAAATGATCGATTTTCAGGCCGTCAATCCGAAGTCGACTATGCTTCTTCCACGGACTTGCTTCATCATTTGACTCCTCGTGATAAGCTCCAGCAAATCCATGCATCTGACGTGGGTGGATCGTGAAGAGCGACCCATCAAATGCCCCAGACATGTTGTTTGCTGAGAGAAAGTCGTAGAACAGCCATTGCTTCCGCAACTGAGGCAGATCGCATGAGAATATGCTCACAGAAAATGGCCTGAATCCATTAGGCTGGTGGATTGTGACCAATAGATCTTCCATCTTGAAAGAATCTATTTCAAAGTCTCCTGGATGGTGCTCATGACGATATGTCCGTGGGTCAATGTATTCGCCGCCCCAGTGTACGGACGTTCTGTCAATAACCCCTCTCACTCCTTTTACTTCCACATCTCGTAGGAGACCCTTACCATTCCACCATTTGACGAACGATAAGGTGACGTTCACCGTACCGACCGTCAGGTCAAATTGAGTATAATTGGTGTCTTCCTCCTCTTCATCTTTCCGTCCCTCCAGTTCAGCCTGCCTCTCCGCAGCGGCAGCAGCAGCAGCAGTCATAGAAGACCCCTTGCTTACTTTCGTTCTCCCTTGCCCAGGCCTTCTTGAAATGAATACGTTGTGGAAGGTGATCACTCCGTCTTTCCATTTTGGCACAATTGCAGACTCGAAAACAACCTTCACCCCTGCAGAGTGTGTTAAATAGTCGCCGACCCATCGTGCTAACGTTTCTATGTCACGAGTTAATTGGTTGACTCAAAATTTGGTCCAGTGAAAAACTACCTTGTGCAACAACAGTATTGATAGAGAGAATGACGAGAGAGAAGAATGTTGTAGTCCCGACCAAGATCCAGACCAGATTTCCCAGCATAAACCATGAAACAAAAGCACTCCAATCATCGATATTCCACGGCCGTACACTTCTTATTGAAAACCACTTGAAACGAACTTTCAGTCGTGACCAGAACCCAGTTGCTGCCGCGAGAAGTTCCTCTTTCGTTGGTCGATGGGGCATCTTAGGCAAATGTGGGAGATGGAGGTAGTTGCTGGAGGGTGGAATTGGCTCGACAGATTCGCTCTTCTTTGCAACAGGTGCAACTTTTGTTGGATTGTTCCCATTCTCTATAGGTTTTCGGCCGTTCTGCCCATTAGACGCAGAGCTCTTATTCCTTCTCGCATTCCCCCTTTGCATCCTTTGACTACTCGAATGTAGTTCCCTGCGCCATGCCTGCTGGGCCAAAGATGTGATCGGCCTTCTAGGGATAGTGGATGCTGTATATATAGTTTTTTCTGCCGTCGTAGCACAAGATGTAATCGCCGGGGACGTTGAGGTTACAGTAGGATTGGTGTCGAAGAAAAGGAACCCGCACGAAGCAAAGCTCTTGGTGACGGATCTCCGTTTTGGTGTTTGAGATTGCAGCCTCGGTCTGCTCCAGGAAAATGCTCGTTTCGAGGTATGTGCAAAGCTCGATCGAGGGACGGAAGGCTTTTGACGCCATGCATATTGCTTCAGAGGCGAGAACGAGCTTGTTGGATCCCACAAATGGGACCACAGCTTCTGTTTTACGGTCGAAGACATATCCGCGGGATCATCATGAATATGCAGACTGTGAAAGCCGCAAATAGTGGTCGTGGTGGGGAAGCACGCGAGGAGATGGAAGGTTTCAATGACGATTCGGGCTCTTTTCCTTGGATCGACGCGATAGACGCGCTAGCGGGCGTGCACGGGCCGACAACTTTAACAGTTTTCTTATCGATATTTGACTTGCCCCCACTCGCCCTTCGCAGACACAGACACTTTCAACTTTGGGGAATTAACCACGATTGTCAGAGGAAGAGAAACTCCATTGGATTTGGGAGAGAAGCAAGATGCCGGCCCCTACTGCTAAGGCACCTTGAAGTAAAATGGTTCACCTAGCAACGAACTAAACTTCCCAACAAACTATGGTTTTTGAATATAATAATCGATTAAAAACTAACTACAAAGTATTTTGCTCTAAAAGCTCGATTTATCTATAGATTCTAATTCATTCTTAAATGATAGCAAGGACTATCCCTTATAATTAAATTTTTAAACTCGAAAAATGTGAAATATTAATATTAGCGCTTTAAAAAATTGCGTTTTTGGAAGATACTTTTGCGGACAAAAAAAGATTCGCACGACTAAGATCAAGTAAAACATACACTTTTTTTTTATTTAGTTTCAAGACAGTTGTAGCATCAGAGCCCAACGCTGATCAGTCCGCCGAAGATGGCTGTACTGTAGACCTTGAAGGTAGACCCAGATCCGCACCTGCCAAGAATGCTGTATGGGTTCCGCCCAAATGCCGTTATATTTTATTCTCCCTAAGACTACTGTTTGCTATTTTCAAAAATCCAAACTACTAACAGGACGCAGGATGGACCACGACGAGTCGAAACAGGAAAAGTCCCTTACCCCCCCTCACCGCATGACACCATTAAAGGCATCTTGGCCCAAAAATTTCCCTCAACTTGTTGAACAGCTGAAGTTACAGGTGATGATGAAATACAAAAACAAAGCAGTCGAAATGAGGACCTCGAAAGTTAAGATCCATCTCATGATTACAGGATAACAAAAGAGGAAGCACTATTTCACAATCTTACAACGTCACGCAAAGCAAAGTCAAGAAGGTTTTGTTTGATGGAACGCTTTTGGTTGAAACTATTGGTACAAACTAAAGGAGGGTGGGTTTTTATTATTTCTTTCTCCCTTCGCCCTTCGAAATGAGCTGGTCAGATGCAAAGCACCCGACTCCAACGCTAACACAATTTTCCTTCCCGCGAATGCAAGCAAAGAGTGAAAAGCCAATCAACTCGTAGCAACCATCATCAGATCATACCATCAAGTCAAAGAACCATGTCGTGCCGATCGAACCGAAAGTCGAAGGAACTCGAGTCGAAGTTGGTCGTTTAGGAGGAGATGGTTATCTTGCGGGTCTCATGCTTCGTGACCTTCGGGACGTGGATGCTGAGAACTCCATTGCGCATCGAGGCCTTGACGTTATCTTGGTCGACACGGGTTGGGAAAGTAAAGCTCCTCGAGAATTCGCCAACGCTGCGCTCCGAAACCCAGTATTTAGCTTCGTCCTTTGGCTTAGTGGGTTGCTCCTTCTTGGTGGCTACCTGGGTGGATTCCTCAGCACCTTCTTCCTCGACGGTTGCCTTGTGGGGAGCCTTGTGGCCGTTCTCGCCTTCGGTGATGGCACCTTGGGTCGGAGCGCCTTCGACGAAGCCAGCTGGCGGAGTGCCGGAAGTGTAGCTGCGCTCGGTGCGGCCCTTGACGGTCAAGGTGTGGGCATCAGTGAACTCAAGTGCAACGTCCTTTTGCTCAATGCCAGGGAGTTCGCCGTGGAGTTCGTAGGCGTCCTTGACTTCCTTGACATCGAACTTGGGGGTGAAGGTCTTCAGATGAGTGAGGCCGGAGCGCTCGCCTTGGCGGCTGTATTGATCAAACTCATCCAACATAAGGAAAAGG
>Ga0302325_10018305_pt1 | contig 14765 bp, 12 predicted proteins | sample Palsa_T0_2_FD_201948 | JGI IMG/M metagenome (GOLD analysis project Ga0302325, IMG submission 201948) | Peat permafrost microbial communities from Stordalen Mire near Abisko, Sweden - Palsa_T0_2 | ecosystem: Environmental > Terrestrial > Soil > Palsa > Peat permafrost | place: Sweden: Abisko... | reverse complement strand
CCGGGCGGGGCGGCGAGCGCCTAGACCTCATCCATGACGAGTCGGGCCGCCGAACCCAGCACCCGCCGCTCCGCTGGAATCGTCGGCCTGGCCGTGATCGCCTCGCGGCTCTTCGGGCTCGTCCGCGAGCAGGTGTTCGCCGCCATGTTCGGCGCCGGCAAGCTGCTGGACGTCTACATCGCGGCGTTCCAGATCCCCAACCTGCTGCGCGACCTCTTCGCCGAAGGGGCGCTCTCGATTTCCTTCACAACCCTTTTCACCCGCACCTGGGACCGCGAGGGCGCCAAGCCTGCCTGGGATCTCGCCAATCTGATCCTCACCGCGATGATCGTCCTCCTGGGGTCCCTGTGCCTGGTTGCGATCGCGGCCGCGCCGCTGATCGTCGAGGTCACCAATTTCGGATTCCACCACGTGGCGGGGAAGTTCGAGCTCACCGTCAAGCTCACCCGAGTGCTGTTTCCCTTCATTCTCTTCGTTTCTCTCGCCGCCGCGGTCATGGGCATGCTCAACGCCCGCTTCGTCTTCGGCGTGCCGGCGTCGGCCTCGACCGTCTTCAACATCGTCTCGGTCATAGCCGGCGTGGCCGGCGCCTACGCCTTCGATCCGCTGGCGCGCGCTGACCCCCTGCACCCGGTTTTCGACGAACGGGCCCTGTTGGGCGTGTGCCTGGGCGTGCTGCTAGGCGGCGTCGCCCAGCTCGCCATGCAGCTCCCTTCGCTGGCGCGGCTCGGCTTTCGCTTCCGCTGGCGCCTCGACCTCGCAGACCCGCGCCTGGCGGAGCTCTGGCGGCTGATGTGGCCGAGCCTCATCGCCGCGGCCGCCGTCCAGGTGAATGTCTTGGTCAACGGCATGTTCGCCTCGGAGATCAACGGCGGACGCTCCTGGCTCTTCTGCGCCTTCCGACTGATGCAGTTTCCGATCGGCCTCTTTGGGGTCTCCCTAGCGACGGCGACGCTGCCGGCCGTGACCCGCGCCTTTTCCCGTGGCGACATCCAGGAATTCGGCCGCACGGCCGCCGATTCCCTTCGCCTGGCCTGGTTTCTCTCCCTGCCCGCGGCCGTGGGCCTCGCGGTCCTGGCGCGGCCGATCATCGCCCTCATCTACCAGCACGGCCACTTCAGCGCCCACGACACCCTCCAGACCGCGCGCGCCCTGCAGGCCTATGCTGTAGGCCTCGCCGGCTACGCCGCGATCAAGGTGCTGGTGCCCTGCTTCTTCGCCCTGGGCCTTCCAAGGACGCCGCTGCGGATCAGCCTGATCGGCATCGCCATCAACCTCGGCCTCAACCTCCTCAACGCCACCGTGCTCGGCTTCGGCCATGTCGGCCTGGCGCTGACCACCTCGGCCGTCGCCCTGATCAACTTCGCCCAACTCCTCTACGCCTTGCGCAAGCGCGTCGAACTAGGGCCACTTGGAGACTGGGCGCTCTATATCGGCAGATGCCTGGCGGCGGCGGGCGTCTGCGGCGCCGTCGCCTTCGGTCTCGACGCCCTGGCCGAGCACGCCACCGCCGATCGGTGGCTGAGATCGCTGGGACTGATCCTCGCCATCGCGGCCGCCGCCGGCGCCTACTTCGCGGCCGCTCGGCTGCTGAATCTGGAAGAGAGCGGCCAAGCTTGGCGGATGATCCGCAGGCGCCTGCCATTCCCCCCGGCGGCGGGCGGGAGCTAGAGTGGCCGCCAGCGCGCCTCGCCGTGCGCGGTTGCAAGGAGAAAGGCACGATGGAAATGCGCCCGCTTGGCCGATCCGGCCTTTCAACCGCGCCTCTGGTCCTGGGCGGCAACGTCTTCGGCTGGACCGCCGACGAGAAGGCCTCGTTCGCCGTTCTCGACGCCTTCGTCGGCGCCGGGTTCAACGCCATCGACACCGCCGATGTCTACTCGCGATGGTCACCGGCCGGCGGCGGCGCTTCGGAAAAGGTCATCGGCGCCTGGCTGAAGGCGTCCGGCAAGCGCGACAAGGTCCTGATCGCCACCAAGTTCGGCATGGAGATGGGCGAGGGCAAGAAGGGCCTGTCGGCCAGGTGGATGATGCAGGCGGTCGAGGATTCCCTCAGCCGGCTTGGAACCGATCGGATCGACCTCTACCAGTCACACGCGGACGACAAGGAGACGCCTCAGGAGGAGACCGCCGAGGCCTTCGCGCGCCTGGTCAAGGCGGGAAAGGTGCGCGCCGTGGGCGCGTCGAACTTCGAAGTCGATCGACTGAAGTCGGCCAACGAGATCGCCGAGCGCCACGGCTGGCCGCGCTATGAGACGCTCCAGCCCCTCTACAATCTCTACGACCGCGCGCCCTTCGAGGCCGCGCAGGCGTGGGTCTGCAAGGCCGAGGGGATAGGCGTCATCCCCTATTACGCCCTGGCGAGTGGCTTTCTGACCGGCAAGTACCGGTCGGAGGCGGATCTCGCAAAGTCTCCGCGCGGTCGCGGCGTGAAGCGCTATCTGACCCCGCGCGGCCTCTCGATCGTTGGGGCGCTCGATGAGGTGAGCGCGCGCCTGGCCGCCACGCCGGCCCAGGTCGCCCTGGCCTGGCTGATGGCCAAGATCACCGCCCCGATCGCCAGCGCCACCGGTGTCGCCCAGCTTACCGAGCTGATGGGCGCGGTGGATCTGAAACTCGACGCCGAGGCCATGGCCGCTCTCGAGGCCGCCAGCGCCCCCGAGCCGGCCTTGCATGAGAGCGTCGTCGCCTAGAGCTTGTTCTACGTCGGACTGCCGGCCCGCTCAGGCGATCCGCAGCCCATCCACGGCGGCCAGACGAAGGGCCCGCGGGGGCGGGACGCTGTCGGCCTCGGCGCGCGTCAGACGCAGGCGCCCGGCGAGAAGGTGCCCAGGAACACCACCCAGGGACTGATAAAGCCCCAGGAACCGGTCGGGCGGTCCTCCGTCGGCGCAGACGGGGGCGAAGGCGATCTCGAGGCAGTGGACGCGGCCGCGCTCGCTTCCCATCTCCGCCGCGATGACGATCGGCGCGGCGCCGGCCAGAGCGCGATCGAGCATCCGCCGCACTTCCCATCGGTCCTCGGCGCTCCAGAGGCTAAGGAGATCGTCGCCAGCCTTGGCGCCGGCGTGGGCGTCGACGATGAATTGTCCGGCCAGGCGCAGGCGATAGCCGCCGTCCGACCGTTCGGCCATGAAGACCCTCGGCAGCAGGCCGGCGATTTCCGCCGGATCGAGCCGGGATCGTGCCAGCACCGGCGCGGCGCCCTTCTTGGCCCGCCAGTAGTCGATCAGCCGTTGGGTGTTGGGATGGAACATCGTTTTCGCCCCAATGCGTCTTCAATCTCGGCGCAGCCGCACGCGGGTTGCAGGGAAGGCCTCGGCCAGCAGCGAAATGGGCCAAATGGAGACAGTCGGCGCCCTTCTTGCTTGGCGCGCCATAGTTTCGAGGGAGCCAGAAAATGGCCGGTAAGATCACGATCATGGCGCTCTTCGCCGTTTCGGCCCTGTGGCTCGCGCCATCGAGCGCGCTCGCGGGCGGCTCGGGATCGGGCTGCGGATGCAAGAAGCCACCCCCTCCGCCGCCCCCGCCGTGCCACTGCAAGACGCCGCCCAAGACGACGGTCAACGTGCCGGTGAACGTCGTCGTCAACACCAACGTCGAAAACACCAACTCCGCGAACGCGGTGGCCAACGCCTTCTCGACCGCTAACGCCAGCGCCACGGCCGCCTCCCAGTCCAATTCCAGCGGTGGTGGCGGCATGGCGGCCGGCGGACTGACCGCGCCGACGGAAAATGGTTCGATCCAGGGTCTCGATGTCGGGGGCGAACGCCGCTCCGCCTACGAGGAGACCCGCAGCCTCTATAAGAAGGTGGTCATCCAGGCCTTCTGCTTCGACGACAAGATGACGCCCCATCCCGCGTCACAAGTCACGCCCGACCGGGAGATCGACGATCTCTACGAAGGCGAACTCTATCGCTGCATCGCCGGCGCCCACATGCAGGTGACGATCGCCGACTTCAAGCAGGACATCTCCTTCGCCGGCGGCCAGACCCTGACCTGCGCGAAGGGCGAGGCCCTCTATCATTTCGCCGGCGCGTCAGGCGGCAGGGGCGGCGCACGCCTCGAGTGCCGGGCCCAGAAGCCAGCGCGGGACTGCAACGAGCGCTCGCTGCTGCGTCGGTTCGGCGCCGGCATCAAGATCCTCTCGATGACCGTTACCGAGAAATACACCGCCTACCGCGAAGAGAGTTCCTCGTCGTCCGGGACCCTCACCCTCGACGGTGGAGTCGGCGGCGTCGCCTACTAAAAGGATCGCCACGCGCTGCTCCCCCGCGCCCCTTTCCTTCGTGAAAGGGGCGTTTTCTTTTGGCGGAGAGATGGCCGCCAAGCGAGGTCGTTGGAAACCGCCCGTCGGAGGGCGAACCGCTTCGTCGGCTACGACCTCGGCGATGTGCAGCCACGGCAGCGACGAACTGGTCCTCACGTGGCCCATGGCCAGATGGATGGTATTATCGGGACAAATCAGGAAGTCGGCACCGGCCGCCGCGAGCCTGCGCGCCGAGGACAGCATCAGATCGCCGACGCCCTTCAGGTCGCCGTCGTCGAGGCGCCGCGCGTAGTCGGCCAGGGCATAGGTATGGATCGACACCTCCGTGTGGGCGTGCCGCCCCATTAGCGCCGCCCCTTCGCCGCAGATCGTCTGGTAGCAGAGCGCCGCGCCCTCGGCCGAGCAGGCGACGATGCCGATGCGTCCGTGGCGGCGTCCCGACTCTCGCACCGGCTTAAGCCGACAACCGCGCCGTGCAATAGATGATCGCCTTGCGGGCCCGAGCTCCCCACTCGTCGGGGGGGTCCAGGGCGAGATATCGCTCGTAAAGCGCCTTGGCGACGCCCATTTCGCCGGCCTTCATCCGCAGTTGCGCCAGATTGAACACGGCGTCGGAATGCTCCGGGTCGACGTCCAGCACCCGGGCGAGCTCGACCCCTGCGGCGTCGGCCCTGCCGGCGGCCTCCAGCGCCTGGGCGAGATTGTAGCGCGCCTCGATGAAGGTGGCGTCGCGCGCCAGGGCGCGCTGGTAGGCGTGGATTGCCTGCTCGAAAGCTCCCTGCGCCAGCCGGATGTTGGCAAAGTTGTAAGGCGCGATCGCATCGGTGCGATCGGCTCTGGCGCACAGGTCGTAGAGACGGCCGGCCTCGTCGGGGTCGCCCCCGGCCTCGGCGAGTGACGCGGCTTCGAACAGATCGTCGATGCTGTCGAGGTTCTCGTCGAGGGGCAGGAACCCCTGTCCCTCCAGGCTGGTCAGCCCGTCCTGCCACTTCAGCGCCGCCTCGCCCGAAGGCGTGAGGACGACCCGGTGACGCCCCGCCGGCGAGAGATCGCGGGCGCGGGTCAGTATCCGAACAACGTCGGCGAAAGAGCGGCCCTGGCCCGTGAGGTCAGCGGCCGTCCTGATCACGGCGGCGTCGCCAAAGCGGCAGGTTTCGCCCTCGACGACGATGAGATCGAAGGCCGCCAGGATCTCGGCCTCGTCGCGGCCGAGGGCCGTCGGCGAGAGCGCCGTCGAGAGGGGAAGGGCGGCTTTCCCGTCCGCACCCTTTCCGGAGAGCATGGCGGCGAAGGCGCGCTCGCCCATGACCGGAACCCTGCGCTCTCGCGCCGCCCGCAGACGCGCCGGCAAGGCGCCGCTATCGACCAGGGTGGCGGCGAGCGCCCCGACCACCAACGCATCGCCGCGGCGGGTCAGATCCCGGGAGACGGCGCCTCCACGGCCGGCGATGTCCTGCAGCAGGCGGTCGCGGACGCCGGGCGTGAACCGCCCGTATAGCGCCACCAGGCGGCCGCGAAGGTCCACGGTGTTCAGGCGGCGCGGGACTTCTTTCTCTTTTCAGAGGTCTTGGCCGTAGCGGCCGTCGCAGCTTTCGCCGCCTTGCCCGAAGCCGCGGTGGTGGCCTTGCCAAGGCTGGGCGCGGGTGGGCGACGCTCCTGCTCGATGCTCCGCCGCAGGGCGTCCATCAGGTTCACGACGTTGCCGCGTTCGGGTGCCTTGGTGATGATTGGCTGGCCGCCCGAGATCTTCGACTTCACCAGCGCCATCAAGGCTTCCTCGTAGCGGTCCTCGAAGGCCTCGGGGGCGAACGCGCATACCTTCTGGGCGATGATCTGCGTCGCCATGCTCAACATGTCGTCCGAAATCTTCGCGTTGAGCTTGTCCAGCGCACTGGCAGGCTCGCGCACCTCCTTGGCCGAACGCAGGGTCGTGAGGCGGAAGCCGTCGGTGATCGGCGATATGGCGACCAGACGCTCGCGCCCCGAGAGGACGATCCTGGCGATCGCGACCTTTCCCGCCCGCTTCATCGCCTCCAGGACGACGGCGAAGGTCTCCTCGGCGATCGGTCCGTCGGGCGCCAGATAGTAGGTCGAATCGAGGAATATCGGGTCGATCGCGCCCGTGTCGACGAAGCCGTCGATGTCGACGGTCTTGCTGGACTCGATCTCGACGCCCTCGAGTTCCTCGGGAGTGACGACGACATAACGGTCCTTCTCGAACTGATAACCCTTGACCAGGTCGGCGCGGTCGATCTCGCCCAGTTCCGGATCGTGGTACTTCTGCGAGACTCGGTTGAGCGTTTCCTTGTGCAGAAGGTTGAAGGAGATCTTGCCGGCTGTCGCCGAAGTCGCCGAATAGAGCTTCACCGGACACGAGACCAGCGAGAGCTTCAGATACCCCTTCCAGTACGCGCGGCCTGCCATCGCGGCGTCTCCCTATGCCTTCATCCCCACGTCGCGTCGCATCTTCGATGTGATGTCGACGGCGCTCGATCCTAGCTCATCCCAAGGGTCGGCGGCCAGCGACTCTAGCCGCGCGGGGGTGTTGAGACGGTTAAAGGCGCTGCCGCCGGGCAGCCCGCGCAGTTCCTCCCAGGCGATCGGCATCGCCACCGGAAACCCTGGGCGGGCGCGAAGCGAATAGGACGCCACCGCGCTCGCGCCCCGTCCGTTGCGCAGATAGTCGAGGTAGATCCGTCCCTTGCGCCGGTCCTTCGATGAAATGGCGGTGAAGAGGCTTGGCGCGTCCGAGGCCATGGCGCGCGAAAAGGCCTCGGCGAATCCCTTGACCAGGCGCCAGTCGTGGCCTTCGGCGAGCGCCATCACCAGGTGGAGGCCCTTGCCGCCCGTCGTTCGCAGGAAGACTCGAAATCCCATCGCCTGCAGCCGATCCCTGAGGACCTCCGCGCCGTCGCAGACGCGCCGCCACGAGAACTCGGCGTCTGGATCGAGGTCGATGATCAGCCGGTCGGGGTGCTCGGGATCGTCGATGCGGCAGCCCCAGAGGTGGAACTCGATCGCGCCGAACTGCGTCAGCGCCAGATATCCCTTGGCGGCGGTCACCGTGATGAAGGCCGCGCGCTCTTTCTCGTCGGCCAGATCGATGGTCTCGACGCCCGACGGCAGGCCGGCGAAGGCATGGCGCTGATAGAAGCAGTCCTTCAGATCGCCCGTTGGACAGCGGAACATCGTCACCGGCCGTCGCAATAGCTCCGGCAGCAGCCAGTCGCCGACCCGGGCGTAGTAGAGCGCCAGATCGAGCTTGGTGACGCCGCTGCCGGCGAATATCTCGCGCTCGGGATTGGTGAGATGGATCGCCGCCAGGTCGCGGTCGCCGACCAGCCTCGGCTTCACTGAACGGGCGGTGCGCTGGGGCTTTCGCTTGTTGAAGCTAAGGAACACGGGGGCCCTCGGCGCATCCTGGGTCGAGCGGCTACGATAGCCGATTTCGGCGGCCCATAGCGGCTCTATCCAGTGTGCGCCCGGTGTGCGGGGCGAGGCCACCGCCGGTGACGCGCGCTCGGCTTTCGAAAGGGCGGCGTAGATCTCGCGGGCCTTCGCATCGCCGATCCCCGAACCGACGCGGCAGGCGTAGACGAGTTCACCCCCCCGCTCCTCGGCGAGGATCAGCGAAGAGGCGCTCCGCGGCATGTTCGAGAGAAAGCCGATCACGACGAAGAACCCGACATCGACCCGCTTGACCTTCAGCCAGGTCGTCGAGCGGCCCTGGATGTATCGCCCGTCCGCGCGTTTCGAGACGATCCCTTCGAGACCCATCCGACTTGCCTGGGCGAACAGGGCCTCGCCGTCTCCCTCGATGTGGTCGCTGAACTGCAGCGCCGAGCGGCCATCGATGAGCGCCCCCACGAGCCCTTCGAGCGCCAGCTTGCGTTCGACGAGGGGCGTGGTGGAGAGGTCGTGGCCATCGAGATGACAGAGATCGAAGGCGAAGTAGGTGAAGGCGTGGGTGTCGCGCTCGGCGAGGGCCGCCTCCAACAGATCGAGCGAGGTGACGCCGCGCGGGTCCTGGACGACCACCTCGCCGTCGAGGATCGCGTTCTGGCAAGGGAGTTTCTCGAACGCCTTGGCCAGGGCGCCATAGCGCGCCGTCCAGTCATGCCCGTTTCGCGTCACCAGGCGAACCTTGCCGCCTTCGACGAAGACGAGCGTCCGATAGCCGTCGTACTTGATCTCATGCAGCCAGTCCTCGCCGATCGGCGGGGCGTCGGCGGGCGTCGCGAGTTGAGGCTTCCATCGCGATGGCGTCGCTGCGGCGACCGCCCCGGCGATCTTTGCCGCCTTGCGCCTCGCGGGCCTCGCGCGCGGGATGGGCTCTTCGTCGACCGGCCGCCCGGTCACGACGCTGTTTGGCTCTTCGACGAGCACGTCGTAGTCGGCGATGGGACGGGCCGCGACGTCGCGTTCCTTGATAAGCAGCCAGTTCGTCGGGTCGTCTGGCAGTCTCTTGAGCATCCAGCCGCCGGCCAGTTTCTCGCCCGAAATGCGGAACTTGATCTCGCCCGCAGCCAGCGCCGCCTCCGGGTCGGCGAGCGTGACCCAGGTTCCGCGATCCCAGACGATAACCGCACCGGCGCCGTAGTTACCGGCCGGAATGCGGCCTTCGAAGGTCGCGTATTCGAGCGGGTGGTCTTCGACGTGCTTGGCGAAACGCCTCACCTTGGGATCGAGGCACGGCCCTTCCGGAACGGCCCAGCTCTTGAGCGCATCGCCGATCTGCAACCGCAGATCGTAGTGAAGGCGACGGGCGTGGTGCTTCTGGATGACGAAGATCGCTTCGTCCGCGGGCGCCGCGCCGCCTCTGGGCTCCGGCGTCTGGCCGAACCGTCGCTTGGCTCGATAGACGTCAATGCCAGCGGGCATGGCGGTCGCCGACGACGAGGAATCCGAGTGGTCGAGCTGATCGCCAGATCATCGACGCAGATCGCTCCAGAGTGGTTGCCGGGCCGACTAGCACCACGTGGTGCCCGACCGCCATCCCTCGAGGATATCGCCGACGGCGTCCGCCGGCCATGGCGTCGGCGCGGAAGACTCTTCGGCGTGCTATCAGGGCGTCGAACCCATCGAGGAGGCGGCCGTTGTCCAAAGCCATCGTCGTGACCGGCACATCGACCGGCATCGGCTTCGCCGCTAGCCAGACACTTGCCAAGGCCGGCCACGACGTCTTTGCGGGGGTGCGCTCGGCGGCCGCCGGCGAGGCGCTCGCCAGCGAGGGCCAGGCGACGGGTGGCGGCAGGATCACCCCGATCCTGCTGGAGGTGACCGATCAGGCCTCGATCGCCGCCGCGGCGGCGCAGGTGAAGGCGGCCCTTGGCGGCGAGCCGCTGTTCGGCCTCGTCAACAACGCCGGCATTGGCCTGGGCGGGCCCTTGCTCTACCAGCCGATCGACGAGATCCGCCGGGTCCTGGAGGTCAATGTCATCGGCCTGATCGCCGTGACCCAGGCCTTCGCGCCGATGCTGGCGGCGACGGCCGGCGGCGCCGCGAGGCCGGGAAGGATCGTCAACATCAGCTCGGTCGGCGGCAGGTTCGGCGCGCCGTTCCTTGGCGCCTATATCGCCTCGAAACACGCTGTCGAGGGCCTTTCCGAATCCCTGCGCCGCGAACTCATGCTGTTCGGCATCGACGTCATTGTCATCGGTCCTGGCGCGGTCGTCACCGCTATCTGGGACAAGGCCGAAGCTGCTGACACTAGCTATCTCGAAGGCACGCCCTATGCGGCCAGCGCCAAGCGGTTCACTGACTATTTCATCGACAGCGGACGCAAGGGCCTGAAAGCCGAGCGCCTCGGCGAGGCGGTGCTGAAAGCCCTGACGGTGGAGAAGCCGAAGGTCCGCTACGCCGTGGTCAAGGACGCCCTGACGAACTGGGTGATCCCCCAACTTCTACCCAAGCGCCTGGTCGATCGCACCATCGCCAGGCAGCTCGGCTTCATCGGCTAGAACCGAGTCTGGCTCAGCGAGTGGCAGTCTAGGTTTCGAGGACGAGCAGGTCCTCGAAGAAGGCGCCGTAGGGCAGCGATGGGTGCGCGATCTGGATCTCGAGCATCCAGAGCCCGGTCGAGGGGCAGAGCGCGAAGTCGCCAAGGGCGCCGGCGCGGTAGATCGCATGCGGAAAATCGCAGACGCGGTGGCCCCTGATCTCCAGGTTGAGCCGCCAACCCGTCTCGTGCGCCGCCTCGGCCGCGAAATCGTAGAGCGCCTCGCCGCTCAGCTGGTCGGTGCGCCAGCGATCGGCGACCTCCTTCCAGAGCGTGCGCGCCGCGGCGCCGCAGGCGTGCATCTGGGCATCCTCGCCAACGACGAAGGTGTCGCCCGCATCGCCCTCGTGGCCGTCCCAGACGACGCCGAGGTCCACGAAGAAGACATCCAGCTCGCCGAGCGCCACGCCGGGGTCGGACGGCTCGTGGAAGGTCTTCAGCGTATTCTCGCCGATCCGAACCAGGGTCTTGTGCCATAGGCGATCCATTCCCATCGCCGCCAGGACGCCCGCAGCCAGGACGCACGCCTGCGGTTCGGACATCCCGGGCCTCACGCCCTCGGCGATTCGCCCCACCGCTTCGAAGGTGCGGTCCCTGGCGCGCGTCATCGCCGGCATCGAGAACTTCGGGCCGACCGCTTCTTTCTTGGCAGCCTCGGTCAGGTCCAAATTCTCTCCTCGCGCTCCAATGGCTTGCCCAGGTCCGTTCCTGGGCCGTCCTCCGAGTTTGGATCAAGCCCTTGTCCTTGGGACGGGGGCTTTTTGTTGGCGAGGCGGCCTCAGGCCCCGCCGTCTGTTGGCGAGGCCGCCGCGAGCTCCACCCGTTGTTTTCTGGTCAGCTTGGCGCACACCAGATCGTAGGAGTGGGTGGCCAAGCGCTCGATCTCCTCGACCGGCACGTCGGCGTCGAGGGTCACGCTGATCCAGAAGCGCCGGTCCAGGTGGGAGCGGTGGCCCACGCCGGCAAACTGCTCGCGCATGATCTCCGCCAGGTGCGGGTCGCATTTCAGGATGACATTCGGAACCCGGCGGGTGGTCAGAATCGCGAACATCTTGCCCATGATCTTGTAGACCAGAACGCTAGGCGCGGAGGGGATCGGCGCCGCCACCGCGCGCGGCTTGGCGTCGAGGCAGGCCTTCACGGCCGCGGTCGCGGGGCCTAGGCTTAAACCGCGTTGCTGCCTTTTGATGCTCGCCATGGTCCCATAGTTGTTCGCGCAGGCCAGAAACGACAAGCGTTTCCAGAACGTCCTCCTGGGCGGGAGGGCGCGGGCCGGGGCCTTGCTGCTGCTGGCGTTCATAGCCGCGCTTGCTTGCATGACCACGCCGGCGGACGCGACACGATCGGGCGACGAGGATACAGCGGCGAACGCCACGGCGCCGGCGAAGACGGTGTCCCCGGTGACGGTGGTCGCGCCCAAGAAGTCCAAGTCGCCCTACGGTCAGGCGTTGAATTTCATTCGATCGCACGGGGCGCCGACCAGGATCGGTCAGCTCGGGCGGTGGACGGTTGCGGTCTGCCCGATGACAATCGGCCTTTCGACGGAACTCGACCGCCTCGTCTCCGGCCGCGTGGTTGATGACGCCCAGCGGGTGGGCGCGCCGTGGCCCCGGGCCCGGGCCCGTCGGTGCCGACCCAATGTCGAGATCGTCTTCACCGCCGAGCCACAGAAGGTCATGGATTTCATCGCCGAAAAGCGGGGTGCGTATCTGGGCTATCACTACGCGTCCCAGACCCGCGAGTTCGAGACCGTCAAATACCCGATTCAGGCCTGGTATCTGACCGCGACCAGAGGCGCGGCGGGAGGCGCCTCCCTCGATATCGCCGCCGGCGCGGCGAACGTTCAAGGGTCCAGCCTGGGCGCCGCCTTGAACACCTCGGGGGTGGGCGGAACGCCGGGAGGCTGCGCCGGAAGCCATTTCACCCAATGCCTAAGCAGCGAATTCGTCAACGTCCTGGTCCTGGTCGACGGCAACAGGGTGAATGGTCAGACAATCGGACCGGTCGCCGACTATGTCGCCATGCTGGCTCTCGCCAAGGTCGCCTCGATCGACGATTGCGCCGACCTGCCGAGCATCCTCGATCTGCTTTCAACCAAGTGCGGCGACCGCCCAAAGCCTCGCGCGCTCACGCAGACCGACATCGCTTATCTCGCTGGGCTCTATTCGATGGACCTGAAAAACCTGTTCTGGCTCCAGCGGGACTCCGTCGCCGATCGGATGACGCAGGACAAATCCGCCGCCAAGGCGGGCGCCTCGCCCTAGGTGGTGAAGTCGAGGACGATCTTGCCGAAGTGGTCGCCGGCCTGCATCGCTTCGAAAGCGGCGCGGGCGTCGGTCCAGGCGAAGACCTTGTCCACCACCGGCGAGATTCCGTGCAGCGCGATGGCGCGGTTCATCGCCTCGAACATCTCGCGCGAACCGACCGACACCCCTTGGACCTTGGCGCTGGTGGCGATCATCCAGCCGAGCTGCAGGACTTCGACCCCGCCCGAAAGCACGCCGATGACGGCGATATGGCCGCCGATCCGCACCGACTTGAGGCTCTCCTGGAGGGTCTTGGCGCCGCCCACCTCCATGACGAAATCGGCGCCGGCGCCGCCCGTGGCTGCGCGCACCGCCTTGGCCCAGTCGGGATCGCTGCGATAGTTGTGAACGTGGTCGGCGCCGAGCGCCTTGGCCCGCGCTAGCTTCTCGTCGGAGGAGGAGGTGATCAAGGTGCGGTAGCCGGCGGCCTTGGCGAACTGCAGGCCGAAGATCGAGACGCCCCCGGTCCCTTGCAAGACCACGGTGTCCCCCGGCGCGAGGCGCGCGTCGACGAACAGCGCCCGCCACGCGGTCAGGCCGGCGCACGGCAGCGTCGCCACCTGCTGATCGGTCAGTTGCTCGGCCGGCCTGGAAACTCCGTTCTCACTGAAGACCGCGAGCTCGCGCGCGCAGCCAGGAATGGGTTGGCCCAGAGCCGAGGCCTGCGACGCGGGCGTCGCCCGGCCGGCGATCCAGTTCTGGAAGAACAGGGTCGAGACGCGCTCGCCGGGGCGAACGCGGGTGACGCGTGCGCCCACCTTTTCGACGACGCCGCAGCCATCGGAGAGCGGCGTGATCGGCAGGGTGGCGGCGCTTCGGCTGTAGTCGCCGCGAACCATCAAGAGGTCGCGGTAATTCAGCGAGGCGGCCCGCATCCGCACCAGCACCTCGCCGGGACCAGGCTCGGGATCGGGCAGGTCGACGACCTGCAGATGGTCGAGGCCGAAGCCGTCGGTCAGTTGGAGCGCGCGCATAGCCTCGAGGGGGGTGAAATAGCAGGACAGAAGCGCCATTCCTATCCTCGGGGCCGCTTTGCGCCAATGGCTTGGCGTCAGCCCGCGGTTCCGGCGCTGGCGCCGGCGATCCGATCCAGATACGCGCCGATCCGCGCCCAGTCGCCTTGCGCGGCCGTAGCCGCCACATAGCCGTCGGGGCGGACCAGCCAGACGCCGTCCTTTTCTAACGGCGCACGGATCTCCGGCGACAGAAGATCGCCATGGCGGGCAATCAGTGCGGCGCTATCCAGTGTCGCCTGGGCGCAGAGGGCGAAGCGCGGCGCATCGCCGGCGCCGACTGGCGCGCCAGGGGTCCGCACCGGCGTCCTGGCGCCGGCTGCGGGACCCGCAAGGCGCGGTCCGTGCGTCGCCGTCAGCGGGCTCTTCGGATAGCCGATCGACAACTCGGCCATGGTGTTGCTCATCGCCCGGCGGACCGGCGCCAGGCCGAAGACCAACGAGCCGATGCGGTTGCGCAGGCCCTGCTCCAGTCGGCCGCGGATCATCGCCAGCCTCGTCAGATTGCCGGCGTCGGCCAGGACCTTGCGGCCCACCTCGCTGCGCTCGGCGCTGTAGCTGCCAAGGAGGGGCTCTGGCGCCGCCAGCCGCCGGATGGCCAGCGCCAGCTTCCAGGCCAAATTGAAAGCGTCCTGCATGCCGGTGTTCATGCCCTGGCCCCCGGCGGGGCTGTGGATGTGGGCTGCGTCGCCGACGAGAAACACCCGCCCGGCCCTGTAATCGGCAACCTTGCGCTCGTTGATCGTGAACCTCGACAGCCAGAGCGGTTCGGACCCCTGGATGTCGCCGGGGCCGCGGGCGTCGAGCACCCCCTGGATCTCCTCCAGGGTCGGGTCGCTCTGCGGCGAGCCGGGCGGGGCCGAGCCGATGTCGGCGACGATCCGATAGCGGCCAGGGCTGATGGGAAAGAGCGCCAGCACCCCATCGGCGTGCCAGTAGATCGCCAGCTCATCAGGCGGTGTGGGGACACCTGTCAGGCGGACGTCAGCCAGAAACCAGGAGCTCGGCAGGGTCTCGCCTTCGAAAGGGACGCCAAGGCCGTGGCGAACCGCGCTGTGCGCTCCGTCGCAGCCAATCAGCCACGGCGTCTCCACCGTTTCCTCGCGCCCGTCGACATGGCGCAACCTCGCCGAAACCTGGTCCGGCGCCTGGGCAAAGCCGATCAGCTCGACCTGCCG